>SDBU01009567.1_pt1 | contig 10843 bp, 12 predicted proteins | sample 2277071 | NCBI WGS metagenome assembly SDBU01 (sample SAMN10397929, study PRJNA504765) | marine sediment metagenome | isolation source: marine sediment core GS08_GC12, 126 cmbsf | place: Arctic Ocean: Gakkel Ridge, Loki's castle | collected 2008
ACGATTTCGCCGTTGCTGCATTTTATTCCTGTGTTTCTTGCAACGTTTAGTCCTTTTCTTTTCTCAACAACCAGTTTCACGGGGTATTTTTTGACTATTTCCCGAGTTTTGTCTGTGGAGTTTCCGTCAACTACAATCACCTCTACTTTGGTTCTGTCGTAGTCCAGCTTTTGGAGTGACTCTAGTAACTGCTGGATGGTCTGTTCTCCATTTCGAACAGGAACTACAATCGTGACTGAAATGGGTGTTTTGTGGTCTTCCATTAAAATCGCTTCTTTTGCCCGTTTGTAGAATCTACTTGAACACATTTATTTTTTGCGCCAAAAAAGGCTTAAGCTAGCCTCATCTTCTTTATGAGTCAAGAAAACGTACCGGAACCTAAGTTAAAGCTTGGTTCAGTATGGTGGTAATTGTGTCTGGAAAGAGTGAGAGCTGTCCTTCCGTTTCGATTGTAATCGTTAACTTTAACGGGAGAGCGTTTTTGAGTGAGTGCTTACGTACTCTTTTGGATACAGATTATCCTAACTATGAAGTTGTGGTTGTTGATAACGCTTCGACAGATGGGAGTTTTGCGGAGATAGAGCTGTCTTTCGGTTCGGATTCTCGTATAAAACTTGTTAAGAATACTGAGAATGTGGGGCATTCTGAGGGCTGCAACATCGGGGCGAGAATTGCTAAAGGGCGATACATTGTTTTTTTGGATAGCGACACCGAATTCAAAGCTGAGAATTGGCTCTGGGAACTGGTTAAAGTCATGGAGAACGATGGCACGGTCGGGTTAGCGCAGGCTAAACTGGTGTTGTCAGAAGACAATGGTCGTTTAGATTGTGTTTGTGTGGCTGTTGACGCTTTAGGGACATGGGCTGCAAACTATGGCTCAAAAGAAGAGATGCTCAAAGAGACTTTCGAGATTTTTGCGGCGTCTTCAGGTTGTTGTATTATTCGAAGAGAGGTTTTCAATCAGGTTGGAGGCTTTGACGCTGATTATTTCATATATGATGATGACACTGACCTTTCTCTTCGTGCAAGGTTGCTGGGTTACCGGATACTTTTTGTTCCATCTGCTTCGGTGATTCATCGCGGCGGAGTCCTGAGGGGCGTAAGCGGAATGAGTCTTTATCATTCTTCCAAAAACCGGATGCGTACGGTGCTCAAAAATTATGAGCTCAGGAACGTTTGGTGGCGTTTCTCGGTTTTGAGTTTTTTCACGTTTATGGTTTCTGTTGGCTTTTTTGCTGTGAAGAAACATGATGAGGCTAAAGCAACCATGAGGGGACTGATAAGTCCGATTAAAGATTTGCCGGAAATCTGGAAGAAGAGGCTCTTGTTTCAGTCTAAGAGGCGCGTAAGAGATTTCGAGCTTGTAAACAAGGGTTTGATAAGAAACGATTTTCGGTCAACACTGCAAGATTTCAAGATAAAACGGAAGCACATGCAGTAGAATATGACTAATTCCATGTTTGATGCGGTGCTTAAACGGTGATTACCCGTTTGAACTTGCGTAATAAAAACATATAAAGTAGTTCACAACTTTTTAGGTAATTACCTTAGAGGTTGACAGAATGGTTGTGCCAGAGCAAGTGACCGATGAAAGAAACTTTGTCGGTGCTGACTTTGAAAAGTGTACTGGTTGCAGAGTATGTGAGCTTGTTTGTGCATTGGAAAATGAGAAAGCTTTTGATCCTAAACTTTCCAGAATGAAAGTTTTACGTTTACATCAGCTTGTTAACATGCCTGTGACATGTAGGCTCTGCGAGGATGCTCCATGCGTCCGTGCATGCCCCAGAGATGTTTTGACGCAGTCTGAGGAAACAGGCGTAATTATGGTTGATGACGCAAAATGTGACCTGTGTGGCTGGTGCATCGAAAGCTGCAAGCACGGCGCCATATTCTTGAATCAACCCAAAAAGACGGTTATGATCTGTAACCTGTGCGAGGGCACGCCTCAATGTGTTGAATGGTGCCCCGAAGACGCCTTGAGTTTGATGACGCAAAAAGAATTTGACCAGAAAGCAAGAAAAGCTACAGTTAACAAATTGATTCCAGAAACTTGGAGATGAGCAAACTATGGTTCTAAAGAAACTTGAGGAATTAGGCTACAAACCCAAGAAGAGCATCAAAAAAGAAGATATGTCTAACGAGACCGCAGACATACTCAAGAATATTCAGAGTTGTGAGGCAAAACAGCAGATTTTGAATCTGCTTCTTGAGGCTCTCTCTGAGACTGACCCCAGAGAAATCCTCATCTACGGCATGTACGTCAAAAAAGCCTTCAGTCCAATTATCCGAGCCAAACAGAAAGATCACATCGAAAAAACAATGGAACTGCTAACCGAAGCCCTCGGCAAAAAATAACCCAGACATAAAACTGTTTCAGTAATGTTTCATTATTGTTTCAGCTAACTCTCTTAAGAGACCATGAAGAATATTTCATAAGTGATGTTAAGTTGTGTTTCATGTGTGGATTAGGTTGGTATCCTCTAATTGCATTGTCTTCAGGTAATTGCAGCCATGAGCATTATCACAATGAATCCTCCCACAGTGGGAAGAGCATTGGAGATATTAAGAGAACGATACGCAAAAGGCGAAATTACCCGAGAACAATTCCTAGAAATAAGGAAAGAAATAGAACATTAACTACGTTTCGTTAACTGGTTCTCAATAGAGATGTTGAATCACAATTTTTAATGAATGATAAATCGGAGGTGAACAATTACATGATGTGGTTTGGGTGGGGCTTTCCCTTCATGGGACTATGCTTTTTGGTGTTGATAGCAGTAGGCATCTACTTGGTGGTCACCATCTTCTAGGTGTACGAGTCACTCGCATTATCAGGAATCAAGTTATCGCAATGAACGGGCAGTAGAGATTCTAAAGGAACGATACGCAAAGGGCGAAATTTCCAATGAGCAATTCTTGCAGATGCGAAACGAGTTGGCTTCTTGAATCAGAAGTGTTTGCACCTTTTTCTTTTTTTGTAATTCGGATTTGATGGATGGAAACAGTCTGTGATATGGATATACTGCAAAACAGTTGATGACCCCAAAAAAGTTGGAGAATTCATTTGTAAAGCTAATACGCCTCAAGAAAAAGACGAAAGCCGTTCATGGGTAATACAGGATGAAAACGAATCTGGAACGTACACCATTGGAGTTGCTTGCAAAGACTCGACGGCTGCCATGGTTTACCGTATTGGTCGCTCTGTAGTTGTAATAGAGGTTGATGCCCATTGTGCACCTAATGTAATAGAGCCATTAATGGAAAAGTATGGCTTTGACAACGTAAAATGGGTGCTTGTTAATTAATGATCTTTTAATTGATCGAATAAAACAGAAAACTAGGTATAGAAATGGGGCGCATTTTATTATATACTGCAGCTAATGAATTTTAATAGAGGCTTAGTTTTAGTTGCTTGACAGAAATGCTCTTCGGAGAAAAGCTCTAATCTTAGTCTGGATAGGCTTTCTTTGGAATTTCTTAGAAGCCGGGGTAGCTCTTTGGTCTGCCCTCACTGCCAGCAGCGTGGCTCTTTGCTTTTGGATTGGACAGCATAATAGAAATTTTTGCTGGAGCTGTTCTAATCTGGAGATTGAATCTAAGAGAAAGACAAGAAGAAGATGATGCTGAAGGCAGGGCATTAAAATTAGTGGGTGTGACCTTTTTTCTGTTAGCTGCTTTTGTGGCTTTCCAGTCCTATGCTACTTTAACCGGTTTTCTGTTTGAGCCACAAGAAAGTCCAGTGGGAATCGTCCTTGTTTTAGCCAGTGCAATAATGATGAGCGTGTTATATCTTGGGAAGACAAGGTTGGCAAAACAGTTAGGTTCTTGTGCCCTTCGAGCTGAAGCTGTGGAAAGTTTGATGTGTGACCTTCAAGACCTAACTCTCCTAGCGGGTCTGGGATTGAATGCTCTGTTTGGTTGGTGGTGGGCGGACCCTGTGGCTGCCCTATTTTTGATTCCATTCTTTTTGAAAGAAGGATGGGAAGCCTTCAGCGATACAGATTAGAACAGCTAACCATCTTAATGGGGGTTTACGGTCTGATGTGTCCTCTGCCTAGTATGAAGAATTTTGTTGTTGTTAGCTGCTGGACGCTCATTGGTCCTCTTGCGTGCAGTTTCTGGGTGCTGATTCCGATTTCTGCTCCTAGACCAAACTGGTTTCCGTCCGTGAAGCGTGTAGAAGCGTTCCAGTAAACGGCTGCAGCGTCTACCTCATTGATGAATTTTAGTGCCTTGTTGAAATCTGCTGTTAAGATCGATTCTGAGTGCTTGGTTCCATACTTGTTGATGTGGGCAATTGCTTCGTTTAAGCTTTCTACTATTTTTATGGCAATGATGAGGTCAAGATATTCTGTTCCCCAGTCCTCTTCAACGGCTGGCTTCAAGTTCGGAAGCAACTCCATGGTCTTTTTGCATGCTCTGACTTCGACTCCATTCAGGTTAAGAGCCGAAACCACGTTCGGCAAAAACTGTCTCGCAACATTCCTGTGAACCAGCAGTTTCTCTGCGGCGTTACATGTGCCGGGTCTTTGGCATTTAGCGTTTACTACAATATCTACGGCTCTTTTGAGGTCGGCGTCTTCTTCAACGTAGATGTGGCAGTTTCCTGTTCCTGTCTCGATGACTGGAACTGTTGATTTCTCTACCACTGTTTTGATGAGGTTGGCTCCTCCACGGGGAATCAGCACATCTATGTATTCTCGCATTGTCATGAGCTTCTCTGCGTAACTTCTGTCTGTTACTGGAACAACCTGTATCGCGTCTTTCGTTAACTCTGTCTCTTCCAGTGCCTTTCGTAGTGCGTTTCCTATTGTCATGTTCGAGTTTATGGCATCTGAGCCGCCCCTCAAAATTATTACATTTCCAGATTTTATGCACAATCCAGACGCTTCTGAAGTAACGTCGGGTCTGGACTCGTAAATTATTCCAATCACGCCAAGCGGCACACGAAGCTGCCCAATAATCAAGCCGTTAGGTCGGGTCCATGTCTTCACGATTTCGCCCACAGGATTAGGTAACTCCGCTATCTCCCGCAGGTTAGATGCCATGCGGTTTACTCGTTTTTTGTCTAGAATCAGCCTGTCAATCAGAGCTTCTTTTATGCCTTTAGCTCGGGCAGCCTCAACATCCTTTTGGTTTGCCTCCAAAATTTCTGCACAGCATCTTTCAAGGGAGTCTGCCATGTTACATAATGCTCTATTTCTAACTTCAGCGGAAGCTTTGGCTAGTTGTGCCGAAGCAGTTTTTGCTTTTTTACAGATTTCTAAAATCATGATTTCTTCACTTCTTGATGCATATGTTTTTTCGGGCAACAGCCTCTTTGCGGCGTATGTACCCTAGAGCATTTTTGATCTGATTTGTTTTTAAGCCTTTAATGATGTTGATTTCGTTGCTGTTATAGTTAGGATTGCCCTTTGCAAACTCGACACAATTCTGATCAACCAGACTAACAACGTCGCCCTCATTGAAGGTTCCCGTAATCTTAACCACGCCCACAGGCAAAAGACTAGCGCCATCCAGTATCGCCTTTTTGGCTCCCTCGTTCACGAAGATTTGTCCCTTTACTGAGGCGCCGTAGGCAATCCACCGTTTTATCGACGGCAACCGCTCATGCGGCTTGAAGAGAGTTCCTATCTGCTTTCCAGCAAGAATATCCATTATTACATTTTCTTTTTGGCTGTTAGCTATCACCAGAGGCACACCGCTGGATGTGGCGATTTCAGCGGCTTTGAGTTTTGTTTTCATGCCGCCTCTGCCTACTCGGCTTTTTCCTTCTACTTCGCATTTGATTTCGGGTGTGATCTGTTCAACTGTTTTGATCAGTTTTGCTCCCCGTTTTTTGGGGTTCATGGTGTATAAGCCGTCCACGTTAGACAAGATAATAACCAAGTTTGCTTCTAGGGCGTTAGCCACAAGAACTGACAGGATGTCGTTGTCGCTAAAGTTCACTTCGTAGCCTTTTGTTACTGGAACCAGCTCGTCTGTGGACGTCACGTCGTTCTCGTTAATTATTGGGACAATACCTAACTGCAGAACCAGCTCCAAAACGTTGCAGATGTGCAGGTAGGCAGCTCTGTTAGAAAGGTCTTCTGCGGTTAGCAGGATCTGTGCAACCTTTAGCCCATGCTTCCTGAAGAGTTCACGGTATGTGGACATGATTATGCTCTGTCCAGTCGCCGCTGAGACTTGCTGGAAAACTATATCATTTGGTTTTTGGGGTATGCCCAGCTCGGCTATGCCCGCGGCTACGGCTCCGGAAGTCACAAAAACAATCTTGTTGCCCTGCTTTATTGCCGCGGCTACTTGATCAACCAGTCGGCGCATCAATTCTATATCAAGAGTTCCGTCGCTTTTGGTTAAACTTCCAGTTCCAACCTTGACCACGATCAGTTTTGAAGACATGTCTGCTCTTCTTTTCTTAAAGATGCATTTCTCCTATAAGCCTTATCAAAACAGGGGGATTGCGGCTATGCTGGAAAAGCTTTAATCTTGAAACGAGAATATGACTTGTGGGAGATCTTTTTGGCTATTCCTAAGGGCTGTTTGCCCTCACAGGAAGTTCCGGAGAAAATTAAACGGTGGCTAGAGTCAGAGGAGTATAGTTATGTGCAGCTTTTTGGTGAACTAGCACGGAACACGCTGTTTAGTTATGTAGTTACTTTGTCGCCTGAGCGAGAATTTATTGTCTTTCAACCATCAAACAAGAATGATTCCATATGCATTTCTGGTGTCTTGGTTTTGTCGAAAGATCAAATTAAGAAGTTACGTCAAAAGCCAAAGGATGCACAAGTAGAAATTTTTATGGAACTGCAGTTGAAGTTAGCTTCATTGGAGGTAGAGTTTACTTTTGAGGGTAGAGCAGTTTGCAGAAGAATAGGGATCAATCATCCAATATATTTTGATGGTCTAACCAAAGATCGTTTCTTAAAAGCAATTTCTATGTTCCATAAAGCTTACAGTTTAGCCAGTTGGGTCCTCGAAAAATCTATCTGATACAGATTCTTTTTATTGCTTGGTTTTCCTAGAAAAAGGCTGTTTTCAACAATCAGCTGTTATTAGTCTCCTAACCATAAGTGATTACTTACTATTATGAAATTAAAAAAATTAGTAATTAAATATTTTTTATTAACCTTAGTTAAGTACGGATTTTTTGATAAAATTTACCAATAGTATACACAGCTAAAACCCAAATCTTTGTTTGGTCAAGGTTTCTTGACAAAAACCCTTATCCATTCTGTTAACTAAGGCATTGTTGGTGCCTGTAGTTGGGGGAAAGAAAGGTAGCTATCGTTGCAGTATTGTTTTCTCTGTTTATATCGGGTTCTATGTCAGGTGTTGTTTTTGCTTCTTCAGGTAATTGGGTTGAAGTTATTAGATTTGAAGGAAACGAGTCTACTCAAACAGAATCTTTCACATGCGACCATGTTGAATGGAGAATTAGATGGGAATATGTTCCAAGCTTCCAGCCTACTGAGTCAATATTCTTCTCTGTGTTTACATATCCGAGAGAAGAAGGAGTGCGTGGGTCAATGTATGTTAATTCTATTATAGAAATAGGAAGCGAAAAAAGAAGTGGAACGTCTTATGTTCATGACTATCAAAGCACATTTTTCATGATTATCAATGTAATTGGAACAGAAAACTACACGATCATAGTTGAACAAGACATAGGTTCTATCCCAGAGTTTCCATCATGGATCATTCTGCCATTGTTCTTAATTGTTACATTTGTTGCTATCCTAGCTAAGAAGAGGTTGCTTAAAAGTACAAACTAATTTTAGTGTTATTAGATAATCAGAAAACAGTACCCCAACCTGTAATAAAACTGAGCTATCAGGGGGAGATCAAGCTAGTTTTAGATTGGGGTACTATTCTTCCCTACAAAAGACGTTCTTCTTAATAAAGAGTATAGTGTAAATTGCAAGAGTTTGTACCATAAGCAGGGCGTGTGTTCTGTTTAGTACATCTTTGAAGTTAGTAAAATTCCAGTGTAAATGCTGGGCATGCATTGTGGTGTTTTAGTCAAACTTTCTTGACTAGACAATTTATCAGTTAGTACACTTTTGGTCATGGTTTCTTGAGAAAAACCCATATTAATTAATCAAATAATATATGCGCTAAGTGATTATTTTGAAGAGGAATTTAGCTTGAAGAAATTTCCCTCAATTTCAAATCAGAAAAAAGTTGTGTTTGTTGGTTTGATTTTTATTGTGGTGTTAGTTGGAGCTATTTGTGTTGCCTTTTTTGGATTTGATTTGTCCGATGGGAGGCGAGATACTTCATGGATTAGTGATGTTGAAAATTTTATTGATGACGTGAGACCTTCTGACCCCATAGAAAGTTTTGGCATGGGTCTTTATGGGTATTATTTTACGTTGCGGAATAATGGTGAAGTAGAGCTGTTGTATCATGTTACGGATGAAGGTAATACAAATGATAGTTTTGTTCTTTACCTGCAGAACCTAATATACAAAGCAAACAATGTTCTGAACAGTTCAGTGGACGAGGAGTTTCGTGAAGAAATTTTTCGGAACAACAGGGTCTTGAATGTTAACTTTGGAACAAACTTTGAAGAAACTGCGGGACAAGAAACTAGTACGTTCACTTATGCGTGGTTTATTCTCGAAGACAACCTAAACAAAAACCTCAAAGGAACAATAATCATAAAACAAGATACACATCCAGAAGGAACATCAATTCACAATTGGGAAACAGAAATAACACTACGAGAAATCATAAAATAATCATGTGTCTTTGTTTTTAGCAGTGAATTGTGGACATGCACTTTTTAAAAATTGGTTGTTCATCGGATAACAACCTAGGTTTTATTTTAATGTCACAGACCTAAATCCTGTTTTTTTCAGAGAAAAAATTTGTTTTCCTTACCTAAAAAATAAAAAAGGGAATAATGGTGAATTTGTTTTTTTAACTCTATGAGAACGACAAACTTTATTCCTTCTTTTAGGAATAAGCTAACTGGTTTCTTACAAAAGAAGGAGGTTGAAGAAGTTGAGTGAAAAGAAATTAATACGTTCATACTTAAAGAACCAAAATCCAAAAATTGTCATACTTTCAGTAATTTTAATAATTGGCATTATTGTAAATATATATTTTTATTCAAGGCAATATGATATTGTAACGAATGATGAGTTAGTTGAACTTCAAGAACAAGTAGATAGTTTAACAGCTGAAAGGGATAGTTTGAAATGGTTGGCAAATCTTTGGTATGAAGTTTTTGATGAAGAAGTGATTGATGAATTGTCGTATGATGATTATCCGTAGGTGAAAATGATGAGTGAAACATTTGTTGGTTATCTTGATTATATTGGTGATGCTGTTAGAAATCGTGCTCAACCTGTTCACCGTCTTACCATGTTCTAATCAATTCTTTTGTTTCTTATGATTTTTCTCCTTTTTCACATTTATGCGCGCCTACAGGTAATTTCCAACTAAAACTCTTCTAGCCTAAGCCGACTCGCATATTCGCTTGGCAACCTCGGCACTCGTAAAAAAACCTACAACTTTAATGTGATTTCAAGGAATGGTTTAATCGTGAAGTTAAAATTCCAAGGATAAAAGTTGGAAAGAGACAAATCATTCAGACTTTGATAAACGAAGAAGTACAATTATTCGTCAAATATCTGAAAGAATGAATAAAAAACATGGACTCCTAGAATTTAGTTCTAAATGAGTTTTGTAATTTTTGGAAAATTTAACTCTTAAAAAAAAGAAGGGGATAATGGACGTCTTTTGGTGTTATGCCTCTTTTGTCATTTTCTTTGCTAGGTTGTAGATTACGGGAACTAGCATTATGCCCATGGCTATTGCGAAAGCCCATGATATGTTTGCGACAATGTTTGTTACTCCTTCAAATGTAGCGAAGATCGCTCCAGCACCAATAATTAGGAAAATGCTGTATAAGACAAATTTTGCGTATCCTGCAACGGGCACAAATTCTTTATGCTCATCAGTTATTGATTTGATTAACCCGTCAGTTAAAGCAATTCCAGCGCCAATAATTACGAAACCAAGAATCAACGAATAAACAAGGTCTCCTCCTAGTAGCATAAGGTCAAGAGCCATCATCAAGATTACAGCGATTAATCCAATCTGCAACAGATTTTTTAGCATATCAGCAATTTCTGCTTTAGCTTCCGCAAAAACAGGTTTCAGAGTATTTCCTACAAGAGTTGCTAAGAATCCAACAAGGACTGTTCCTAAGACGATTATTACTATTCCACCCAAAAGCCTAGGTAAATAACCTGCGATATCCACCAAGAAATTACCTACGGTTCCACCAATGTTAAGAATTTGTATAGCAAGAACTACAGAAATTACGAGTATGAAAGCTGTTGTTATACCACCAATAAATGACGATAAGTCCATTCCGCTCTTTTTAAAAGCTTTTCCAGTGTCGCTTTCTTCAAAGCTCTTCTCAAGACCCATCTTCTCGACAACTTTGTTCACTGCCCTTCCAAGAACTTTCCCAATAACATAACCCATGATAACCACTATGACAGCCGCGATTATTGCAGGTAAAGCACCAGTAACATCAGAAATAAAATCGTTTAACATTTCTCCAAGGTCCACATCTATCACCAATTTAGTATTTCATATGATGTGCTTAAGACATTTGTTATAACGTTTGTTTTGTGTGTTTTGTATTCTTGTTTTTAGAGAGAGGGTTAGTAGGAGAATGAGATAGAATGAAGAAGAGTGAGCGTTAACGCGTAGGAGAGCGTAGTTGGGTTTGGGGTTAAAATTTAACTTGAAAATTGATTGAATTTTGAACTCGAAAATGTTTTTAGGTCGATTCTAATTCCTTTCGTCGTTGCTTGGGTGA
>SDBU01009568.1_pt1 | contig 10842 bp, 13 predicted proteins | sample 2277071 | NCBI WGS metagenome assembly SDBU01 (sample SAMN10397929, study PRJNA504765) | marine sediment metagenome | isolation source: marine sediment core GS08_GC12, 126 cmbsf | place: Arctic Ocean: Gakkel Ridge, Loki's castle | collected 2008
GACGCATCCGCCGACCTGTTAGAGAGTCCGTCGATATTTGGTGGCAGCGACGCAATCGAGTCAGTCGCAGCTATCCTGGGCTACGCCCCGACGATGCTGACGTGCGAGTGGTATGGTTCCTTCACTGCCGTCACGGGCACCTCCAACCGCTCTGGTTTCGGGTTGGTGCAGGACGGCGGTGCCGCAGGCACAGCGGCAGACCAGCTAGCGTGGATATTCACGGACGGGACGAACTTCACCATCCGTAGTTCCGGCGACTCCGATGTTGGTGCCTTAGACGACACCGACTGGCACACATGGAAGATCGTCATCTCAAGCGGTAGCGCCACGGACGCGGTTGAGTGGTTCATTGACGGCACCAGCCAGGGGACAATGAACAGGTTGGAAGACCAGTGGCCTGTGTCCTTTGGGATGCACGCCCTGACGACGAACCGGCCCGGCATCGCTTGGCTGCATATCGCGTATTCCTGATGCCTAGGCTATACCTCCCCATCGGGGCCGCCATGCGGAACCCTCGCACCGAGCGGCAGGCCATCATCATGCGCTTGCAGAAGCTCAACTACAACGTCATCGGGGCGAGCGACCCTGACATGATAGAGATGTCCCAACTGAGAGACATCCTGGATATGTGTGAGGAGAAGGCCAAGATTCCCGAACCGATCGTCACTCCTCCCCGCTACTCCAAGAAACAGGTAGCCGAAGCGTTGAAGGACATGAAGGACTATCAGGACGCCCGCAAAGCAGGGCGGAGGAGGCTGTATTGACTCAGCGAAGAGTTAAAGGGGCTGCGTGACCCTGGGGCGATGACAAGACAATGATCCTCTACGACTATAAATGTCCGAAGCACGGCTACTTCGAGGCGCGGGCGAAGATGGAGGACACCACCATTCGCTGCCCCGATTGCGGCCTGAATTCCAGACGCTATCCAGGCTTGCCTGCCGTCATCACCGCGAGCGGCGGGCCATCATTACCAGGAACACCATGGAGGGATTAGATGCCACACAAGGGAAAGAAACCGTATAAGGCCCGCAAGGGCCACCCAAAGCAGGGAAAGTGATATGCCACACAAAGGAAGACGTATTAAAATCGGCAAGTTCGTCTCCGCCAAGGCGAAGGCGGGCACGCCGCTGAAGAAGCAGACACGCAGGGTAGCGCGTCTCGGACGGAAGTAGCCATCACAAAATAGGAGCAGCCAATGGGAACCAGGATTTCAATGCAGCGAGAACTCTCTCGCCGCCTCTACGCGGACTCCCACAACCCTATCACTGGCACCAACTCCTCATCGACGGGCACGACGATCACCGAGACGGGTGGGGCTCTAAACTACTCCTCTGGTGATGGCAACGCCTTCGATAGAAAGTACGTCTACGTTGTCCAAGCTGCCGACGCGGGAGCCAGGGGAGAGAGCCGCATCACTGAGGGAGGGTGGACAGTCACAGGGAGCCTGACGATAGACCCCAGTATCGCAAGCTTGGCCAGCGGCGACCTATTCATCATCAGCGACCATCCGCCAGCGGTGCTACAGCAAGCCATCAATGCTGTCCAGCGCAACCTCTTCCTGCCGACGTTCTTTCCATTGTCCCTCCACGTCATGGGGAACGACGCCAACGACATGGAGCCGTCCACGATAGCGACGGATTACAGTGCATCCAGCGCGACCCTAGCAATCGAAACCACTACCGTTTTTAACGGAGCCCAATCCCTCAGCGTGACCGCCACCTCCACCGCCGGGCGGGCAGACACAGGCAGAATCAGTGTCGTAGAGGGCCAGCCTTTATATGCGGCGGTGATGTGTAGGGTCTCAGCGTCGGGAGAGTCAGCGACATTCACCGTTTTTCGTCAAACATCAATAAGCGTTGATATAGATAGTGCCACTACAAACGAGCCTTCATGGATGGAGTTGATCATCCCTTTCACGGTGCCCTCTGGCTGTGAGGAGATAGTCCTCCGCATGATCTCTGACACCAATACGGATCAGACCTTCTGGGACGATGTCCAACTATGGAGTTCAGGCAGGCGAGTCTACTCTCTCCCGTCATGGATTACCCGCCCTGAACAATTATTGGACGTGAGAAGTTTCGCGCAGGGCACGGGCGGGCCAAACTCAAACGATTACCGTTCCAACGAGACACGCTCCCAGCCCCTGTCCTACGGCTTTGAGAACGTCGACAGACGGGGTAACTCACCGCTGCATATCTGGGTTAACGCGGGAAGCGCCCGACCCTACATCTACGCTCTGAGGCCGTTAGACGAGCTTTCCGCCGACACCTCTAACTCTGTGGCGGAGCAGGACTTCATCGTGAGATGGGCAGAGAAGTTGGTAAGGGAGCCGGACAAAGCCTCGGAGACGATGGCCTTATTGAGGGCTATCCACTTCCAGAGAGTGACGACTGAGCTCCCGACAAGGATAGGGGTGTCCATGTGAGGGGGCCGCGAGATAAAGGCAAAGTTGTCGTCTCTAGTGTTGCCAGCGCCTCTCCCATCGCCTACAAACTCCTGGACGTAGATAACAACTACACCTACGAGCGGGTCGCAGACCAGTCAGAGGCGCAGAAGGGACAGGATGTTTCGATGCCCTTCACCCTCCACGGGGGGCTGGCCTATTCCGAATACAACCCCCAAACGGCGGGGTTAGTTCTCGCTCAGACTGCCGCTCCAATCACCCACGAACCCAATAGAATCCGTGCTCCGTTGGCGGATACTACCGTAACGCTCACGGGCGCGGCCAACCCCGTCCAGTATTTCTTTGAGGCGACGGTCAACGATTCCGGGGCCGACGATGGGCAGCCGGTATTGTATTGCATCGCCCCCGAAGCGGCGGAAATCAACATATACAAAATCTCGCTGGACAGCGGCGACTTCGGGACGCTCCTTAACACCAAAACCCAGTCCGTCACCCCGACCCAGCCAATGGGTCGGCCCGCTGAGTGGAGCGACGGGTCGAACACCTACTGGCGGTTGGGGTTAGGTGACACGACCAACGACTTCACCAGTCTCACATCTATCGTTTCCGGCACAGCCGCCGATACCTGGACGTCAGGAACCGATGCCGATGCCCGCCACCTTCAGGTCGTAGACAACAAACTCGCCCGCTCAACAGGGGCGAACGAGATTTCATTGCTATCCCGCGCCACCGACCCAGAGACTGAAGCGAACTGGGCCGACGAGTTCTTTGTGGGGGACGTGAGTACGAAAATCACCGAACTGGGTGAGGCGAGCGGGTTTCTGTACATCGGCAAAGAGGACGGGTTTTACGAGTGGGATACCGTGGGGGAGGCGCACAACATCCTCCCCGACATTGGGAGGGCGCCGCGCAACTGCCAGGGGATGAAGTATTGGCACGGAGGGTTTCTCATCCCCGCCGATTCGGGACTTTGGTGGACACGTACTGGAAAACCAGTAGGCCCCGACTCTAACCCTTTCAACCTAGCGAACCAAGCCTCGTTGGGTGTAGCCGCCTATTTCAAGCACGGGCGCTGGATGGGGTTGGCGACCTTCGGGGAGTACGTCTACGGCTACTACATCTCCTCTGACGGGTCTAACTCCTATGCCGTCTACGGGCGAGAGAGGGACGAGGACGTTGACCCCCCCGGCTGGGGGCCGATCATTTGGCACATAATCAATATGTCCTCCGGCGACCTTAATGATTTTCACGGCATCTTCATCTCTGAGACTTCGGAGTTCTCATCTTCGCAGACAAGGCCCGTGCTGTGGATCGCCGCTGGGAACAATCTGCGCTATTTCTTCTTGGACAAAGACGGTGCCCCCCAGGGTCGGCGCGGGGACATTGATCTGGACGCGGCCAGTTCAGGTGTGGTCAGTGGGGCGTTCGACTTCGGGCTACCGAGAGTAACCAAGCAACTGAGAGTCATTGAAGGTTGGGCGGAAGACTTTGGTAGTGTTGTCGCCGCGTTTCGGTTCAGTGTGTACCGAGACGGTGGGGCGCTAGAGAACGTGGGGGCAGCGATCACAGCGGACGGATTCTTCTCGCGTTTCTGGACACAGGACTCGAACGACACCGCCCGTTCCATGTTGGTGAGGGTGGGCTGGTCAACCACATCCAACTTGACCGACTCCAACGGCCCTCATTTGCGAGACGTGGTGATACGCGCCGTCGCTCTGCCCAACCAGACTATCCTACACACCTTCTTGATAGAGGCCACCGACAACATGAAGACGTCCAAGAAGATTCTGTCTGAGATAGAGGTGTACGTGAACGACCTGCTTCAGTACGAGCGCCCAGGCGGGGACACCTTTAACGGCGTGATGAGGGACGTTGAGCTTATCACGACTGGTGAGGAGAAGGGGATTCCCCGCTACGCCCTGAGAGCGGTAGTAAGGGAGATGATTTCTTCGTGAGTCATACACGGAGGGGCGCAGACCCGCTAGGACTTCCTCCAGAGCCTAACCTGTTGCACCAGGGTATGTTGCGTCTAAGGCGGCTGTTCGTCCAGGTTGCTAACATAGTCACCCTACGCACGGACACCATCACTGAACGCACTTCGGACGCGGGCGTCACCATCGACAGGTTGCTTATCAAGGATGTGGTGGTTGTCCCATACGCGGCAGACGCCGAAGCCTCAGATACCTACGTTATTACGCTGACTTCTGCGCCTTTGGCCTACGTCACGGGGCAGATGTTCCACTTCACGGCCAACACCGCCAACACAGGTGCGGCGACACTGAACGTTAACGCTTTAGGCGCGAAGGCGATCCTAAAGCTGCACGATACAGTTCTAGCGAACAACGACATCGAAGCAGGGCAGATCGTCACCGTCATCTACGACGGTACGCAGTTCCAGATGCAGTCTCAGGTTGCGAGCGCTCCAGCAGCCGGTGCCCACGGCCCCAGTGACCACACTGAGGGCACAGCCTGGCGGCTGCTATACCTCAACGGGTCGGGCGACGAGACGGAACTTGTATTGTCCGCTGCTGGCTCCTCGACGGCTGGATACTCTTTTCTTCGGGGAACGGGGGCCAGTGCCGCACCTGAGTTTCAGGAAGTGATGTGGGAAAAGACCATCATTGTGGAAGACCCAACTTCGTCCGAGGACATAGGGATTCACTTCTTCCATCAAGCGGTGACGGTACGTGAGGTGCATGCCGTTGTAGTCGGTTCGTCAACCCCTTCCTGTACCGTCAACCCCAAGCACCACACGGATAGAAGCAACGCAGGCAACGCGGTTCTGAACGCGGCGACGGCCATCACTAACACCACGACGGGGCAGACGCTCACCAGCTTCACCGACGCCACTATCCCCGTTGACTCGTTTCTTTGGCTTGAGACCACAGCGAAAAGCGGAACCGTGGGCGAACTCCAGCTTACGTTCCGATACACATTGGATTAGATGGCCGCGACTCTCATCATCAACCGCAAGAATGGGGCGGGCGAGACCGACACCAACATCAAGACGGCCCGGACCAGGGGCTCTCGCGCAGACACCGCCAGCATCCTCCTCAGCGACCCTATCACCATTCCCGAATCGGCAGCAGCAGCGATACGTGGGTTCTGGATCATCACCCGCGCCGAGATCACCGTGGCGGCGGTCAACAACATCACCAAGATCGAGTGGTACACGGACGGGGTAGACACCTTCCTCGTTGACGTGGGGGGAGTGGCGGCTTCCCTAACTGTTAAGGTCGCCACCTCCGACGTGTACGACACCCCCTCCACTGATGAACTCACTGTAGCCAACTACGGCAACGGCACGGACGACCTGGATGGGGCTCCTGCGGACATCTTTACTTACGTAACAGGTGCTCGTCTGTCGGTGTTCTCCGGGTTGAAGTCGGGCACGGGGGAAGTCGGGAAGTACGTCATCATGCAGGTTACGTCGGTGAACGACTCAGTAGAGCCAACATTAGTCAACCCAGAAACTATCACCTGGGCCTTTGAGGAGTCATAAATGGATGTTCCAGCAGCAACACTAATAGCGGCAGTCCAGACCGAAATCCAATCGCTTCCTAAGGGGCGATACCGAACCCGCATAGCGGTTGAGGCAGACATTCCAGTGATAACGACGCTAGCAGAGAACTATTGCTCTGAGCTTGTGACTTGCGGCTGGGAGCGGATTATCTCTGGCGAGCAAGACATGTCAGCCGTCTTGCAAGAGATGCCTGTCATCGTAGAGACGGCCAGGGGCCGGCCCAAGGCAGTCGTGTTCCAGAACTACCGACCCATCCAACGGCCCATGTGCGAATGTACGGCGCTATCCGTCGATCTCTCACTATCAACACCCAGAAAAATACAGGCGATGAGCTTCGCCATAGTGCCAGTTTGGACAGCGCTAGTCAAGCTAGGCTGGGAAACCATCCACGTATCCACGATCACGCCGGACGTGTTGCAAATCACACGGTTGATGACTACGGATCCAGAAGGGATTACTGAGTCTGTGTCGGGGCGGAACGTGAAGACAGAAGCCAAGACTTTCTCTGTTCAGATAGACATGGCGAAGGCGTTGCCCCAGATGGAGAAATGGCTGGCGAATTAAGTGGCGGTTGTAGGCTTTGGCGGCTTCGAGACCAACACCCAGCACGCCGATTACGAAAGCATGGCGGCGGGCTCAACCGTAGTTTCCTCGGACAAGCGCACCGGCACCTACTCGATGGAGACGGTGTACGACGGCGACGCCTGTGGCATGAAGGTCGTGCCGCTGGCCTCCGCCACGGGGGTACACGCCTTCCGGTTTTACCTAAATCCCGCTACTGCTCCTACCACCGCTCCCGATGCGGGCAGCATCGTTACCTGGACTACGCTGGTCTTCCCAGAGGAGTCCGCCACCCAGCCTATTCTTCTCCTGGACAACAACTCCAAGCTGGTCGTGTGGCTACCAGATAACACCCTTTCCAGCGTCTCAGCCGCGCTCTCCAGCGACTGGACGAATAGGGTGGAGATTCTCTACGACCGAGCAGCAACGACGGTCAAGGTGTACCTGAACGGCAACCTGGAGATAGACCTGAGCGGCATTACATTCTTCGACTTCTCCTGGGTGTCGTTCATGGGTCACGGTGTTCAAGGAAATACAGGGGCCACGCTCCGCATGGACGACTGGCTGTGGCGGAACGACACTGCTTTGCCGGGGGCAGGACAGAGCAAAGTAGTCGCGGTGACGAGCAACGGCGACCACACCGCCTGGACGGGGACTGTGACGGCTGTGGACGACGCCGTGCCCACGCCCAACGACGCCGACTATGTGAACACGACAACGGCATCGGCCAAGGAGTCTTTCCGGCCCGACACCGCCGCCAACCTGAGCATCGACGGCACTATTAGGGCTGTGCAGGCCCTGATTAGACACGGCGAGCCGTCCCCTACTGCGGGGATGAAGACGCTCATCCGTCAGAACGATACCGATACGCTCTCCACTGGAGCCCGAGGCCTAACCAGCCCAGAGTGGTGCGGTAAGTTCCGCGATACCGTAGCCATACTCACCGGCCCGTTTGGCGAGACGGACTGGGATGAACCTGGGGGAATTGAGGTAGGAGGAGAACACGACGGCTCCACTACTGACCACCGGATGCACACCGCATGGGTGAGCGTGGACTGGGTGCCTGCGGTGGCGGGAGAGATGACGCATGAGCTGGACTTCATCACGGGGAGTCATGCCTTCAACCCCTCAGAGGACACCTGGATAAATGGGGGGAGTGCGGACACCAACAACGACTCATCGCTGGTGCTCGATATGGGCCAGTCCAGCGCGAAGGCCCCTGGCATCCGGCGTACTCTGATGGAGTTCGACGCTACGGCGATATTGGACGGGGCGACGATACGGGCGGCACGGCTCTCTATCAAGCACACACTGGTTGGTTCGGGCGCACACACCTTTCAATGTCGGAAGCTGTTGAGGGCTGACTGGCAGGAGTTAGAGGCGACCTGGAACGACTACAAGACCTCCACGGCCTGGACAACAGCGGGGGCGGACAGCGACGGCAACGACCACGAATCTACGACGGGCGACAACACGACTTTGACTATCGTTACCGATGCGTTCAACTACCTCAACATGAAGGCGATCCTGGTTGATGATGCCGACAATCCCCGTGTGCGTATCCGGCTGTCGGATGAGGCTGAGGACACGCGAGTCGAGTTTCAAGCACGGAATACTCCAACGGCGACAAACAAGCCGGTGCTTGTGGTACAGGCGGACGGGGGAACGGCGGCGGCGAGAAGGATTTTCATAACGTGACCTAGCCCGTCGCTACAACCTCTCGACGGCATCCCTGAGACGTTCTGGACAGGTATGCAAATAGATCGACGTGATGGCGAGGCTGCTGTGTCTCATCAGGTCGCGCACTTCAATCAAGTCTACTCCCCGCCTCAATAAGTGAGTGGCGAACGAGTGCCGCAGCGCATGGGGGTACGCCTTACGCCGGGGAATCCCCGCCTTCTCACACGCCTCCACTAGCCAGTAACGGGCCTGGCGGTCTACGATGTGCGTCTTATAGCCAGGGAACAGCCAGCCCGTACTCCCGCTCTCCGTGAACTTCAGGAGAGCGCACCGCAGCGCCGCGTTCAGCGGTAGCAGCGCCTCTTTATCCCCCTTGCCCACCACCCTTAATATCGTGGGCTGCCCGTCCTTCCACTCTATATCCTCATGTCTTACTTTTGCCGCTTCTGACGAGCGGAGGCCGGCGCGGGCGCAGAGCAGAAAGTAGAGCCGGTGGCGTGGGGGTGAGACGGCGAGGAGGGCGTCCAATTCCTCCCCCTCAAGGTACACCGGCAGCCTATTTTTCCTTTTTCCCCAACGAGTTGCCATAATGGCCTTGACACCTATGCGCGGGGAGGGTGTAGGATGCGTGTTGGAGTTGAATGAGTGTGCACCCCAGGGTATATTAAAGAAGCAATGCCGTCAAGGATCAGGCTCCCCAAGTTCAAGTGTCTCCGGTGCGAGCACGAGTGGCATCCCCACAAGCCGGAGCGCCCACGGCGCTGCGCGTACTGCAAGGATTCCAACTGGGACAAACCGCGTCGGTGGTCACGAAAAGAGACGAAGAAGTGAAACTCCTACTTTATGCGGAATAGGAGGTGCAGGTATGACCACCCTCACCGACCGCCAGCTTCCCCTGACGGGCCTTCAGCTGAAGGAGCAGGGTATCGCCTCGGTTGAAAGACATTCATGGGTTCACAGGGCGCGTGGCGTGGCTGAGTACATCTGTCGCCAGCGCGGGGTAGCCACTTCGGACGACGTACATATCGTCATGGGCGATGAGCCGCCCCACGTCAACTGTGTCGGGGCAATCTTCAAGGACAAGCGGTTCGCTTGGACGGGCGAGTGGGTGCGGAGCAAGCGGCCTGAAGCCCACGGGCGCGAAATACGTGTGTGGCGATTAAGATGACGCAGGCCACTTTCGCCAGGAAAAGCCCGCTAGGCCCTGCCCCGCGTGATCCCACAGAGCGGTTCTGGGAGCGCGTCGATAGGCGCGGACTGGATGAGTGCTGGCCTTGGTTAGGGTATTTTAACCCTGATGGCTACGGACGGATATGGATAGGCAGCAGGGCCGATCAGTCAGGTAGAGGTATTGCTGCGCACCGGCTTGCTTGGGAACTAGAGTACGGCCCAATACCAGCGGGAGTTAACGTTTGCCATCACTGCGACAATCCGCCTTGCACGAACCCCCGACATCTATTTCTGGGCACGCAGGCGGATAACTTGGCCGACATGGTGCGCAAAGGTCGGCACCATAACACCAATGTGACTCACTGCATACGCGGGCACGTCTTCGACGGCTCCAGTACCTACATCAACCCAGAGGGCCGGCGCAGTTGCCGCGTTTGTAGGCGGATGCGTGATAGGGCCCCCAACAGGAGTCTACCTAGAATCAGAGTATGGAGGCTGGCATGAGGCGTGTAGGAATCATCAGTTGGGCGGTGAGTGGGGACGAGTCTGCTCCTAAATGGTTGGGCCGCGTTGAAATGAGACTTGAAATGTTTGAGGTGATTGTAGCTCCCGTGCCGCTGAATTGGGCTTTGGCCTTGCTTGGGCGAACGCTTGCGTGGCTGCGCGTGGGGCTCAGGCCGACACAGCGACAGCGGGAACAGGGCGAGAAGCTACGCCAAGCGTATGAAGCGGGGCGAAGAGAGGGGCTACGTCTCGGCTATGACAAGAACCGTGTGGCGCAAAGGATAGTCGCAGACGTTGGAGAGTTCCTTATTCAATCCCTCGAAAGCAAGTGACTCAGCTATCTACCCTCGCCGCACCCCCTGGTGAGCCTGACCCCTGGACGCAAGTCTAGGGCGAGGGTAGGCGGCTGAGTAGCATCTAAACGAACCTGTCCAGGGGGAACTGCTCAGTCGCCTATAAGGAGGATTAGATGACCCTAGAACAAGCCAGAAAACGCCGCGACCAGGGCGACCTTATCGGTGAGTTAGTAGCAGCGCTGAATAATATGTGGGGCTTGCATCACGGCTTTGAGCACAAAGGACACCTAAATCGTGAGACTTGCCCCGCCACGTCTTGCCAAGATGCCCGCGCCGTCCTAGAGAAAGCTAGGGAACACGACTGCATCGACGTCGATGACGCGAAAGAGGTAGCGGCGAACCAAGAGCATAGGTGGTAGGCGATGAGCAACATCATCATACCGACAGAACAGACTAGCTTGGTAAAGAACTACCAGGAGAGGTTGGCCCCGCTGGTTGAAGCCCTAGACGCCTCTGCTGTGGCTGAGTGCGTAGAGTGCGGGCGGACGCTCGGCGGAATCCTCGGCGCGTTTCGATGGGGCCTCGCGCACGGCCTGGGCGAATGCTCGAACTGTGGCTTCCCCTATGTCTACTACCACCGCCACGAGGTGCCGCCCTTCCATGAGAGTGGCGACCCTATGGAGCAAGCTGGGAAGCCACGGGAA
>SDBU01009569.1_pt1 | contig 10842 bp, 12 predicted proteins | sample 2277071 | NCBI WGS metagenome assembly SDBU01 (sample SAMN10397929, study PRJNA504765) | marine sediment metagenome | isolation source: marine sediment core GS08_GC12, 126 cmbsf | place: Arctic Ocean: Gakkel Ridge, Loki's castle | collected 2008
GATGAATTGGGGGTCAAGGGCAGCTATTTGCATGGCCAGGTTATGGGCTAGCTCTTTGAACTCTTCGTTTCGGGCTACAAAGTCTGTCTCACAGTTTAGCTCAACCAGGACACCGATGCGGCCGCCGGTGTGGACATAGGCTTCAATGAGTCCTTCTTTGGCTTGGCGGTCAGCCTTCTTCTGCACTATAAGTATGGCCTGCTCTTTTATAATAATGGAAGCCTTATCCAGGTCATCCTCAGCCTCAAGAGCGGCGTGTACTACGGCCTCGACCCCGTTGGGGCCACGGTCTGGGACCTGATTCAGGAGCCGAAGAGCCTGAGTGAGGTTCGCGACGCCGTGTTGCAGGAGTACGATGTGGAACCCGAGCGCTGCGAGGACGACTTGCGGGCGCTGCTCCAGGAACTCGTAGAAGAGGGACTCGTCGAGGTGACATGAGACGGCTGCGAAGATTCCTGCTCCTGCCGCGGGCGGAGCGCCGCCTCCTGGTGAGAGCCCTAGCTCTGCTGTGGGCTATCAGGCTGGGACTGTGGGTGCTCCGCTTCCGAAACGTTAGACGCCTTTTGGCACGCCTGTCTCGAGGGCGCGATGGGTGGGACAATGCCCCTCAGTTTGCTCCAGACAGGATCGCTTGGGCTGTCGAGGTCTTGGGCCACCACCTGCCCGGAACTAAGAACTGTCTGGTGCAGGCCATGGCCACGGAGGTCCTGCTGACGCGCCGCGGTCATCCGTCCCGCCTCCGCATCGGCGTCGCCCGAGGGCGGCAAGGGCAGTTGGAGGCACACGCCTGGGTGGAGGGCGAGGGGAGAATACTAATCGGCGGAGGGGGAGTCGAACAGTTCACGCCCCTGTCGGCCTTCGAGATGGAGGACCGATGAGCGCCATTACCGGCATCTGTTTCCTAGACGGCCGGCCGGTCAACCGCGAGGACCTGGAACCGATGGTGGCGAGTTTGGCCCATCGCGGCCCAGACGGCGCCGGCCTATGGAATGAGGGCCCGGTGGGCTTCGGACACCGGATGCTCAGAACGACGCCCGAGTCGCTGCATGAGAGGCTCCCCCGGGTCAGCAGCAGCGGCGATCTGGCCATTAACGCCGACGCCCGGATTGACAACCGAGATGAACTCATCGCGGCTCTAGGCATCAAGGAACGACCAACCGAGGAGATCAGCGACAGCGAACTGATCCTCTGCGCCTACGAGCAGTGGGGGGAAAGATGCCCAGAGAGACTGGTGGGGGACTTTGCCTTCGCGATCTGGGATGGCCGGAAGCAGGTCTTGTTCGCGGCCAGGGACCAGATTGGGATACGGCCCTTCTATTACCATCTATCGGATCGGGCGTTCGTTTTCGGCTCCGAAATCAAGGCGCTGTTGTGCCTGCCGGAGGTGCCCCGGCGGCTCAACGAAACCAAGCTGGCGGACCTTCTCGTCCCAATGGACGAAGACGTTACAATCACGTATTACCGGGATATCCAGCGGCTTGCGCCGGGCCACTGTCTGGCCGTGAGTCGTGATGGGACCCGGCTCTGGTCGTACTGGGCGCTTGACCCGTCAGCCGAGCTGCGGCTGGGCTCCGACGAGGAATACGCGGAGGCGTTCAGAGAGATATTCACGGAGGCGGTGCGCTGCCGGCTGCGGAGTTCCGTGCCCGTGGGGGCTTCGTTGAGCGGCGGGCTGGATTCCTCTTCCGTTGTCTGCGTTGCGCGGGAGTTGCTTGCGGCCAACGGTAACGGACGTGTGCCAACGGTTTCCGCCAGGTGGGAGGACGAGCCGGAGGTCGATGAGCACTCCTACATGAGTGCTGTCGTGGCCCAGGGCGGCGTCGAGGCTCATTACGTGCGTTGTGACCAGCTAAGTCCCCTGTCTGATATCGACAGTGTGCTGTCGTACCAGGATGAACCGTTCACCGCCCCCAACATGTATGCCCTGTTGGCGATCAACGGCGCCGCCAGAGACCTGGGATTGCGGGTCATGCTGGACGGGCTGGACGGCGACATAGTCGTGTCCCATGGCATCGCGCACCTGGCCGAACTGGCCCGCCGAGGACGGTGGTTGGCCCTTGCCACTGCGGTCAGACGGCTGTCCCGCGACTTCTACAACTATAACGCCACGCCAGGCAGGCTCCTGTGGCATCGCGCTATCAAACCCCTGGCTCCCGATCCCGTGCGGCGGATCTGGCGCGTGCTACGGCGGCGTAATCGACTCACCTGGCCGTTCGGGATCTTCGGGGTCATCAGCGCGGACTTCGCCCGGCGCACCGGCCTGGCCGAACGCCTTCAGGCATCTTTGGAAGAGGGAATGAAGCCGTCCCGCAGCGCCAGGGAGGACCAGTTCCGTCACCTCACCTCTCCCATGGTGCCATCCGCGTTGGAGGTGGTCGGCCGGGCGGCCGCTGCCTTCTCGATCGAGCCGCGACATCCTTTCTTTGACAAGCGCCTGGTGGAGTTCTGCCTGTCGCTGCCGGGCGACCAGAAGCTACACAAAGGCTGGACGCGGAGCATCATGCGCCGCGCCCTGGCCGACATCCTGCCCGAGGCGGTCAGTCATCGGGGCGGTAAGGGAAACCTGGGGCCGCACTACAGGCGGGCGCTGCTTACCCATGAGCGCGAACTTCTGGAGGAGGTCGCGCTGAATTCCCAGGCCCTCAACGGGTACGTGGACAAGGCCGCCCTGCGGGAGAGATATAACGACTACGTTTCAGACCAGAACTTGCCCAACGCTCTGATGCTATGGCAGATGGTGGTCCTGGCCCTATGGCTGGACCGTACGGGCCTAACCCCGTAAGGGGAGAAAAGGAGGGAGATGAGGAGATGAAGAAGGCCTACACAACGCCGAATCTGACCGTCCACGGCGCCGTCGCCTCGCTGACGAAGGCCCTCATGAAAGGCAGCGGCGACCTCCTGGACGGCTTCGTAATCGGCTGATGGATGACGATGGTCAGGGGCTGTCCGGCGCTGTCGCACAAGATGCCGTTGTGGAGGGGACGAGGTCAACATCGCTTCTCCGCAGGCGAGCGACGCGCTCACAGTATGCCGGTCGTATAACCGCGTCGGTTTAACCGGTTATTAACCTCTAGCCCCTAATGTCTTGAGGATCAGTCCAGTGATGGGATACCCGCAAGGAGAATGCCCGATAACAGCGAATGACTAAGCCTACAGCCGTTGACTTCGATTCCGACCCTCTGGTTTAGCTACATCGGTCTGGCCCCATAGACCCGGCCCCATAAGTTGAGACGAGAAAGGAGGTGAGAAGATGAAAAAGGCATACACGACACCGAAACTGATAACCCACGGCGCCGTGGCGTCGCTGACGAAGGCCCTCATGAAGGGCAGCGATGACCTCCTGGCCGGCTTCAACCTCCTCTAGGGTGTGACGATGCTCAGGTGCTGTCTGCCACTGTCGCACAAGCTGGCCTCGTCGATGGGTAGCCATATCCCAGGACAGGGCACTGCCCGGAAGAGGCAAGGGTGCAGCAGTCAGGCGGCGCAGATTGAGGTAGCCCTAGGATGACCAGGTTTACCAGCGGCAGGACCGGGTGCTTTTCGGGATCGGGCGGGCCGGACATTCTCGGTGATCCGGTCCTGCCGCTGGACCAGAGCCTGCAGCAATAACAGGAGCGAGCGACGAGTAGGCCAGCTTTCGGGAGGAACATATTAGATTGATAGGGACTTCACTTGGGACACAAACGGGCGCAGGCACGTATTCGTACGTGGCCTATGGTCTGAGTATTCGTTCCGAGCTGCCGTTGCCGGAGCTGACGAAGGGGGAGGCAGCAGCGGACGTCATAGTCCGCCTGGGGAAAGTGGACCGCACGGTGCGAGAAGCCGGTGAGGTGACGACGGCTGAAACCGGAGTCAGTATCTGGGCCAAAGCCGATGAAGCGTGCCTGTTCCAGGAGGGCCTGGGGGCGTGCCTGGTGCGCGGGGGCCGGGAGATCATCGTGGACCCGGAGCCGGGCGCGCAGGAGCTGTCTATTCGCCTCCTCATTTTGAGCTACGCTCTGGCGGTCCTCGTTCACCAGCGGGGACTGCTGGCCCTCCACGCCAGCGCTGTCGAGGTGAACGGTGAAGCAGTCGCATTTGCCGGCCAGGCGGGTGGGGGAAAGTCCACGACCGCGGCCGCGCTTCATGCCCGCGGCCACCACATGGTGGCGGATGATCTGTTGGCCATCGACCTTGGCGATGGTGAGGCAAGGGCCACTCTGTATCCGGGGTTTCCGCAGTTCAAGCTGTGGCCGGAAGCGGCCATTGCTCTGGGCGATGACCCTGACAGATTGCCGCGGCTACGCCCCGGACTCGAAAAACGGGCCCGTCGGGTCACCGACGGGTTTCGCCAGACACCTCTCCCCCTAGGCCGAATCTACGTGCTCGAAGAAGGGACGACCTTGGAGATCACGGAGATCAGCCCAGCGGAGGCATTGACGGAGCTTATGAGCCACTCGTATTACGTTCCGGCGATCGCCAGTGGAGGAGCGTCCCAACAGTTTCTCCTTTGCGCCAGCCTAGCTAGCAAGGTGCCGATGCGCCGCCTAACGAGGCCCCGCTCCATCCCCGGACTCCCGAATCTGATATCGCTAGTGGAGGAGGACGTTGCAAGCGCTGTCTGCTAGAGGTCAAACGGCAACCATTCGCACTGAAGACGAACTGCTGCTGTGCTGCGCCCGCACGGAACTGGACGCGGAGCGGGCAGACCGCATCAAGGCGCTCCTTCAAGAGGATTTCGATTGGGATTACTTGCTCAGAGTAGCGCCCTTCCACGGCATTACGCCACTTCTGTACCGGCACCTGAACGCGGTCTGCCCCGAAGCTGTCCCTGTGGCCACGCTAAACAGTCTCCGAGTCTCATCTGTAGAAAACAGCAAGGCCAACCTGTTCGCCACCGGGGAGCTATGCAAGGTCCTGGATCTGTATGAGAGCCACGGGATCCCTGCCATCTCCTTCAAGGGACCTCTCCTGGCCGCCTCCGCCTATGGCAACCTCTCGCTGCGGCAGTTCGCCGATCTTGACATCCTGGTTCACGAGCGCCATGTCCCAAAGGCTATCGAGCTGGCACTGTCTCAAGGATACCGGCCGGCGAAGAAGCTCAGCCGCAGGCAGCAGGCATCTTTGCTTGATTCCAAGTGTGAATACGTGCTTGCCCGTGGTGACATCGGCAACATGAACCTGGTTTACCTGGAGATTCACAGCCGATTCGTCCCGAGGACATTCTCATTCCCGTTGAACATGGAAAGCGTGGGAGATCGCCTACAAGAGGCGTCCCTTGGTGGCACTAAGGTCCGGACTCTCTCAGACGAGGACTTGCTCCTCGTCCTCTGCGTGCACAGCACGACGCACCTCTGGCAACAGTTGAAATGGATCTGTGATGTCGCCGAACTGGTCAAGGCCTGTCCCGATTTGGACTGGGAGAAGACGATGCGGCGAGCGGAGGAGTTGGGCAGCAAACGGATGCTGCTTCTGGGCCTGTTCCTTGCAGAGAATCTTCTGGGCACGGCGCTTCCCCAAGAAGTACAGCGGAAGGTCGCGGCCGATCCAGTCGTGAGATCGCTGGCCGAGGAGGCGACTATCTACCTCTTCCGAGACATGGACGCGATAGTCACTGGCTTCCTTAATGGTTACCCCGGAAATGGCAGGCCCGGGTACTCAGCAAAGGCACTCTTCCATATCAAAGCGATGGATCGCCTGAGGGATAGAGTCCAATACTGTGTCCGGTTCGCGACGACGTCGCTCGAGGAGGATTATGACGCCGTATCACTCCCAGACGCCCTCTTCCCCCTCTACCATGTCGTCCGGCTCATGCGGCTGAGCGGCTTGTCAGCCAGGGCGCTCTGGAGGCGATTGGCATGACGACCTTGAACGGCCATCTGGCGGCCGCCTCTCGGGAGGCGGCGGAAGTGGCAGTTCTTCCGGCGGTAGTGGACTCCCCCGAGGTCTCGGTCATCGTGCCAACCTACAATCGCCGCCAACTGGTGCTGGAGACGCTTGAGGCCCTGGCCCGACAGAAGGCCCCGCCGTTCGAAGTGGTGGTAGCCGATGACGGTTCGACGGACGGGTCGTTCGAGGCGGTGCTGGAGAAGGGCTCCCAGCTAGGCCTGGCGGGAAAGGCTGTCAGGCTTCGCCGCAACGGCGGGCCTGCCAGGGCCCGCAACGTTGCGCTGCTGACGACCCGGGCCGATCTAATCGCGTTCACGGACAGCGATTGCCTGCCGATACCGGAGTGGATCCAAGTAGGGCTGGCATCTTTCCGGCCGGGGATCGGAATCGTCCAGGGGCGCACTCAACCGCCGCCCGGCAGCCAGCCATCCTTTTTCAGCCACTTCATCGAGATGGACCGGCTGGATGGTAGCTTCTCGACGTGCAACGCATTTTACCGTCGTGAGGCCGTGCTGGACGCTGGCGGCTTCGACCCCTCTTGTCGCGATTGGGAGGACCGCGACCTGGGATGGCGAGTGCTCAGGCTGGGCTGGAAAGCGGTCTATGCGCCCGACGCCACGGTCCATCACCAGATAATCCCCCAGAGTCCCTTGAAGTGGATGCGCTGGCCGGCCCAGTTGGGCAACTGGCCCCATTGGGTTGCCCGCTATCCGGAGAGTCGTCGCGCCCTGTTTGCTCGCTATTGGGCCAGCCGGGTCCACGCCTTACTTACGGCGGCGATCGTAGGGCTGGCGCTGGCGCCCGCCTTCTGGCCGGCTGGGGTTCTTGCCGTGCCTTACCTTTTGAGCCTGCCGGCCCGGTATCAGTACAGAGGAAAGTGGGCCCCGGCCAAGGCGTTGCTGCACGTGTGGTGGGACCTATTCGGATGGGCCTGCCTCGCCGTGAGCAGCGTGAGGCGCCGGACGCTCGTGTTGTGAGGTGGAGTGACCACAAGGAGGTGGTGAAAAGATGGAGTTAGACGCGTATCTACGGGCGCTTGTGCGCAGGTGGTACATCCCGCTGCTACTACTGGCCGTCGCCATCGGCAGTGTATGGACGTACAACACTGCTACGCGCACTAACACGGCCGAGGCGACGGTGGCCCTCCTGTTCCAGTTTAGGATCAGCCCCGGAGAGTTTCAAACAACACAGATCGGCTTCGATGTCCTGGATGAGAGCCATGAGCTGCCGGAGCGGGTCGCCTCTCGCCTGGACGACGGCACGTTGCCGGAGGACATAGAGGGCAAGATTTCGGTGGGCGTCAAGGCAAGGGCCAGCCAGGCGAGCTCCACTCTGCTCTACTCGGTGAGCGCGAAGGATCGCGACGAGGACCGGGCGGTCTTGCTGGCGAACATCGCGGTGGAGGAGGCCAGAGTGCTGTTTGCGGAGCTCAACAGCCCCCAGGCCAAGGACGTACGGGCTGCCTTCACGTCCGAGGTAAATCGGGCCGAGGGCGAAGTAGCGTCTGCCCGGGAGCGGCTGAATCAGTTCCTGGCAGAGAACGACGCCTACGGCCTATCCCAGCGACTGGACCTGCAGGTGGGACTGGTCTCACAGCTTCGCCTGCTGTCTCAATCGATGGGTGCAGGATCGACTGTGGGCGGCTCACCCAGCGGTTCCTCCTTGGCCGAGGCGCGAGCCGAGCTACAGCGCCTGGTCGCGCTGGAGCCGGAACACAGTCGCCTTGCCTTTGAGGTGAATCTGGCACGGGACGCGGTGGCCCGGCTGGAGGCCCAGTTGTCCGCTCTGCGCGTGGCCGGTTCCAACCCCACAGTTATAGCGGAGGCCGAGGGGCAGCTAGCGAAGGCCCAGGAGAGACTGGCCAGTGCTCAGGGCGACCTCAGCCGCTTCCAGACCACCCACTCGGTATCGGATCTGACAGCGGGCATCCAGACCCAGCTGGCCATGGTCAACCAGTTAGTGGTGTCCGAGGCTGCGGGTGCCACCAGCGTAATCTCCATTCAGGAGGCAGCAGCCGCCGAGGAGGTGGAATTCCAACGCTTAGCAGGCCTGGAGACCCGTTACGGCCAGCTAGGGGAAGACCTAGACCAGGCGGAAAACCAGTTGGTCGGCCTTGAGAATCGGATCCTGGACATCATCGTCGGACAGTCCCTGCCGGCGGAGGTGCAGATACGCGTCCTCGAAGACGCCCAGGTCCAGTCCAACCTGTGGTGGACAGCGATCACGTATGCTCTCGGCGTCCTTCTGGCCCTGTTCTTCTCCTTCACGGCAGTTTACGTGCTCGCCTTTTACGAGAAGGCGCCACCAACGGTAGGGGAGCTGGAAAGAAGGCTCGGCCAGCCGGTAATCGCGCGGGTGCCCAGGGCCGCGCGATAGGAGGGAGAAGAGGAAGATGGCAATTGCGATACCGGGCGCAGGTTTAGTCTATCGAACGCTGCGGGTGCTCCCGTGGGTAGGGCGTCAGACGCGGGCGCGGGAACTGACGATTGGGAGTCAGATGGCCACGCCAATGGCCGAATCGTTTCGTCTTCTGGCCCTGAATATGCGGGCGATGCTGAGGGATGCTCCGCATCGGGGGGTGGTGGTCATGAGTGCCTCCCCGAGGGACGGCCGGTCTCTAGTGGCCGCCAACCTCGCCATCGCCCTGGCCGAGGAGAGCAAGGTCCTCCTGATCGACGGAGACAGTCGAGGAGGCCTGCCGCTGGCCGTGTTGGTGCCTCCAAGTAGCGGCGGCTCGGCCGCTGAGCTGCCAGAGATTCTGCGGGGGAGGGCCGCGGCCACCGGCCAGCCGCGGGTATGGCTCATGGCGTCGCGGTCGCTTGCTGCCGGTGGCGGAGAAGAGATTCAGAAGATGGTCGAGGCGGCCTCCCGCGCCGGGCTATTCGTCATCGTGGACTCGCCGCCCGCCCGACTGTCGAGCGAGGCGTTTGCCCTTGCAAGCAACGTGGGTCAGGTCCTGTACGTTGTCCGACGCCGGGTGCAGGATATGGAGGTCCACAGTGAGATCAAGAAACACCTGGACCGCCTCAACGCCCGCATCGTCGGGATCGTACTGAACGAGGCGTGACAGTCGTGAGGGACTCGGGGAAGGCCGCCGCGCCTTCAGTGGGGATCATCGTGGTTAACTGGAACGGCGCGGACCAGACGCGCCGCTGCCTGCGCTCGCTCGAGGCGCTGGAATACCCGAACTACCGGGTGTGCCTGGTTGACAACGGCTCCAGCGACGGGGCCGGCGGCGCTCTAGCCCACGAATTTCCCGAAGTGGCGATGCTATCGCTCGCCGTCAACCGCGGATATGCCGGCGGGTGCAACGCTGAGATCGCGTGGGCGAAGCAGGCCCGCATGCACTACGTCTGGCTGCTTAACAACGACACGACGGTCGATGCGGAGTCGTTGCACGCGCTGGTGACCTGGGCGGAAGACCCGCAGCGTTTCGGCCAGGCGCCGATCCTCGCTCCCAAGATCCTCACATCGGCGGCGCGCGACCGGATCTGGTCCGCGGGTGGCGGGTCCCGCTGGCCGTGGCTCAAGCTGGAATACTTCGGCCTGGGGGAACCCGATGAAGCGCACCAGACCCCGCGCAAGCTAACCTGGGCCACCGGCTGCGCCCTCTTCTTTTCGCTGGAGGTAATCGACATTGTGGGCCCCCTTGACGAGCGGTACTTCCTGTACCTGGAGGATGTGGATTGGTGCCTGCGGGCGCGCCGGCAGGGGATCCCAATCTGGTTCGTGCCGACGGCGAGGCTCTGGCACGACGTATCGCCCTCAGTGGAGAGCCTGGACGAGCGGATTCTGCGCTACTATGCTACCCGCAACCTCTACTTGCTGGCCTTCAGACACTGCGGACCCGTGGGCCGTCTCGTCTTCGCCCTTCGCCTAGCGATTACCTTCATCAAGATCGGTCTGAGGTTACTCTTGTTTCCCAGTTACCGGCGCAATGACTACTACCATGCGCAGACACGAGCTCTGACCGACGTCCTACGCGGCCGCTTCGGCCAGGCGCCGTACCCGGACGGCCTGATCGCGGAGCCAGCTTTGCTGGCGGAAGAGCAGGGCGCAAGCTAAGATGGCCAGCCGTTACCTCCCCCTCACCTCACCTCCCCCCCTGGCCGACCGCGCGCTGCCATGGTTATTGCTGATCTGGACCCTCGGCGGCGCCTGTCTGTTCCTGTTCGTCGCGGGCCTCGCCGGGATGCCCATCACCGTGCTGGCCCTGGTGGGCGGGGCCGCCCTCGCCTGGGTTGTCTGGCGCTGGCCTGTGGGGGCCTCTATCGGCCTGGTGGCCGTCGCGCCGGTCTTTCCCTTCCTGATGTTCTTGCTGTTCTACCTCACCGGCGCCAGGATGGCCACAACCTTCGCGCACATCCTGAAAGACGGGCTGATCCTGGTGCTGGTCGCGCGTGTCGCTCATGAGGCCTTCCTGCGACGCCAGGCGCCCCGGGTGCATTTCCTGGACCTCCTGATCGTGATGTTTCTGGCGCTCAGCGCCATCTACGTCGTGTACCCGGGGACCCTCCCGGATAACACCTTTATGGGACGGGCTCTGGGCTTCCGCTTTGATGCATACTTCTTGCTGGCCTATTTTGTGGGGCGGGGGCTCCCCCTCAGGCCGGAGCACGTGCGCTTGCTCCTTCTCGCCCTGATCCCCGGTAGCGTCGCTGTCGGGGTGGTGGCCATTATCGAGTGGGTGGCGCCCGCGATGATGTCTGGTTTCTACGAGAGCCTGGGTTTCTCCGAGTTTATGCGGGCGATAGGGGGGAGCAAGGTAGCGCCCTTGCTGACACGCGAGTTGGGGGGGCTGAGCCTGACCCGAGTTTCCTCGCTGCTGATGGGGGAGTTGGACCTGGCCTTCTTCCTGCTGCTAGGGGTGCCCCTGGCGGCGGCCATCCTGTTCATCGTTCAGAGACCAGCCGTCCGTTTGATGGCCGGGCTGTTTCTCGTGCTCATGATCGCCACCGTAGTCATGACGACAAC
>SDBU01009570.1_pt1 | contig 10841 bp, 9 predicted proteins | sample 2277071 | NCBI WGS metagenome assembly SDBU01 (sample SAMN10397929, study PRJNA504765) | marine sediment metagenome | isolation source: marine sediment core GS08_GC12, 126 cmbsf | place: Arctic Ocean: Gakkel Ridge, Loki's castle | collected 2008
GTGCAAATTTTGTAATCATGAGGCGTACTTATCGTACGTTGAATGATTGCGAAATGCAGCACAACGCAGAAGTTGGGCTTTTTACGAGACCGTCAATTAAGGGTAAACATTTTTTCAACAGTGACACGATTAAGCCTTACAAGTTTCAAGGAAGATTGTTTCCAATTCAACAGCGGCATCCGACCAGGAGAATACTTCCTGGTAGTTTGTCTTTTGATTCATTATCCTGTTTTCTAAAACTCGCGCCAGATCAGCAGCATCATCCGGAGCAAAGTGCCATTCCGGGTGGTCTGCAAAAAGTTCCGCCATACTTCCCACGCGTGCAGCGATCAATGGCGTATTACATGACATAATTTCCCTTGCTTTTTGCGGAAAACAATACCGACCAAAATCGTTCTCTCGATTACAAATAATCGCAACATCCAAAGCATTAAAAAGAAGAGGTACTTTTTCCAACGGTAGAATCCCTAAATCATGAATTTTGCTGTTGTGAGGAATTTGAACGTCCCGGGGACCGGCCAGTGCAAGTTGGAGATCCGGCAATTCGGCTTTGAGTTTATCGAAGGCATCAAAAATAATCTGAACCCCGCGGCTGCTTACCAACGCACCGGCAGTACCAACTAGTAGTGCATGTTGGGGAAGGCCCATTACGTCCCTGCATGACGCTTTATCCATTGGTTTAAACAAATCTTCTCGTACGGCATTCTCAAGGACAGCAACACGGGCTTTTCTTCCGTACGATGACACCAAACGGGCGAGAGGCCGGCTTACACAGGTAACTGCATCACTCCTTTTTAGTACCAGACGATAGAGTTGCTTAATGACGGGGAGTTTCGCCATCAGGTAATACTCAAAATTATCATAGAGATCAAAAACAAGTGGAATGTGATATTTTAACGATAACATATAGCCGATGATCCCGTAAAAGGAATCCGAGCACGCCCAGATCACATCCGATCTTTTAGCCTGAATTCCAGCTTCCCGGATGAATCGAAAAAGACCGGGGAGTTTTATTAGCGTTGCATTGATGCTTTTCCAGAGAACAGGTCCGTCCTGTATCCATCCTTCATTTCTATGGGCATAGCTTAAACACAGACCCCTTACTTTGTGGCCATTTAATCCAAGAGCAAGAGGAATTTCACGAAAACGACCATATTTATCGTCTAATAGATCTTTGTTCATGTATTGGCGTTTTGTTAAAACTAAAATCTGCAAAAGAGATGGGTTCCTTTAAGGTTTCCTGTTTACAGAGGAAGATCTGCAATATTTTGATACCAAAAATGTTGCATTTTATAACAGGCGTGGTATTAAGTCAACTATCCCATTTACCTAAAAGATTCCCTAAAAGAAAATTATCAAACAGAAAACTTTTTTGATATGACTATGAAAAAGATTTTGCTCATTTCCTATATGTTTCCCCCTATTGCAGGGGCTGGCACCCAACGTCCTTTGAAGTTTGTTAAGTATCTTCCTGATTTTGGAATCGAACCGGTCGTTTTTTGCCCTAAAGAAGCCTCCTGGAGAGCGAATGATCCTAAGAGTATTGAATACCCTTTTCTTAAGAAGACAAGAATATACCGCTGCGGTATCCAAAGATTAAAGCGCTATTTCGACTTGCGGTTTAATCGGGGATTAGTAAATCATCCCCATTTCTACCTGCTGGCACTTAAATATATCTGGTTTATGGATTTTCAAAGTGCCTGGTATTTTGAATGTCGCCACAAAGCTCTTGAGATCGCCCTTAAAGAAAATGTTGATTGCGTGTTCACTACCTCACCACCGCATAGCATCCATCTTTTTGGAATGTTCTTGAAAAAAAAGCTTGGTATTCCTTGGATAATAGACGTGCGGGACGTTATGTATAACGATCCCAATCAGATTGCTACAATTCATACCCGGCTTCAATCCCCAATATTATATTTTTACGAAAAAAAATTTTGTTCGTTTTCAGATGGGATTATCTCGGTTTCTGATCCTATTTTAGAAGCTATTTATAAAAGACACAGCTCACAAAATCTCGAATCTAAATTACACACAATAACAAACGGTTTTGATCATGAAGATTTTGAGGATATCCAGCGAACCGATGAGCGAAGAAATTATCTATTAATTACATATACAGGGTCTTTCATGGGCAAACAGACGCCCGAATACTTTTTCCAAGCAATCCGGTTATTGATTAAAAAAAAATCTATCGATGAGTCAGATATTTTGATCCGTTTTATAGGAAATTATGACGGAAATATCAGGGGAATTTTTCGACGTTTCAAATCTCAAGTTGCCATAGAAATTCTTGATTTCCAACCTTACGAAAAATCCCTGCGGTACCAGGTAAACTCTGATTTGCTGCTGCTGATTGTCAGCATGGACGAAATGGAAGGCGGGCACCAAACAATGACCGGTAAGTTCTTTGAATACATTGGCGCAAAAAGACCCATTTTCGCTCTTGTTCCGAATGGCCCTCTGAAAGAAATAATAAAAAAGGGGCGTTTCGGTATTGCTGTTCCACCAAAAGATGTTCCTAAAATCGCTGAGACGTTCAAAGGCTATTATGATCAATGGAAGAAAGAGGGGACATTGCCTTTCAAGCCGGACATGGAGCTCAGAAAATGTTTTGAGCACAAGCGGTTGACGGAAAAACTTGCTTCAATTGTAGAAAATCCGGGCTCGACGCATCGAAATTAACCACAAACAGGGCACATAAGCGCGGTACCATAAGCTTTTTAATAATTTATCAAAATCCGTGTCTTTTATTGTTTTCCCCACCATTGCCCAATCTCCTTCACACAGGAAAACCATGGACTTCGGGACTTAAGGAACTTTAGAGACTGAATGTATAAATCCCACCAGTCTATCTGAATAATGTGATTTGTATGCCAGAGGAGTGTTAGAACGCCGCCTACCTTCTCCACGACATCCGTGATTTGTTTTACGTATTCGAAAGCGGTATTTTCATCCAGCCGCATACCCTTGGCCGGATTCAGCATGGCACTGTCCTGAATAATCAGAGGGATTTCCATTATGGGAAGATCCTGTTCAGCCTCCAGGTCGTATAGATTCCAGGGATAACAGGTGCCGAATCGAAAACCGGTATTATCATTAAATCCAAGTGTCGAATCGTATTTAAAACCGGCCTCTGTCTGGACAGTTGGAGTTATGCGTATATCATAATGAAGGTAATGTTGACGGACACTGACGATTTCATGGCCAAGCGTTTTTTCGAGAGACTCTTTCTGTCTTTTTAGTTCATCTACATCGTCAAATGAATACCAGGACGGATGAAGGCCGATTTCCCAGCCGCGGCAGTCTATCTCTCGAATCATTTCCGCCACTGTGCATCTCTGGCCGTTAAATATTACAGGATCATTGAGGTCATAGGAGCAGTCGGTGTGATGGCGCTTTGTGACGGAGTTTTGTCCCGGCCAAAAGAAAAAAGTTGATTTTGCGCCAATTTCTTCTTCCACTTCCAACCATCTTTCATAGCAAAACAGTGGGTCGTTTTTTGACCGGTATTGTGCTGAGCGCGCCAAGTCTATTCCTAATCCGGCAAGATTTTTTATCCTGTTTATTTTTGATGAGGATACCGATAATTTAGTCCACCGCATCCTGAACGATTGTTTCAGAGAATAGATAGACACCGCATCAACATCATGAGTTAGGCATACGGCAAATGGTTTTTCATCCGGCCAAACCGGTTTCCGCCTGCCATTTTGCAGATATTCCTCATCCACAACAGGCCGGTAAAGAAGACCCAAAGGATTCAGGATATTGAAGGCAAAATCCGGTGCGATCCGCTCAGGAGAAAAATCGGATGGCAATCGTTCTGACTCGTAATGGCCCTGGAGAAGTTTTTGGTGGTTGATAGTCATAAAGTTTCCTGTAAAAATTTTTAAGAATCCTTTGCAGAGGATTTTTTTGTTGTCCTGTTTCTAATAAGCTTTTGCAATATCCCTCCCCATGATCGAATATCTCGATATATCTTTACAAACGGAGAATTGATTTTACTCACTTGGAAATACGGTATCTGCCGAGCTCCAAATGCGCGGAAAAATCGCTCCACAGGTTCGATCATGGAGCCTTCAAAATCAAAAGCTTTAGTAACTGTTGAAGCAAATTTAATCGCCTCCCACATGCAAAGGCTGTTTGCCCCGCTGTTTCTAAGATCAGGATCACTGCCCCCCATGAGGTAATAGGCAGAATTCTCATCCCATACAATGTAAACTGCTGCATGTATCCTGCCATCCATATCCTTAGCAAAAAATATCCTCCGCGCGTTGTGTTCCTTGCATGCATTGTCGAGTCTTTTCACAAAATCCTTGCTGTAAGTAAGTTTCATTCCCTGTCTGGTAAAGGTCTGTTCATTCATGATCAAAAAAGCATCTATTCCTAAATCTGTGCATACTTTAAGGCCAAATCGGTTTTGCGCTTTTTTGATGTCTGTGCGTATCTTGGGCAACAGACCGTTCCAAATTTTTTGAGTATCACTTATCTCTTCAAGCACATAGGTGTATCTGGTGGTCTGACTAAAACCCTGCCAGTAAAAAGGAAGCCAGTTAGTGATGGAATAATGAAAATTCTGGGCAAAACAGGCAAAAGCAGGAAGTTTTTCAATCAGTGATGTCATCAAGTCCTTTTGTTCGGCCAGTTGATTGGCATATTTAGCATTTGAAGGTCGTAGCCACGGCCCCATTGTCTGGGTAAGCTTGGGCATGGTAATAATGCGCATTCCATGCCTTTTGCCCATGTAATATGGCATGGAGGCAATTATCTGTCCGCCCTTTTCAACCAAAACAACATCCCAGTTATCCTTTCCGCATACAGCATCAAGCCACCAAGGTTTTTGAAACAAACTATTATTTACAGACATTAATATTACCTGCACTTAAAACTTCCATATTTGCTCATTCCATATTGGCAAATTTAAAATTTGAGTTTTAACAAGATTTGATATTGGAAACATTTCAGGTTTTAAAAATTTTAATTCTTCAAAAGTCTCAAAAGACAAAATACTCCAATTATAAGCTCCAATTTCTATACCATTTACTTTGCCCCATTGGATTATCTGATGTCGCTTATCTTGAGCCACAAGCATCGGCAGACGATGACATGATGATTCAATATTATCATAGCTTATAGGAAAGGAAATATTTCTAAAAATACTTTGCATTTTCTCTTTAGCTTTATTTGCAGCAAACAACCGCTTTTTGTGAACATCCGGATATAGATGAAATAAGGTAGTTAAGTAATCATATTTCAATCGCCCCATTCTGACCATTTCAATTGGATTCGGTTTTCCTTGATTTTTACGAAAAAACAATTTGCCTGTGTAACTAAAAAGCTTTCTTAAAAAAAAGAGGGTCATATAAACTCTTTTTTTCCTAAATCTCAAAAAGTTTATAAGTGGCAAAAAATGGTTACCAATATCATAGAAAAAACCCTGAACATATTTGTCTTTATCAAATAGCTCATAAAATACACGAAGTTTCGCTAAGTCATTAAGTTGCCTTTTGCTTGATTCTTCTGGCAGATTGTAAAAACTGTCTTGCAATGGGTCTATTAACGATTTTTTATTCACCCTTAAAAGGCCGCCTGAATAACAAGAAACAGGCTTATCAAATCCAAAGCTATAGAAAGCTGCATCACTTGCATAGCCTATTGCCTCGCCACCAATTGATGATCTAAATGTTAAAGCAAGATCGTCTATGATAATAATCTGTTTTTTTTTACATATTTCGCATATCTTAAAATAATCGGGATTCGGGATTCCAAACAAATGTGTTAAAATTAAGACATCTATATCGTCAAAATTAATATTACTAATAAGTGTTGTATAATATTTTGAAGAAATATCAAAAAAAACCGGAATATTATTAGATTCAAGAATAGCCTGAGGCACAAATTGGCAGGTAAAAGCTTGTATGCCAATCCTCAAGGAGTTTTGATTCAATTCCCGTATATTACTGAGCAACCATTTAAGAGAACTCCTTCCACTTGAAAAAAAGAACTCATTTTTATCTGGACGAATAGAATCGTCATGTTTTTTTGGGGTATCCTTGTTTTCCAAAATGAAATTAAGAAAATCCGTATTTATATACGGCCTAATCCTCGCGAAGCATTCACTATTTCTACTCATCTAATGAAAATACCTATTTATATGCTCTTTTAACTCGATAATTGTAGCCAAGTTCATTGTTATTTTATTCATATTGCTAATGAAATCTAATGGTTGATCAATTTTTTGGTTTATGGATATGCCATGTGTCTCAAAAAATGACCGAATAGCTTGTAATTGTTGCGATGGATTTTCTGTGAAATGCTCATATCTTAATTCAATCCATTTGCCTGAATAATATTTCTCTAAATCTTTATTTATTTGTTTGTTAATATAATATATCTGAGTAACTACTTGTTCAGCAGGACGTAATAATTGCAAATTATGATATTCGTTAGGCATTATTGACCACCAAGTATTGTAATTTCCATAAACCCTCTTTCGAGTTTCAAGTAGTGATTGTGCTGTATATAAAGGGTTACGAGTACAATAGATAAAAAGAGCTTCTGGAAAAATCTGTGATAATGCGCCTATCCGTTGACCACAATTCATGTTTTTAAAAAAGAGTGGCTTTTTTTTCAATGCTATCATGGTGGACACAACACGTCTCATTTCTCTCTTTTGCGATTCAGCAAGCTCATCTGCCCCCACAAAGTGTCTATCTTGAGAAAACCATCTATACCAAAAAGAACCGAACTCATTGGGAGAATTATAACCCTTTGTAGCTCCATGAGAGGCTTTAAAATTGTTGTGGCACTTGTTTTTAAATATTTTTTGTGACAAAATAAGACCAACGATTATATTTCTGTAAAAAATACTTTCAAAGTTGCTTATGTAACCAATATTCCAATAATTAGTTATAACTTGATAAAATATCGTAGAGCCGGTTCTTGGTGCGCCAATTATAAAAACAGGGGGATATTTCTTTATTCCTTCATCTCCATATTTCTTTGCAAGATACTTTTCCACCGGCTGCAAGGCAATTGATGTCAAGCCGGCAAATCTATTCAGAAAATATCGGAAATAATTTTTGGGATTTAGGTATCTATGCATAAGGCAAGGTAATCCTAATTGTTAAAACAATAGTGAACATTATGAGTGATTTTTTTGACATATTTTTATATTACAGTAGGTGGCAAACAATCATCAGACCTTTAAAATAGTAACGTTTTCAGGAAGTCCACCTTTGTAGGGGCCAATGTCTTTGATTTTTTTCGCCGGCACCCCACCAATGACAATATCGTTTTCCTTAAAACTTTTTGTTACCACCGCGCCAGCGGCAATTATCACGTGGGATCCGAGGTTAACCCCAGGAAGAATTACGCAGTTAGCACCCAGCCAGCAAAAATCTCCGATATAAATTGGCTCAGAAGGATCATGTTGCTCGAAATTTTCCAGGTTATGATTAGCAGAAATGATCTTCACTCCCGGTCCCATGCGTACATTTCGGCCTATGTAAATTCCATTTTCGGCTTGAATGTATTGCCCCGGCCCCAATCCGGGATAGGGCGGGAAGGTCTTCATGTGAATATTCTCTGGACATGAAACCACACTTGCCCAGTGACATGGCCATGGTACGTGAGAATTGATTCGCAGAAATCTCTGTATGAAAAACAGTCGTACCCAGTACCCATAGCCAATACGCTGGATATCCACCTTCGTGATCGCAGGAACTAATCGGAAAAAAATTTTCCATAAAAGCCGCAACTGAAGCTTAAGAAATTTTTTCATCTGTATAAAATAAGCCTCATCGTTTCTCGCATTCAAAATCTCTTGTATAAAGTCTACACGCCCAGAACGATTACCCGTATGTTCTATAAGACATGGTTTTCACTTAATAAAACCAATCCCTTGAAAAAGCCTATGCATTGGCTTTCTAAGCTCATTATCCTGTATTATTACTGGAAGATAATATACAACTAAACAGCATAGACCTAATAGCAATACCCCCATTTCCTGCACTCCTAATAACCATTTGGCTAAGGCTGTGACGATTAACAATGGACTGCTGTATATGCTGTATTTAACAATGTGATATAGTGCCCGCTTAAGGGGTAACCCTGCTTTTGAAATAAGCCAAAAACAGAGAAAGCCATAGCATGCAATTCCTGTACTTGCGACTAAAAACAGAGTAAACCTTACATCACCGGTCATTCCACCAATAATGAGCGATACTGCTCGTGTGCCAAGTAGTACCCCATTAAAAAACAATCCATAATTTTGTTTCTCAAGCACAGCAAACAGCGTACTGATCGGTGAAGATATGAACTGAAAAAAAATCCATAATCCTAATATCTGCATATACACACCGGCCTCAGCCCATCGCGCCCCGAAAGCCACAATAAAAAGGTCTTCACCTATAAGCGTAAGCAGTAAGATAGGAAAAATACCGAGAGAGACTAAACGGTTAAAAACTTCGTCCACTACTTTTGACAGGTTCCCTGTACGGTTATGTGCGTCCGATGCCTTTTGAAAAAAAACCTGGGAAACAGCCCCGCCTACCAGATTCATTGGCATGCTCAAAACTGCTTGTCCGAGAGCATAAAAGCCAACTATTTTGGGTGAGAAATAAAATGCCAGTAGCAAGACAGGTAGTTGTTGAGATGCCGTATTCAGAAGCGCAGACCATGTGCCGTAGATAGGAAATTTTTTGTGCCGCTTTAACCCGACAATCATCTTTTTCCATCGGATGCTTGTCTTGAACAGCCTGCCATCATCCCGCCATATCTGACCCCCAATAACAAGAGTAGAGACAATCTGACCCAGAATGCCTGTACCAATCAGCACACCACTACTGACAAAACCCGCAAAACCTGCGCCTAATTTTGTCCCCTGCGCAACAACAGAGGAAACCACTCGGGCAATTGAAAGCCGCCCGAAGTGTTTGGTTCTAGAATTCCAGTAATTCAGAGCTAAAAACGTACCGCTAACAAATACAGATACAGGAACCAGCCAGAGATATCTTTTCAACTCGGGTGAATTAAGTTGGTTTATAATCATATCTCCGGCAAAAAAGATGATCAGAGCGCTTATGCCTGTGACGATTAAGACAAAAAAAAGACTTGCGCCAAGAAGATTTACAGCCTCTTCATCTGTCTTCGGGAGCATGATGGCAAGTTCATATCTAAGGCAGGCAACAACACCGATAATGCCTGCAATTGATGTAAAAAGGGCTGTAATGCCAAAAGCCTCAGGCGCAAAGAGCCTTGCGACGATCGGAGCGACAAGCACACCAAGTCCCTGGGCGAATACACTGCCGCTCAAAAGTTTAAGGACATTTTCTGCAAATGTGCTCATTATTTAGTAATTGTTTCTTGTCTTGCAATGATTGCTGAAACCCAAACAACCATCATTCACTAATATCTCTACAATTTTTTCCCCCGCCCGCCCATCCCCATAAAGATCGGAAAGATGATCGGGACGTTTGAAGAATCTTACGGCATCAACAATTTTTTTATGATCCGCACCGACTACAACATTCCATCCTGCGTTTACGGTTTCCACCCATTCAGTTTCGTCCCTGAGCGTAATGCAAGGAATCTCAAACCAGTAAGCTTCTTTCTGTACCCCGCCGGAATCTGTAAGAATGGCTTGCGCACTTTTTTCTAAAAGCAGCATATCTAGGTAGGAAACAGGCTTGATAAAATTTAATTTAGAATTTTTAATACTAAATTTAGAATTTTTCAAGGATTGTCGGGTGCGGGGGTGTACAGGGATGATTACTTGCAATCCTTCTTGCGCAATCTCTTCAAATCCTTGAAGGATTGATTTCAGGCGTTCGAGTTTATCCGTGTTTTCGGCCCGGTGAACGGTGGCAAGGGCATAGCCTTTAGGTTTTAAATTGAGTTTTTTCAGTATATCAGAGTATTTTTCAGCTATTTCCATATTATGAAGAACGGAGTCGTACATTACATCGCCCACGAGTGCAACGAGTGGTCGATTACTGCCTACTGCGGATGATGAATCTTTACATGATATCCCCTCACGATTGAGGTTTTCAATTGCTGTACATGTGGGGCAAAAGAGTATATCAGAACAATGATCTGTAAGAACTCTGTTGTGTTCTTCAGGCATTTTGCGATTGAATGAGCGGAGGCCTGCTTCCACATGCGCCACTGGGATATACAGCTTTACCGCTGCCAGAGCGCCCGCAAGGGTGGAATTAGTGTCACCGTAGGTAAGTGCCCAATCCGGCTTTTCCCTTATTAGGACTTCTTCAATTTTCACCAGCATCCGACCTGTCATGGCCCCGTGTGAAGAATTGTTGACGTCGAGGTTGTAGTCAGGTTCCGGAATATCCAATTCCCTGAAAAAGACATCAGACATATCGGCGTCAAAGTGCTGGCCCGTATGCACAATAATTTCAGTTAATTTAGGATTGCCAGCTTCAGAGTTGTATTTTTCAATCGCCTTGCTTACAGGTGCCGCTTTAATGAATTGTGGACGGGCACCGACTATTGTGACAATTTTCATAGAATGTATGCTTTTCCTTATTACAGGATTTGTAGGATCAACATGATAGTTTTTTCTGTAACGCTTTAGCCCTTTGAAACCAGTTTATACAAATAAGCTTGAAAGGTGATTAAATTTTCAGCCGTGTAATTGTATGAAAATTGGACACAGATGTCCAGGTGTCAGGTGTCAGGAGAAAAACGCAAAAGCCAGCCTGAAACCTGAAACCCATGTAAATAGAAATTTTCATCTCACCAGATAGTGTCCAAAAAAAAGAGCTATTTTCAAAGTAAATAACGAGGTCTGTACTCTCACTTATGCGCGAGTTTTACACGGT
>SDBU01009571.1_pt1 | contig 10841 bp, 7 predicted proteins | sample 2277071 | NCBI WGS metagenome assembly SDBU01 (sample SAMN10397929, study PRJNA504765) | marine sediment metagenome | isolation source: marine sediment core GS08_GC12, 126 cmbsf | place: Arctic Ocean: Gakkel Ridge, Loki's castle | collected 2008
TCTGTCAAAATGGTAACTGCCCTTGTTAAGGAAATCCGAGGGTTAGTTAATAATCTCGCTGAGCTTGAAGGACGACTGAGTAGAAGTCCTCTGCTTCAATTAACACAGATAAATGTCAAGTATAGTAAGTTAACATCATTTATGTTTTCTGCTCTATGTACGGAGTGTAAGTTGAAACTCGCGAACCAGCTAGAACAGGCAGACACAATTAAGCTTGAAGACTACCGGTGATTCGATGGGACAACCCTGGAGTAAGCAAGAAGTGGAATTTCTACATGATGCCTACACAAATGAGACTCCTACACAAGATATTGTTAATCATCTGGGCCGTTCTGCACAAGCAATCTATTCAAAAGCAAGTACATTAAACCTGCGTCGCTGCATCTGGATAGCAGAAGATGAAGAAATGTTAATTACTTTATATAAGCAAGGTGTTTTCATTGATGATATAGCAGCACATTTAGGATATTCTCCAGAGCCTGTTCGTAGAAAAGCAAAGGTTTTGGGTCTACAACGTATTCAGCCATGGAACTCAACTGAAGATGAAATATTACAGAAAATGTATACATCTGGAGCTTTACTTACTGAAATTGCCAATAAGCTGAGTCGCTCTATTCCATCAATTTATTCCAGAGCATTTAAATTAAGTGTTAAACGACCTCTGCAGTATTCAGATGATGAAATTCAACATATTATGGAATTAAGGAAGAAAGGATACACTTATCAATCAATTGCAGATATGTCTGAGCGAGGACCTGAAAATATTCGTCAGTCTTTAGAGCGTCGCAATCTTCATCATAAATATATTTCAAGTGGATTGTTACTCTGGGACAGAGCCGAAACTGAGGCTGTTCATCTACTAAGATCTCTGGGATTTGATGATGCTAAGCGAACACATCAATCAGTTACTAGTCAGGATCCGGCTGATGTTGAATATACAGAAAATGATTTAATAGTAGGTACAAACGTTAAAACTGGCAAACAGAATCTCTCTATTTCAAAAACCAATCTTGAAAGATTATTTGAGGAATATGAAACTGTAGAATATCTTTGGAAGTGTGGAGATCGCTGGTTCCAATTCAGAGTTAAGGAATTGAAACAAACATGACTATGTGGTCACTCAAGGAAATGGCATTAATAGTTCGTGCAACACAAGATCCTGTGTTCTTCGCAGAGCATCCATTCTTCCTGGGACTTACAACACTATTCCCTAAGCAGAAAGAAGCCCTGAGGTTATTTTACGAAGGCAACTATCGAGAACTCATCATGCTTATTGGACGGAGGAGTGGTAAGACATTCCTGACATCAATCTTTGCTCTCTATGAAGCCTTCCTACTCCTTATCCTCGACGATCCAGCAGCCCACTATGGTCTTGCTCCAGGGAGTAAGATCTTCATCATGGCCGTAGCCGCATCTGAGAAGCAGGCGCAAGACACAATCTACACCGAAATAACAAACAGATACGTCCGTAGTCCTTTCTTCAAGCGCATACCTGGCAAGCAATACTCCTTGGAGATTAGATTCCCTGATAAGAATGTTGTAGTCTTCTGTGGGACATCTTCAAGTGCGTCAATGGTAGGACGAGCAGTGAAACTTCTCATCATAGACGAGATTGACAGATTCGAAGAGACCACCAGTAAGCGTGGTGCATGGAAGGTATACAACGCACTGTCAAGCTCGACGATGACCTTCGGACATGAAGGACGGAGGATTGTTATATCTTCTCCTGTACACGCTGACAGTATCATGATGCAGTTAATGGCTCGTAGTAAGCAGTATGACGATATGTTAGGACTCCATTATGCCACTTGGGAATTCAATCCGAACATTCCTTTTGATCATCCTGACATGGTGAGGGAGAGGGAGAAGGATCCAATTAACTTCTGGACGGAGTATGGAGCTAAGCCTTCTGCAGTGACAGAACATTACTTTGGAAATCGAGAGATATTAGTTATTGATGATGGGGTGCCGAACCTTCTTGAGATGTACTTCAACGGAGTGCTGAGGTCAGTTCCAGCCAAGACTTATGTCTTCACTGGGGACCCTGCGTTGAAGCACGACGCCTTTGGGATAGCCTTAGGACATGTGGAGCTCGATGAGTATTACATTGATGGGCTCTGGAGGTTTAAGAGTGAGAAGGGAGCAGAGCTGAATCCACTGGATGTTAGAGATAAAATCCTGGGGATAGTTGATACATTCCACCCTCTGTATGCTGCATTTGACAGTGTTACTCCAGACTCGCCGATTTATATACGAGATAATGGATTAGTTGATATTATTCCAATTTATGATGCATATCCAGGATGTGAAATTCTATCACGAAATGGATTTTCAGATTTACAACTCGTAACATCTCATTTCTATGATGACAGTATTCTAACATTCGATACTACAGGAGTAGTCTTAAATGTTACGCCTAACCACTCAGTATTCGATGGCAACAAAACTCTTGTAGATGCAAAAGACTTAGCAGTTGGAGATCATCTAGAAGTTCAACCACTTCGACGACTTGAAAATAATAGCTTGGATTTCAATATTGATCTGGCTTGGCTTTTTGGATTGTTCTGTGCAGAAGGAACTAAACATTTTGATCTCCACTCGATGTCAATTGAGAATTCTGACTATGATCTTCTAAAACAAGCTATGGAACTACAGCCCAACTTCTTTAATCGTATTGCAGAGTATACAGCTCCTAATGGAAAGCCGACATTCAGACTGTCTCTATCAATCCTGGGAAGAGATGTGTTTTCACAATGTTACTCACCAAACTATAAGAAAGTTCCGACCATAATATTGAATTCTAATAAGGCAGTTAGGAAATCCTTCATAGCTGGGTTTATGACAGGAGATGGTCATTTGAATGGGCATGGAAATCTTAGATTTGGACAGTCTATGCCGCGTAATTCAGCTCTACTAGCAGGAGTTATTTATCTTCTACAGAGGCCTGTTTCTTTATATAATCCAAAGGATAATCCTGACTTTGTTGACTGTGAAACTTTAAAACGAGGAAACCATTCAATATCTAAAATTAGAAGAATTAGACAGCAATTAATGACAGAACGACGGATGCCCAAGCACATACCATTAAGAGTCTTTGATGTGACAACATCAGATAGTACATTTGTAACTGGAATTGGAAATTTTGCTGTAGTCCATAATACCTGGGGATTCCCTGAGACACAGGAAGAGATAAGGCGCAAGGGAGTACCCATTGAGACACATATTGTGAAGAAGGAAGAGTATGACAGAGTGAAGGAACTGTTCTATCAAGGAAAGCTTCACGTTTGTAATTACCCTCTGGTCATCGATGAGCTCAAGAACCTCAGGTTATACAGGGGTAAGAGAGTAGACCATCCGCCTGGCGGGAGCAAGGACGTTGCGGACGCACTGGCAAATCTCGTATGGGCATTGGAAGAAACATTCGGCGGGATAAATACCCTGCCGATGATAGCGGGAGTAGCAGTTTGACATCCTGGTGCATTTTGGAGGATATTGCCTCCCTCATGGCGTGCAGGCCGGTCTCCCAACCGGGAGGAAGAGAATATGAGTGAAAAAGGTAGAATAAGAACGTTTCTGGGTAATATAAGGACAGCAACTAGAGTTGCTCTTGGATTGGCTTCTGGCGTCCAGCAGGCTTCTTCTTTTGAGTTGCAATATCCTGTATTGATACCGCTGAAGTTAATTTATGCTAAGATTGCTAAGTCTACAAATTACATGCAGACGTATAGAATGTTGAAGGAAGTTGATCCTGAGCTTGCTGGTGCGATTGATCGCATTGCAAAGATGGTTCGGGCGTCCTATGAAGGCTTTGGTGTGAGGATTGGAATGACGCTTTCTAACCCTGAGTCAGAGCTGATGAAGCATCTTGAGGACTTTGAGAAAGAATTTAAAATAAAGGATCATTTTTATGCTATTGCAGATACAATGCTGACATACGGGGATTCTGTGTATACAGTAACCCTTGAGGATAATGTAGGACTTGTTAAGCTTCGATCGCTCCCTATGGAGTATATGACAGCTGTTGAGGCACAGGATCAGCTTGGTAGTATAACGGCTCAGATATTTGAGGCAAATATTTATGTGATAAATGAGTCGGTCAAGGATACTGCAGGTACTAAGATGAAAGACTGGTCGAAGGATGAGATCTTACATTTTTCACTAAATAATATATCTTCTACAGTATATGACCTTATGGGAAGATATACTTATGGTACATGGACACAGAGTCCTATAGAACCTTTGAGAGCTAAGTTACTGTGGAAGTTAGCGTTAACCATCAATGATATTATGCTGAGACAGGTGTTAATACCCCGCCAGCATCACAAACTTGACCTCAGTGCATTTGATCCCAGGTATTTCCCAGGAGATACCCTGGAGGATAGATATGCCGCTGCGAAGACTGCTGTAGAGAAGTATGTAGATGATTATAAAAAGGGTGTTGCATCGCCGCTGAAAGAGGTTGATAAGAGTGTAATAACTGGATTGACTACAGAGATTGGATATATTGAGCCAAAGAATGTAACATATGTCAGTCCAAATGAGTTGATTGAGCAGATTGATAAGAGCATCTGGGCAGCTGTTGGACCTGTTGAGACAGCAACAACTGGAAGGAGTGCAAGGACTTATGCAAGTGAACTTGTTGTGTCGTCCTATGCTTCGATGGGTGCGTTGATTATTGCCGATATTATCCGTGAGCTGTTTGTAGATCTTGCGAAGAGGCATATTAAGAAGAAGTTTGGAGCCGAGTTTGATGATGATCTTGACAAGATTGATATTAAGACTCGATTTGCATTAGGTATTGAGAAAGGAGAGCAGGTTAGGCAGTTTGCAGTGATGACTGCAACGGGTATAGTAACTGCTAATGAAGCAAGAGAGATAATTGGATTGGGACCTCTTAGTCCAGAGGACTTAGCGGAGCTTATAGAACGCCAGGGAGGAGGTGGAGCCGGGAGATCGGGTCCTGGCAGGACAATGGAGGATATTATCAGTGATTATCTCAGGAGGACTCAGGATGATAATGAGCCTGTGACTCCACAGAGTAGGAAAGATCAACAGAATACGTGATGAAAATGAATGAGAAATGGATTCCTCCAGAGGATATAAAAGATATACCTTTGGAGATACTAGCACAGATTCCCGAGGGGTATTATTACTGGCTGGCAGAGGACCCAGAGGTGTTGCGAGTTGCTCTGGGAGTTGCCATAGAGAATGATGAAGTGGTTATTGAGCTTCCTACTGTGGAGTTGAGTGTCCAGGAGTTAGAGAAGATCTATCTGAAGAAGAAGATAGAACTCATTGAGTTAATGAAGAAGCGCTGGAGTGTGTGAGAGAGTGGAAGTAAGACAGTGGAAGTGTTCATTCTTCAGGGACGCTGAAGCGATAGATGAAGTTGATCTCGGAGAGGTATGGTTTGAAAGTGAGAAGTCTGTGACCATACACGTTAGGAATGATGAGGCTGGAATGGTTAGGGATATTGTATTTGAGAGCATTCCTGATGTGGAGATTGTGGGACCGAGTAGTATGAAGTTCAATGAGATTGCTCCGATAATCCTTACATGGAAGGCCGGTGAGACAGTTGAAAAAGGACTAGTTGATGATTTAATCATTCATGTAACTCTAGTTCTCTGATAGTTAGTGTATAGTTGTAAGAGGTGGAAGTATTGGCTGAATGGTCAACAAATGATCTGATAACAGAAGCTTTAATGAATCAGAAGACTCTGTATGTAGGTGCTGCTGCTCCAGTCGCTACGTATCCTGGGCAGCTATGGATGGACAGCGATGATGATACGCTGTCCCAGAGAAATAACGCTAATGATGCGTGGGATGAGTTAGTTAAAGTCACTGCAACTTACACCAGGCATCTTACACTGGAAGCATCCAACCTCGGAAACCCATCAGCTAACCCCCCAATAGGTGTTATTCAGGATAATGTTGAACTCAAGAGATTTACCTTGAACACCGATCAGATATTTCTAAACTTTGACTTAACCGAGAATGAGTATGCTAGTGGAGATTTGGTAATTGAACTTGAATGGACAAATGATGGTAACGTTAACGATGAAACAAAGGAAGTGCGTTGGCAGATCGATTTCCAGACCGTATCCGGGGAAGGGGATAATGTTGATGGTAGCCATGCAAACAGTCCATACAACAGTGGAGATGATACCTATGACAGTGCATTCGGCTGGATTTCCCATACAGCTACAATTACTATCCCGGCAGCCGATTTCGCTGGTGTTCACGAAATATTGATGAAGTTATCTGCGGTAACAATTGGAGATGGCACACCATTAACAAGTGAACCTCACCTAATAGATATTCATATGGCATATACGGCATTGAGAATCCCCTCATAGGTGAGTCTCATATCCCACCTTTTTATAACAGTATGTGATTAGGGGATAATGAATATCGAAAGATGGGTGAACATGATTGCCGGTATCTGCTCTAATCGACACAGCAAGGATTGATGACTCGTATATAGGTCGAATAGTTACTTCGACCACGAGTACAACTTCTACTAGTACTACTAGTACGAGTTCCACTTCAACAACCAGTACTAGTACTACGTCGACGTCAACTTCTACTAGTACATCTACTTCAACAAGCAGTACTTCTACTACCTCACCGCCTATTGATATATGGTGTAATGGATTTGAAGAGGGCAACCTATCGGCATGGACGAATAGTGTCATAAGTGACCCTGGGAATACCATTGCAGCTAGCGTTGAGAGACAGTTCACTGGGAAATTCAGTGCTAAGGCTACTGTTAATGGTGTTGATCAGAATGGTAAGGCCTATGTGTATAAGACCATTACTGCTCGAGATACAGTGTATGTAAGATTTTATGTTAATGTTGATGACTCAGGGTGTACGAGTAACTTAGATAGAATTTTCTTTGGACAGCTGTATGATGGTACGAATGTTATTGCTCGCATTGGCTGGAAGAATAATGGTGGTACTATTGAGTGGTACACTGAGGTCCGTGATGGAGTCGGATGGGATACTTCAACTTGGGCTGGAGGTCCAGTTGAGGATCAGTGGTACAGGATTGATATGTATTGGAGGAGGAGTACTACTGTTGGCGAATGGCGTGTATGGATCGATACAGTAGAGAGACATACGCATACTAATCTGAATACGGCGAGTGTTGGATTATGTAGGGATATTCAGTTAGGAATCCCTGACTCGTGGCCGTTTATTGTAGGCACGGTGTATGTTGATGCAGTATGTATAGATGATGAACCGATACCTGGTGCGACAACTACTACTTCGACATCAACATCAAGTACTTCAACTACGTCGACATCTACGTCAACAACAAGTACTTCAACTTCTACTACCAGTACCTCGACGTCAACAACCTCTACGTCTACCAGTACTTCTACTACCAGTACGAGTACTAGTACTACATCAACGTCAACGAGTACTTCTACTACTAGTACGTCAACGACTAGTACTTCGTCGACTAGTACATCAACTACTCAGCCACCGAGGAGTCTTTCCTGGTGCGATGGTTTTGAATCTGCAGACTTCTCAGCTTGGGATGGAGTCAATGGAACTCCTGAGGTGCAGAATGGCAAAGAGTATGAGGGTAGTTGGTCTGCGAAGTTTGATGGGGCAAAGGAGTACTGTTATGTCTTCTTTGAGACTGCAAGTACAGTGTATGTGAGACTGTATTTCTTATTTAATTCTCTTCCTTCATCAGGTAGTGAAACTCATATCTTTGGACTGTATGGGAATAATGATCCTATTGCTATTGTTGGCTTATATACAAAGACACTGTCCGCAGGATATGAGCTTCGCCTTCATAGTTATTATCCTGGTGTACAGACCGACGCCTGGGACTTTGCTCCGAGTATAAACACCTGGTATTGTGTAGAGCTTAAGTTTGTCAAACATGCAGCTGCTGGAGAGTACCGGGTGTACTTTGAGGAGATTGAGAGGCTCACTCGAGCCGGCGTTGATACCTCTGGTGCTCCTGACCCAGATGAGCTACGGGCAGGTGCAGTAGTTGTCTATAATGGCGGACCGCTGTATGTCGATTGTGTCTGTATAGCGGAGACTCGGATCTGGTGTGATACATGTGGTATGCCAGCAACGACGACTACTACGACGTCAACATCTACAAGTACGAGTACTACTTCAACATCGACGTCTACAACTTCAACTTCAACTAGTACGAGTAGTACTTCAACGTCTACAAGTACCTCAACTTCTACAAGTTCTACGAGTACTAGTACTTCTACGACTTTAACTACCACATCTACGAGCAGTAGTACGTCAACTAGTACTAGTACTACGAGTACTAGCACTACCAGTACTTCCACGACTAGTACATCGACATCTAGTACCTCGACTACTAGTACTTCTACGTCGACGTCAACTACAACAACCTCTACGAGTACTAGTACCTCAACGAGCACTAGCACAACTAGTCCTCTACCGCCTCCTCCACCTGGAGTTGAAGGTAAGCCTGGAGGAGTATTGAGAGTTCCTACTAGAACAATAACTCGTAAGGCTTATGTAAGACTGCCAATAAGAGGAAGAATGCTAAGAAGACTGGAAACTGAGATTAATCTCACTGGCATACTGTTAAGGCGTCTTATCAAGGAGCTGGAAGTTAAGGGAACATTACTCAAGAGACTCATTGGAGTCATCGCACTGAGAGGGATGCTAACACAGCTTCTCACGATCGGTTTGCAAATAAAAGGATCACTACTCATTCAGGCACAATCATCTCTCAGTACGTTAGCAAAGTTACTAAAGCCAGCAGGATCTAAAGTTAGGATTACCACATCTCATATGCCAACGATGGTTGGAGATCAGCGGGCTTCCTTGGATCGAGCCACATCAATAACTCTAGAGTCACTTGCTGAACTGGAGTTACTTGAGAGCCTGTCTGCATTGGATCTACTTGATGTAGATGAGCAAGATGAGGAGTTAAGTTAAATGTACTTCACACAGTGTGTCAGATCCTCCTTAGTATTTAAATATACGTTTGCCGAGAATGTGATAGATAGAGAGCTATCTACTTTATAATTCAAGCATGCAGGAGTCCAATGACAGTGCCTTATGATAGTGTTGATGACCTTCCCGACGCAGTGAAGGATAACCTACCAGCGGGAGCACAAAAGATTTGGAAGAATGCGTATAATCAAGCAGATGGAAATAAAGAAGACTTTCCAAGTGCTGCTGATCGGGCTCAATATGCCTGGGGAGCAGTGAAGAAAGCCTATGAGAAAGATGCAGAGGGGAAATGGATGAAGAAGAAGACTAGTTTAGAAGGGTATACAAATGATGAGTTTACCATGGCTATGCCCACAGATCCTAGTGGGTGGGCGAGGTTGTATTTCGGGATAACACCTAAGGCGTGGGGGGTACTGGATGCTGCGAAGCAACAGGAGTTTATTGGGCAAATCCCTGTGTCATTATCATCTACGTTTGTGAGACTTACCTCTCTGTCTATGAGTCTAGATGTGTATTCTATTCCTGAAGAGTCCTCGATGGAGGATCTCGAGAACAGAATAGAGTGGATAAGAGATGATATTTCAAGCCTCTGGAGCAGACTATGGTCTGATAAGGAGAAGACTGAGGTTGAGTTCGGTGCAATTAATAAGCGTATTGACGACCTTATTGCAATCTTTTCTGGGACGAGGACTTTGGCAGAAAGTAATTTATCTGCAGAACTAACAAAGTTAGGACAAAGACTGTTAGACTTCGACATCAGTGTTATGAATGATGGAGTTGATATTGACAACCAGATATCTTGGATGCAAGAGGATATTAGTTATCTCTGGAATGAGGTTTATACTAACAGAGATATGGCAGAGACTCAGGTTGAGACTATTAATAAGCGCATTGATGATCTCATAACAGTATTCACCGGAGTTAAGAGGCTTAGTAGCAGAGAGATTTCTACTGAAGAGCCTTGGCAGGTTCATTGCTCTGAGACAGGCCTTGAGTGGGAGAGAGTCGGGGACCTGTTGAAGATAAAGGGGACTCTCATTGCTGAAGGTACGTGGACGGGATTGGATGGACAGACGGTGTTCTATCCTGGTACTATCTTTGAGGAAGCTGCACCGGGGATATTACATGCTGCAATCAAGCGTGGACATAAGATGGACGATGATTCAGTGATTGGATTTGTCACTGCTTCAGTTACGCATGATAAGGAAATTAAAATCGAAGGTATTATCTTCGATAAAGAGTCAATTGAAGATGTGGTCACTGGCGAACTAGGTGGAATTTCCATGGAGGCTGATGTTCATGCCGAGATGGATGACGCCAAGGGATGTTTTGTCGCCACATCTATGGGTTTACGTAAAGCTACATTAGTTAAGAATCCTGCATGTGCCCCATGCAAGATCGATACGGCTTCGGCGGTATCACTAGAAGGGCGAGAAATAAATAAGGAGAAAAAGAAAATGGCTAAATACAAACTGTACGCGAAGCCGACAGAAGTTGAGTTCTTTACATACTTAGGACAGAAGTTGAAGGAAGGCGGTCTGGATGCGGGTGTAATCGATGGGGTTATATCTGAGATGAGAGACGCTGTTGATATGCCTGAAATTGAGCCTAGTGGCTCTGGAACTGAGCTAGCAGATCTTCAAACCGAGTTTGAGGCTCTGAAAGTGAAGTTCGACGAGATGGAAGGGAATTTCAATACAAAGACAAGTGAACTAGAAGCTAAGGAGATAGAATTGACAGAGAAGACAGCAGAGGCAACAGAGCTCTCTGACGCTCTTGGTACTATCAAGAAAGCCGAAGTGGCTGCCTTGGCTAGTAGAATCAAAGAGATCGATAAGGATTTCAATGAGGTAGAGATGCTAGAGGGCATT
>SDBU01009572.1_pt1 | contig 10840 bp, 24 predicted proteins | sample 2277071 | NCBI WGS metagenome assembly SDBU01 (sample SAMN10397929, study PRJNA504765) | marine sediment metagenome | isolation source: marine sediment core GS08_GC12, 126 cmbsf | place: Arctic Ocean: Gakkel Ridge, Loki's castle | collected 2008
AGTTAGTTGTGACGGCCTCGGCTTGATTCATTGTTGCTTTTGTAAGTGCAGCAGATGAACCTGCCCTGCAATACCTGAACCAACGACCAGTACCGTCATTCATATCGAATTCGACGCCCAAGGTGTGTTTCTGGTCGATTGTCGGGTTGTAAATGTTAGATTCCGCAATTTGCCTGGCTGGGCCAAGAATTCTATCACGTCTTCCTTTTGTAAAATTGTAATTCATTTGTAACTCCTTAAAAAGATGGGTCTTAACCGGCAGAACTAATTAACCGCCGACCCGTTAATAGTTATTCTTTTACTTCAACAAAACAAACACGATCTTCGTCTCGTCTCATCGCACCCATGTTCATATGAACATAAACCTGCTTAGAGTAAGACAAGGTGCTCTCAATACTTATCTCGGTCGAAATCATATCTTGTACACCGAGAATCATACCACGCTGTAACCAGAACGGGCAGCGAACTACATCAGCATCGCCGTCAACATCGTTATTGCTTCCAACGATAATCTTAGTTGATACAATCCAGTTGATACCATGCCAACCGGGAATGATTCTTCCGGTAGTCAACGGTTTGCCATTGCTAAAGTCGTTATTGACGTACTCATTTTGTCCAAAAAAGTTCGTTGCTTGACGTGGACTGATAGCACCCCAGATAATATCACTTTCGTCCGCATCGTTAAATGCGAAATATTCTCTGACGAGTTCAGCCTTTTCGATTGTCATACCAGTATCAGCGGCACTTGCATTACCAACTGCGGTGTCCCATGCAATCGTTCTGCCTGTATCTCTGCCGGTGTACTTGACATTACCATTTTGAGAAGCCCATGTTATTGCCGTTCCGGCCTTAGATGTTCTGCCAGAAACTACATCACCATCAATAGCGGCGAGGATTATATCATCCTTTTTGCGATTAACAGCATTAACAAACTCCATCATAATATCAGACGTAGGCTCAACTACCCTGTTAAGGTCGTCGTCTTTGTCAATAAGTGTAGCTTGATGGAATGGGGTCGTATTGACCCAACGCCTCTCGTGCGTGGTATCTTGAATTGGTGTCTGCGGATTACGTTCCGTCTTTTCGGTTAGAGACAATTTACCTATTGCGTCAAACGCCTTATCTTCGGCGTTTATAATAGGCTTAATGTCCACTGCCTGTTGAAACTTTGATTCCGATTGCTGAAGAAGGTGATAAAGTGTGTTATCGAACTGATCGACAAACCCTTCTGGAATCGGTGCTCCTAATATTCTACCCATTTTAATTACCTTTCTAAATTAAATTGTCTTATTTAATCGAAAAGGTAATCCTTGCGGGTCTTTTCTACTTTACGCCATTAGGCGAGTAGTTTACTACTATCTTCGGGTCTCTTTCGAGGTAATCCACTAAAGATATTACCAAATCTGCTATGCAGGTAATTTGGTTTGTGCTTTTTCTTTATGCAATCGTGCTACAGTTGCCATTGTTGCTTTATGGTCTGGGTGCATTGGTTTCATAAACGCATCCGTTTTCATTATTTCATTTATCTGGGTTTGTAAATCGTTTGGCGTAGGAGCCATTGCCGTAGTCGGAATAGAACCGGATTCGGCAAAATTGCTTCCAAGGTTGCCAAGTAACCTCACAAGATCGGGGTCGTTGCCATACTTAGCAACTATCCTTGCCTTGAATTCCGCTGACTCGCCGGCAACTCCTTTGTCAATAGCAATATTTCCGTTATGCTGGAATTGGATATAAGCATTGCCTTTGTCAGCTAAAAGACCAGCCTTTAGTTCGGCAGCGGCAGTTTCATCGTTATTAGTCTGATTGGTCATATCAGCCATAAGTTCCGAATTATAAAACTCTACCAACCCGGCCTGTTGTTTCGGATTGAGTCTGAGTTCGTTAAACTTCTCAGAAAATTTAGTCGCTCTATCCTCACTCCATATACCGTCAGGTATGCCTTCTGGTGCGGCCATTGCTATCGCTTGATTAGTCCATCCGCCAGCGGTATGGAAATCGTCCCAATCCCCATCGCCGAATTTGTCCGACGGTTTATTGATGGTATCTGAACCTTTCATTCTCTCTTGGTTTGCGAGAGTCTTAGTCATGCCGCGAATACTTTTCATTCTATCAAAGATTGCTTCGCCCCTGATGTCTTCATCTACATAACTATTTTTCCATCCGTCAGTAAAATTGCCCTGACTATCTATGAAAGATTGTGGGGTTTCAGTCGTTGCTACTGGTGCCGGTGCAGCTGCTATCGAGGTCGTTTCGGTAGTCGCCGTTTCTGTGGCAGTCGTTTCGGTAGTCGCTTGCTCGTCCATTACAATTCTGCCTTTCCTTGTTTAGGTTCAAAAGTTTTATTTAACATTTTTCTTATGCCGATGATGATTGACCTCTGGCCTTCTTTGTAAGCAGAACCGTTTGGGTTCTTGTCAACGTAAGTCGGTTCGTTCTCGTTACACATCTCGCTTATTTTTTCCAATACGCCTTTTCCGTCTGGGCTGTTGAATACTTTTTGCATCAACAATACTGTCGACTGTTGTTCCTCCATCTTTTTTCTCTGTACTTCTTCGTTCGGCATTTTCAGTCTTCTTCCTCGGAAACATATTCGCCCGTTCCGCTTCCTTGTTCTGCGACAGTTTCGATTTCATTGAGTTTATCGTTGTCATTTTTTATTCCTTTAAATACTATACCTTTTCGTTTACAGTTTATGAAAAACTTTTCGTTCGTTATCGTTCCAGATACAAGGCCACGCTCTACTGCTACTGCGTATAATGCTTTGTTACAAATCTCAGTCGCCTCACGAGGTTGGATTATGATTTTAGCTAAAACATCTCGTGGTGGATTTTTCTTCGCCTCAATATCAGCAAGTACATCCACTTTTTTCCGCTGATACATTTTTATTCCAAGTTCTTTTGCCTCTTCTCTCCAAGTCATTGTTTTTCTTCTCCGTTCTCAAAACAGTCCTTGAGATGTACACACAAACCATTAAACGTCTCAAATACAAATTCATTCTCCGTAGTCATGTGTCTTTCTTTGGGAGTATCGAATACAATATATCCATTTTCTACTTGCCTTATTCTAATGTCTGTCATTTTTTCTTCCTCTTAAATTTAACTGACTTCTTTAACTGTTTACGAGCCGCTTTGTTTTTCTTTCTTTCTTTAGTTGTGTGAATTGGCATTGTTATTTCCTTTCTATGAACTTCCTATTACAGCACCGGCGAGACTACCCGTCTCAGGTGCCTTAGTTGTTTGCCCGTAGGCTTTGGCCGCGCCCTCAGCAATTATAGCGGCTTTGGCCGCGGCCTCTTCTTGCGCCCTTTGTTCTCGCTTGGCGGTTCGCTCTTCAATACTTGCCATATCATCGACACTGACGCCTAATGTGATACCTCTACGTCTAAAGCCACCATCGACATCAATATTGTCAAGGACGCCTCTGTCGATCTCGGCTATCTGCATACCCTCTTGTACCCATCTTAACCAACCAATAGATTGCGCTGATTGTAATTCAAGGGCAAGTCTGCCAACGTATTCTATCTTAAAATTCCTGCCCTGCATCTCAGGTGGAAGTTCACCGAAGACGTTATTTCTTTCAAGAAGTTTAATATCTCTCGTGACCTGACCCGTGAGCCATTCAGTTTGAATTCTGCCAACAGGCATAACAAGTTTCCTAAGACCCTCGGCAAGCCTTGACCTTATCTCAAGTTCGTTTCTTCTATCTCCTTTCAATTGTTCAAGTTGATTAAAGGCATCCAAAAAGAACATCTTGCGAACTATCTGCTGGTCCATTTCTAAAATATCTTTCGTGATAGCGAAATTGCCTAATGCCTGCTGTTCAATGGCCCTGATACTACCTATTTGAGCAACCCAATTCAAATCACCCGGCGATACACCAACCTCGCCATCGAAAGTGTCAAGAACTTCTTTTGGAGGATTGTTATGTAGTTCGCCATTATCAATTAGAGCCTGTTTTTCTACCTGTAAAGCATTTACTATGCCAACCGCAAAAGTGCCAACACCTCTGCCCCATTTTTCGTTAGAGGATTTAGTCCATCTCGGAACCTGGAACGGGAATTCCGGGAAACCACTCTCCTCTACTATTACGTTATCGGTTCGTGAAATGAAAATAGACTCAAATGGCATCGCTGTATTCTGGTCGCCGATTTGTTTCGCTAAGTCTCTTGGTCGAGTTATCCAGACGAATTTAAAGTCATCGCCCATTGACTTCGCTTCTTCTGCTTTCTTCAATACGGTCTCGCCCGCGTCTTTGCCCCATTTTTGGAAAGCCTGCTTAGCAGTAAACTCAAATTCTATCATCATGGTATCTACAAGGCCCTGCTCATTTTCCAAGAACGTGTACATACCAATATCATAATCTTTATAATTAAGACCCACGCCCGGCAACCATTCAGAAAACATATTACCTGTACCGAAAGTGCCTAATGAACGAACGGTCTCATTAGCTTGCAACATGAAATTAGATGCTATCCTCTTTTCATGCGATATTTCCGTTATCCTGCCCAATGCTTGCTTGATGGCGGGGATGTCATTTAGTTCGGTATCAGACATTAGAACATTATAAAACTTGTCACCCGGAGGGAATAGGTTTATCGAAAGACCGGCGGCCATATCTATTGAGGAAGTAATACCAGTAGTGTCGATTATTTCCCTGCCTATCACCTCACCCGGTGAACGTGTTGTAGTTATCCGATTCTCGCGGGGGAACATTACATCCGCCACCTCCTGATAGATATTTCTGAAATTACTATCAGCGAGACTATTCCATGTTTTGTCGAATACAGCGAGTAATTCTATTGCTCTATCATCTGGCATAATTCTACCTTATTCTCTTTCAATTCATCTGTTTTCATAATTAAATCAATATGCTTGCACCGAAGCGGTTGCTGTTTTGCTATATTAGACAGGCATCCACTTTGCTGACTTTGCAACGCCCAATGAAACTCATCACAACCACAGAACCAATGTGCATCCTCGTCACTTTGAAATATGGCTCTTTTTAATAAATGCTGAGTATATCCATCATCTGCAACTCTCGCGTCTAATATCCGAGGATATTCATAAGACCAATCTCTAAGTGCCTGTTTTTTATATGGGTCTGGCATTATGCAACCTTTATTTTCGCGTTTGTCTGTCTGTTCTTTCTGTGACCCTTAGCCCTTGCCAATCTGTGACCTCTTGCGGCAACAATGAAGTAGTTCAAAGCATTCCTGAAATGCTCCTGTTTATCGCCAGTAGGGCGGTATCTATTTATCTTCGTACCATTCCTTTTGTCGTCCTCCTCGAATCTGGCGCAGTTACAACATTGCCTTGCGAACTCGTCTACCTCCGGGCATTGACGAGGAAGTGTTATGTTTTCCTCTTGAAACAATCTGTGAGTTAAATCGAATATAGCGGTTCGGTTTACTTTAACCACACCCTTCTTATCGTCATAGACATAATCTACACTTTGCTTATCCTTGTACTCACAGAGCATTGTCTTGTGGCCGGAACCGTCCTGGTAACGTCTCGCCTCGTCGAAGTATGGGCCTATGTCAACTACGTCGCTTTTGACGTTATATTTTTTGGCAAGTCCCTGTATCTCCTGCCAACCCTTAAAACCCTCCGGTACTACACAAGATTTAATAATCTCGTACATATCGTGAGCAGTTTTAATACCTATGACAACGTGTTTCTTCTTGCCAACATCAACACCCATCGCACACGGTCCGGTATGACCCATTGCAGGATAGTCACGACCGCAACACGAAAGCACATCACTCTTGGTAAGTTTCTCGTCCTTATTAGAATAAGCTCTGCCAAGTCTTAATCTATAAACAGTAGCAAGATCGCCGTAGGGAGGATTAGAGTAATCCTCAAGTATCTCAGCGGGGTCGTTAAACGGTGTCATTAACTGGCTCGCCATGTAGCCCTGCATGTATTTAGTTCTGTCGGGGAAATCAGCAACCCACTCACCGGAACCCTCGCCAGCCCATACAGGAACCTCTTTACCACACTTGTTGCATCCCACATAACCCGTACCGTCAGGACGTATCTTTACGCATCCGGGGAAGCTCTTCTCTGCACAAGTCCACTCACCACATCCGCATTTTCTGAACCAATATCGCTGGTCAGATTGTTTGAATATAAGGTCAATACCGAAATCCTCGTGAGATGGATTGCCTAAATATACCTCGTGCTGATAAGGACTCATGCCCATACTTTGAACATATTTAGTAATCGACTCCGGTTTCATGAAGTCAACCTCATCAAATACTACTTTATCGACACTGAATCCAGCAGTCTTAGAACTTGTATTCTCATTAGAATCCCCAACCTTCTGCCCTAATCTTGCACCACGAAGATACAACATAGCACCATTTACATTCTTCAAAGAAGTAGTATCTGTTCCACCTGAAACGTTCTTGACGTATCGGCCAATAGAACCCTTATTAGAAGCTATCAATGGTTTGAATATGGCTTTACTAAACTCACCTACCTCGTCCATAGATGGGAATATATGAGCCACACCCATTTTATACTTGCGCACTATCATACCATGTAAATCTTTTAAGACCTCGTTAGTGGTGGCACCAAAGCATTGACGAGCTTTCAAATAACATATCCTCCGAGCATCAGTACTCATTGGTTCACGCTGATACTCGAAACCGTTAAATGAGAATACACCAGCCTGTAGCTTAATGTGATTGGCGCTCGCCCAAAAGCCAGCGTCTATCTGCATTAACTTCTTATTCAGTTGTGGGTCAGCAAGGTCTATCATTAGTTATTCATAATAAAAAAACCCCATAACCAGTTACGGTTTATGAGGCTTCGTTTTTACGATTGTCCCGTATTTTATTTAATTTTTATAGCGAGTCCGCCTTTTATTGACCGTACTAACTCGCTTGTTTAATAGCCTTTTTTAATTCTCGCCTTGTTTTTATAACATTCGTTACTGCAAATGGTACGTCATTAGAGTTAATGTCTGTGTTTTTTGCAAATTGCGACGCATCAGATAGACATCCACAACTCTTAATCTTACCGCCGACTAAAGCGCCCACGTTCACCAGGGTCATTTCTCCGCAGTCACATGAACACCCCCAGACAACCTCCCCATGAGTCCGAAGGTTAGTAGGGTTTACTGCTGTTAGCCTACCAACCCTTTTGCCTGATATATCTTTTTTGTATATCTGTCCATTTACTCTGGAAGATATAGCCTTATTGCATCCGCACGACTTAGTATTGCCACTTGTTAAATCATACCCTATTACCACTGTTTCTTCGCCACAGTCACACTTACATTTCCATCGGGCTCGGCCTTGACGACTACTTCCATGTCGTCGTAATATCGTCAATTTATTAAATCGTTGTCCATTCAAATCTTTTACGTTTCGATGCATTTTGTATCTCCAAGAAAACCAATTACAGGTTTCTCGCCACATAAGGCTGCTTTCGCCAACTCTACCTTTACAGTATTCAAAATTTTACCAGCAGTATTGTTAAGTTCCTGTGCTACCGACAATTCTATAGTGCCCGTTCTTAGTTCAACAAATATGTTCAATAATTCTGTTCTCATGTCAGCTACATTTGCCATTTTCATTGTTTTGCTCCTTTTTTAAGGTTTGCATAATTGGTTTCTCTGTTTCTTTAATGCATTAGTAATTATCGCCCATTTAACATCTAAAGTTTTTGCTGTGATTAACTTTCTTTCAGTTATCGTATGTAATGTAACTATTACTTTATCTACCAAATTAAAATAGTCTTTTTCAGTCATTTTTTAAGGTTGTCCGGTTTTATACTCTGATCCACATTAGAGCAAACATATACGCCGTTATGTATATTGAATGATACCTTACCATAAAAGTCCGGCATTGCCAAAGCTAATTCTCGGCCAAAGTTATTTATTTTTTCTTTTATTATTATGTCTATCATTTACATATCTCGCCTATATTCGTGTACTTTATCTGTGTCAGGAGAACAGCCAGCAGTGCTAACCTCCATACCGCACAAAGCGCATATAGTCCAGAAATTACCAAACTGAGACAAAGCGACTATTACCGTGCTGCCACAAAGTAATTCAATGCCTGTTCCGTACATATTGTATCGCTTTCTATGTTTCATTTCTTGCAATTACACTTTCTTCCAGAAGCTATCATTATCTCGCCATGCTTCGGATGGCAAAATTCAATCGTTACATGGTCGCCATTACTTATCGCTTCGTCAACTGTTTCGTTTAACATATACTCTCGGTAACAATTGTCCAGTTTGTCGCTGTCGAATAATAGTATAACTTTCATTTCTTACCCTCAAGGTAACCACGAAGCCAGCACATTGGCGATTCAGGTGGAATTTCGTCATTACACCACTCAATTAATGCACGACAAGCCTCTTCCATAGCCACGTTCTCTGGCTGTCCCTGGACAGGACAGTTCAATTTGCAATCAACACACTTATTCATTCTTTGTCTTTCTTAGGCTCACATGCCTCGCGTATTAAGGCTATGTCAGCCTTCAATTGATCGTGTTGGTCGCGGGGCAAAGAAATACGTTTGCAAATGAAATCGATATTCTCTAAGGCTGTTTCAAGGTTGGGGTTCATTTTCTACTCCTAATCTATTGTAAACGCTTCCGAATCATCATCAATATAAATACCTATCTCGTCTGTATTAGTGCCGGGGTTTATCTCCCGTATACTTTGGATGTACATTTCATCAGTAACACCTTTCGATTCAACAAAATCTGTAAACTCTTTCCATGTCATTTTGTCAACTCCGCTCGTCCATTATTGGTTAAAAGTACCACCAGGCGCCCAAGGGTTAAAAAATGGGTCGTCAATAAAACAATTACCTGTTTTGCCCACATGTTTTCCGCGTTCAAACTTTGCATTAGACATGTTTTCCGCGTTCAAACTTTGCATTAGACATGTCTTTATTGCCACCATAATAGTTTGTGCCATGTTGCGCATCGAACTCCCACGCCCTAATAGAACCGGGGAAAGTTTTAGCCCAAAATTCTTGTTCCGAGTCAGTCATTGCCTACTCCATTATATTTGAAATTGCCCTATCGTAATCTTTCTTAAGTATGACGTAATTGTCAAAATCGCCGAGATTGAATTCAGTAGTCGAAATTAACTCAACATGACCACTGGATAATAATAAGGCCACAATAGCATCAGATTCAACATTGAGTACCATGGAGGCACTACGAGGCTTATCCTTAATAGAGCCCTCTTCCCCGCTAATCATACCGACCACTATCTCGTCAATGTCGAAATCCTTCAAACACTTGTACACATCAATAATATTGTAATCACTGTAACTGCCATCACTTAAAATTATTGTTTCGCCCGCTTTAGTCATTTTGTCGTCCTCGCTTGTCTTGTATTGGGTAGGGTGTGGGGATATTATATATGTCATAGCCGCCGTGAATATCTCTAGATGCCACAGCCTTACTTACAGAACGTAACGCCACCTTTAGATTACCAGCTGCGATCACCGCCTTGTCGTGGTCGGGGCTTTGCATGAATACTTTGCATCCATTTATTGTCATATGAACATCTACCATTTTGTATTCAGTTTTATCCATTTATCAACCTCGCCTGTCTTGTCTTGTTTGGGTTCATTCTCTATCCTCGCTTGTCTTATTCATACGGTCCATTTATATTAGTATATGTACTCAGTCCACAACAAGGACATAACCAACGAAAACTGCCGTCAGCAAAGCCAGTTATAATAATCTCACAGTGGCATGTATTGCACATTAAAATACCGTAAAGCTTTTGTTCTGTATTAGATTTATCCATTATTGGCCGACTCCTAATGTTTTAGTATTATTTCATCGAATTTAGCATCCAGTGTTTCTGCCTGTTTATCATCCGGAAGTACCCATACAAGCACCACATAATATAGCAGCCTTTGAAAACGGGCTATCTGTTTTGTCAATCAATCTCTTGACTTCTTTAACATAGGTGCCAGTTGGGTCAACTAACATTATCTATACTCCTTGTCCATTATTGGTTTGGGTAGATATATCTTGGGAGAGGTAATACTGTATGCAGGCCGGGCCCCCTTGGGGGGTCATGGGGTCTCTGCTATAGCATTTGTTTTTGGATTGCATGATTATATGCTTGCTCCTGTTTGTGGACTGGCATACGCCAGTAGTCGCTATCGCCCGGCAGTGCTACCCGGTTGAACTCATTGCGGTTCAGTTGTGAGTAGCTCTTCCACTTGCCGTGATTGATAACTGCGCCCTTGCCGCTCTTCCTTGCGTTGATGCAGTGCTGGCATTTGCAATCAGCCTGGCCAAAGTTAGCCGGCCATGTCTTGGGATTCATGGTTACCTCTGCTATAGGCGGCTCAGTGTTCGTTGATCCTGGTTCAATCTGGTGCTTGCCTATCTTGACATCTGCCTTTTTAATCAGTTCTGCATCAAATATCTGTTGAGCTGTTGGGAATGGCCTCTCGCAAGCGGCAATGAGAGGTTGTCCCGCTTGTGTCCCACTTGACGCTTGTCCCACTTCAACCGGGACATTTGTCCCACTTGCACGCTGGTATCGCTTCTTGCATGTCCCACTACAGAACGGGCTCTTAGCCCTTGCATCGTTACTACAGTCTTTCCATTTACACTTCATTCTTATCCTTTCCACTGATTAAAGCTACTTCCTTACGCATTATTATAGTTGTGCCGTGCTTCGCTAACTTTCTTAACTCCTGTATGTCGCTCGTGTTAAGCTGTTCAGGCTGTTCGGTCCTGCCGATGTTATTATCCTTGTCATAACCAAACATCCGATTAGCCGCTACACTGGCGCTGACCATCGCTGACGGCTGCTTGAGTATTTCCGCTACTTCGTAGGCATGTAAC
>SDBU01009573.1_pt1 | contig 10839 bp, 8 predicted proteins | sample 2277071 | NCBI WGS metagenome assembly SDBU01 (sample SAMN10397929, study PRJNA504765) | marine sediment metagenome | isolation source: marine sediment core GS08_GC12, 126 cmbsf | place: Arctic Ocean: Gakkel Ridge, Loki's castle | collected 2008
TCGATTTTTTATGGCAGCTCAATTACAATAGAAAAATATTCAACTGCGCCAGCCTTTAATATCTTTTTAAAAGGCCCAACTCAAGCGGTGAATATGTTTAATGAAAACATTCCAAATCTCATGGAGCAACTTAAAGCTGCAAAATTAAATGTTGGTAGATTAGAGGCTGAACATGAAAAATTTACATTTAGAAGAAAACCAAAAACTGGTAAAAAAGATTCAGGATCTCAAAAGTAAAAAATTATGGATACATTAGAAAAATATTCTTGGCTTAACAAAATCAACAAAACGCTGCTCTCTTTAGATGAGAGTCCTCTTTTGAGAACATTCGCTCCTTTTGATTTTGAAAAATTTAGCTCTATTTTAGCTAAAAAATTTTCTTTAACATCACTAGATATTCAGCCATCTGAAATGCAGTGGTTAAAAGCTGACGATTTAAAAAAGGGATTTTCAGATAATGTTAATTACCTATCTTTTATTTTTTCAAATTTAGAAGGAGAAGTCTATCTTTTAATGGATTTAGAAGATATTGAAAAGCTAACTAACAAGCTTTTATCACAAAAAGATAATATTCAATTTTCAACAACATTTTTGCAAGAGAGTTATTTTAGATATGTTGCTCTTAAAACTTTAGATACTTTGTCTGAGATAAATCTTTTTCAAGATCTTTCTGCTAAAATGGTAGAGATAACTCAACCATTGAAAGAAGATAGTCTATGTTTAGATATTAAAATTAAAATTTCAGATGTTACATGTTTAGCTAGAATAGCAATTAGCCCAAAATTTAGAAAAGCTTGGGAAAAATATTTCATCTCGAACCCTCCTTTAAACGCTGAAAAAATATCAAAAAGTTTAGAACTTACGATGTCGGCAGAGATTGGATCTGTTAATTTAAATTATCAAACACTAAAAAAAGTTAAAATTGGCGATTTTATAATTTTAGATCACATAAATTATGATCTAAAAACTCATAAAGGCCAACTCATGTTAAAATTAGGTGATAGTAATCTATTTTTAGCAAAAACAAAACAAAACAAATTAGAAATTATAGATTTTGTCAAATATGCAGAGGATACATCTATGGAAAAAGAAAATAATGATGAGATAAAAAAAGAACCTATTAAAGAAGAAAAAGCTGTAAAAGAAGAGACTCCAACAGAAGAGATAACCTCAATAGAGACTTCACAAATAGAGAATATGCCTATTAACATAATAGTAGAAGCAGCAAGATTTAAAATCACTTTAGATAAGCTCATGAGCATGCAACCTGGAAATCTTTTAGATTTAAAAGTACATCCTGAAAAAGCTGTGAATCTTGTTGTCAATGGTCAAAAAATAGCTACAGCTGAGCTTGTCAATTTAGGTGAGACTCTAGGCGTTAGAATTTTAGAAATGGGATAAAATAATTTTTTCTCATAATTATTAGTAATAAAATTTTGAATATTTTGTGTTTAATTCTTAAAAAATTTAATCTTTTCAAAAAAATTACTAAATCAATATAAGTCCATAGCAAAAAAAAAAGCAAATCAGTAATATCAAAATATCTGAGATAAAAACAAAAGTTGTATCAATATGCAAAATGAGCAAATAGCCGATCAACCAACTCTTCCAACATATACAAAAAACGTAACTCCGATACTTCCTAAAAAAATAGGGCCATATAAGATTGAGTCTTTATTAAAAAAAGGAGGGATGAGTTTCTTATATTTAGGGGTTGATCAAAAATCAGCAAAACCTATAGTTATAAAAGTTTTATCACCTAAATTTATAAAAAGTGAAGATGCGGTTAAAAGATTTTTAAAAGAAGCAGATATTATAAGACTCTCTAACCATCCAAATATAATAAAACTTTTTGGTCAAGGCACATGGGATCATGGGCTTTATATCGCTATGGAATTTATCCAAGGAATTTCTCTAAAACAGTTTTTATTAGAAAAGTCTTTATCAATGCACAAAGCTTTAGAGATAATTTTGCAAGTTGCATACGCTCTTTGTCATTTGCATACCCATGGAATTATTCATAGAGATTTAAAACCTGAAAATATATTAATTACAGAAAACGGCCAAATAAAAGTTATAGATTTTGGAATAGCGCAGCTACTTGATGAAGAAAAAGAAGATAGTATAAAAGCTCAGTTTATGGGAACACCGATTTACATGAGTCCTGAGCAGAAAAAAGATCCTAATAGTGCAACATTTACATCTGATATCTATTCACTTGCTGTTATCACTTATGAGCTGATATTAGGAAAGCTTTCCCATGGAACTATTCATCTATCTTTAATACCCAAAAATTTTAGAAAGATATTAGAAAAGGCTCTTAAAGAAGATCCTAAAAAAAGATACTTAGATATCGTTGATTTTATAACAGATATCTCTGAGTACATGAAATCTCGAGATGAGCTTGAAGATAAAAACGCAGAAGATAGCTATGATGAAATCTACACTTCACTAATAAATACTGATAAATTATTTATCAAGCAAGATACACCTAATTGGAAATCTTTAGAAATTGCAAGTGAATATGAAAAGACTATCTCCTCTTTTGGGCTTTACATTGATTTTTATCAGCTATCAGAAAATGTATTTGTAGCTCTTATGGCAAAGGGAGAGAAAAATGATTTAGAATCATATATTCATACAGCTATTTTCAGAGGTTACATTAAAATGGCTCTGAGTCTTTCTAAAGCTAAAAAAGATTTTTCAGCGGCTAGTATTTTAAATGAAATAAATCTAGCGCTTACAGAAGATAGTTTAGAACAAAACTTTTTCATCAACTTATATATCATGAATCTTAATGATGATAAAATTTTATATTCTAGTAGTTTAATGACAGATAATTATCTAGTAGATAGTGCAACGCATAAATGTGCAAATATAACCGTTAACAATAAAAAATTATCAGGAAATGCAAATGATCTTTTTGTTGAAACTAATTTAAATTTTAAAATTGGAGATGAAATAATTTTATTATCAACAAAAATAAAACCCGAAAAACAAGATGCAATAAAAAAACAAATTATTGATAACGTTTTATTTTCATGTCACAATCAAACAGAAAAGATAATTGCGAGATTTAAAAACTTAATTATAAAAAAAGAAAAAGATACTTTCGCATCTATTTGCATACGCAGAAAGGCTTGAGAGAGCTTTTTTACAAAATGATTTATTAAAGAAAAATCTTATTTAAAAATTTAATTTTATAAATGTAATAAATTTTCAATAAAAATTCATAATGAAAAGTTTGCAAATATTTGCTCAAGTGTTATTATTCCATTAGAGGGGATAAAATTTCCCCATATATGATTGGTCAATTTAGATATGATAAAAATAATAAAGTTTCTTAATAGAAAATTTATCTTAGCTTTTTTAATGTTTTCAACTGTTAGTAGTTTTGCTATAGAAGACAAAAAATTCACTCAAGCAAATGAATTTACCATTAACTATGAAAATGTTGCGATTTTAGAATATATTCAATTTGTTTCAAAAATATGCGGGATTAATTTCATCTATGATGAAAAGGATTTAAATTTTACAGTCTCGATTGCATCGAAAGAGCCAATAACAAAACAAAGTGTTATGTCATCTTTGATGCAAGTTTTAAGAATTAATGGCCTATACTTAGTAGAAGAAGGACAAAGTGTAATAATTTCAAAATCTGAAGATGTAAAAGAGCTAGCACCGATCGTTGCAAGAGGCGACAAAGATTCAAATTATCCAATTATCACAAGAATTTTATCTATTAATAATGTTTCACCAGATGAAATAGTTACAATGGTGAAAGAGATGGTATCAAAAGACTCTTTAGTAGAGCTGCTCTCAGATACTAGACAACTTATCATTACAGATGTGATAAGCAATGTAGAGAAAATCACCTCTTTAATAGAAAATTTAGATAGAGCAAAGAGCCCTTTAGATATTGAAATTTACTCTCTTCAGAACAACTCTTCTAAGACGTTGATAACTTTAGCAAAACAGATAATGGAACCTTTAATTGCTAAAAATCCCTACATTTTGGTTCCTCAAGACTCAACTCGAAAAATATATATTATCTCAACACCAATGCTTGCGCAAAAAACTCTAACAGTATTTAAAAATTTAGATATTGAGCCAAAATCTGAGATAAAAACTTTAGAAAATCAACAGATTTTTATTTATAGACCAGTGTATCGCACACAAGATGATTTAAAAAATGCTTTAAAAGAGATATCAGCTAATTTAAAAAAAGAGGGAATGCCAAAAGCCGGTCTTATTGAAGCTATAGATAACATGAAATGGCTAGATGACACAAAATCTTTTGTATTTTCAGCAACAGACGCTACTATATCTAAACTTCAAAAACTGCTTCAAAGTTTAGATAGTGCAAGCTCTGGTCAAAAGACCATACATCCAACATTTTTCTTATATAATTTAAAGCATGTATCTGGCGATAAAATAGAAGAAGACTTAGAAAAGTTATCGGAAAAATTTAAAGATCAAGACGTAAAAGATCAAAAACTTTTAGATGTTTTAGATACAGCGAAATGGGTAAAAGAGACAAACTCAATTCTTTTAACTGGAGATCCGACAGCTATCGATGAGGTAAAAAACATTATCGCTCAATACGACAATGCACAAAACATGAAAGTAACATTTTTTATCTATACACCAAAGCATGCAACTTTAAATGATTTAGATAACTATTTAAAAGATGTTTCTAAAAATTTTAAAAGCTCTAATCTCGCTGATCCAGAGCTTATTGATGCAGTAGAGTCGATGAAAGTTTTGCCATCTATAAACTCAATAATATTTACAGGCTCTGAAAATTCTTTAACAAAAGTGAAATCACTTTTAAGCTCATACGATGTATCAAAAGAGGGTCTTTTTAAAGGTAACTTTTTAATGTTAACTCCAACACATGTTACTCTAGATGATGTTGAAAATGCTTTTAAAGATATCTCTAAAAACTTAAAAAGCTCAGGACTCGCAGATCAACCTCTACTAGAAACAATATCTTCAATGAGGCCTGTACCTACTACTAATTCAATAATATTTACCGGCGATCAAGATACTTTAGTAAAAATTCAATCATTATTTACTTCTATAAATGCACCGACATCAAAACAAGCTATTCAAGAGCTTGGTAAAACAAATTTTTGGGTCTATCAAATTCAAAAAGCAAGTCCATCTCAACTAGTAGGTTCTATAAAATCGATAACTGTAGATCTTGAAAAAATAGATTCCTCTGATAAATATTTTATAAGCGCATTAAAAAGCATAAGATATGTAAAAGAGACAAATTCTATAATTTTTGTTGGAACACCAGACGCTTTAAAAAAGATAGAACCTCTTGTTAAAAAATTTGATATACCATCGGAAAAAGGTGAGATTACATCAACTTATTATGTATATAAACCTACTTATTTAACAGGACCAGAGCTTGAATGCGTTTTATGTGAATTTGCAGAAAACTTAAAACTTTCTAATCTTGATAATGAAGGTTTATATGAGACTATAGAGTCCATGAAATTTTCTGAACAAACAAACACTTTAGTTTTCACTGGAGATTCAGACTCTATACAAGAGATAAAAAATCTACTTGCAAGTTTTGATGTAGCAGATAGTGAACATCCAACCGCTCAAGAGATCTCAGGTCTTGAAGATCTAGGATTTTTGGTATATAAACTTCAATATCATAAAGGCGATGAAATTCAAGAAGCATTAAAACAGATCGCACAAGATTTAAAATCAGCTGATAATGAAGCTGCAGTTAAATTCAAACTTGTAAAATCTATAGATTCTGTTCAATGGATAAAAATTACAAATTCAATCTTATGCTCTGGTGATAAAGATACATTATCTAAATTAAAAGAGCTAATTTCCAGTTTAGATGTTCCACTAAAACAGGTCTTTATTGAAATTTTAGTTATTCAAACAACTCTAACAAATGCTTTAACTTTTGGACTTGATTGGGGATCTAAATATCAGCATAAAGATCAAGCTGTTTTAGGAATGAGCAATTTCATCCCAGCTGCAACAGGTTCAACAAATCCATTTGCAACTACTTTTAATACAATTAATACTTCTACAAAACCAACTGGTACAGATTTATCTTTAGGGGATGGCTTTAATTTAGGAGTGATCGGGGATATCTTATTTCACAAAGGAAAATCCTTTTTATCATTAGCCTCACTACTTAAAGCACTTCAATCAGACACTGAAACCTCAATAGTTTTAACCCCTAAAATAATTGCTCAAGATGGAAAATCTGCAACAATCTTTAGTGGACAAAATATTCCATATACAGGATCTGTTATTCAAAACACAGCTGCAAACACTACATCTACAACAAACTTAGAGTATAGAGATGTTGGAACTAGTTTAACTATTACTCCAATTTTAGGAAACAGCGATACAGTCTCATTAACCATAGAGCTCGAAACCTCTTCAACAGCATCAACAACAGCAAATCAATTGCAGCTTGGATCTTTGACAGGAATAACAACTACAAAAACAAATATGTCAACTGCAGTGCAGCTCGCTAACAAAAACTTTTTAGTATTAAGTGGAATGGTTACAGATTCCAAACAAAGATCAAAAACGGGAATTCCATGTCTCGGTGGTATACCTCTGATTGGCGCTGCCTTTTCTACCGATGATAGAAATCTATCTAGAAATAATATTGTTATCTTTGTAAGACCGCATATAATAAATTCGTTTAAAGATATGAAAAGTGTATCAAATAATCAAGAAGATTACTTTAGAGAGCAAGCTGGCACTCCAACACTTGAGAAAGATTATGATGAATCTGTAGAACTCATTAAATCTTATGAAAATGACTAAAAAAATCTTACTTTTTTCCCTTTTATTACTAGGTAGTAGCTGTTATAGGGTTGAAGAAAAACTAGAGCCTAAGATTAGCTATAATATCAAACAAGAACATATAAGCAGTTTAAAAAATCCATTTAAATCCCTTAGTTTAGAAGAGCGATCTCAAGATTGGGGAAAAGAATTTATAATAGCTAAAAAATTTGCTAAAGATTTAGATCTATATAGAGCCATTACAAACTTTAGAAGAGCTGAAATATTATTAGATGAAGATAATTGCTATAGACTACAAGAGATCGAATATAACATCGTTTTAAGCTATTATTTAGGGCAAAAATACGATGAAGTTATCGAATATTTTGAAAAAAGCTCACTTTGCTATGCAGATAAATCTTTTGAAGCATTTGAAGATCTTTTAATTATTTTATATGAGAGTTATAAAGAGCTAGAGGACACAGATAAAATCAAAAAGATTTTGGAGCTTTTATCTGACAACTACCCTGATATGGAAAAAAAAATTGAGCTCTCAACTGCTTTAATAGATGCTGATACAGAATCCTTAAAAAAAAAATATTCTAATAACTTAAAGATACAAGAGCTTGTAACTTCATATGAAAAAGAGAAAAAATCTGTAAAGACAGCGCAGCTATTAAATACCTTTATTCCAGGCACAGGCTATTTATATTTAGGTCAAAAAAAATCTGCTGCAACAGCTTTTTTATTAAATGGATTATTTATCTATGCAAGCTATGAGTTTTTTCATAGAGGCTGGACAGCTGCTGGCGCAATAACTGCAAGTTTTGAGGCAGGCTGGTATTTCGGTGGTATTTATGGAGCTGGAGAAGAGGCTAATTTTTATAATGAAAGGGTTTATGAAACAAAAGTAACACCACTGCTTAATAATGATCGGCTCTTTCCTGTTTTTTTCATAAAATATGGTTTTTGATATGAAAAAAATTATATTTATAATACTGCTACTTCCTGTTATGATTTTTGCAAAAGCGGGCTACTTTGAGCCTTGGGGAAAAGACTCTGATTTAAAATATAAAACTAAAAAAGTAGCGCAAAAAAAACTATCTGTCTTATCAAAAGCTGCAAATAAAGTACTTTTATTTCATCAAAATGTAATATCCCCTGTTTGTGGCTCTAGATCTAATTTTCGTCCAACCTCTTCTAGATATATGCAACTAGCTATTCAAAGATATGGCTTTTTTAAAGGCTTTACAATGGGCTGCGATAGACTCCTTCGAGAAAATTCTGATCCTTGGGTTTATAGAAAGGTTCTAATAGATAATACTGAATATAAATTTGATCCTGCAACTCACAATAAATATATCACTGTGAGATAAGCTTTTGAGCTTTTTCGACAGCTTTTTTAGTAGATAGCTGAGGTTTTTCTTCAGATGTTAAAAATATTTTATCTCTTCCGAGCTGTTTTACAACTCCTGTTTTTTCAAATATCTCAAAAACCTCATCGGTAACTCCACAAATTAACAAAAATCTTTTCGTAGATTTTAAATAATCATTCAGCCTCAGTATTGCTAAACAAATAGATGCATCGACATGATAGATATTTTTTAGTCTCAATATTATAACTTTAACTTCGGGATCTTTTATAATTTTTTGAAAAGTGTTTTGTACAAGATCAACTGCCGCAAAAAATAACTCCCCTGCTATTCCAATAATTCTAATTTTTCTATGATCTTTTCTTTTTGGAATAATAACTGTAAGTTTGCCTTCTTTGTCATAAGCATATTCAACTAAGTTTGGCACAGCAGCTCTTCTCAAGTAAAAAATAATTGAAATAATAATACCTATGAAAAAAGCAATATCTAATCGAAATACCAAACAAGAGGCCATAGTTAAAGAAAATACCACCCCATCCGCTATCCCTGCTCTAAAACAGAGCTTTACATGCCTTATCTCTACGACAGATAGAACCATCACAATTAAAATAGCAGCTAGTGCAGTAAGTGGGACATGCTTTACAAATGGCCAGAAAAAAAAGATCAAAAAAGCAATTATAATCCCGCTATAGACAGCTGCAAATCTCGTTTTTGCTCCAGCTTGATAATTTAGAGTTGTCCTTGAAATACTAGCAGAAGATGGCATAGCAGAATAAAAAAAAGATAAAATTAAATTAGAGAGACCTACTCCAAAAATTTCTTGATTAGATCTAATTTTTTGCCCACTACTAGTAGCAACTCCTTTAGAGATCGAAGATACTTCTAAAATAGATAGCAGCGCTACTGCCAAAGATGGAAAAAATAAAATATACAAAAGTTTAAAATCCCAAAAAGGTACAACAAGTTTTATTTTTGGAGCTTTTGTCATTCCAAGATCTTTTAATAGAGCTACATTTAATTGATACTTTTGCAAAACAAAATTTAAAAAATACACTAAAAGACCAATACCCGCTACCATCAAAAGTGCACTTGGAAATTTTTTAAATTTCCATTTAAGTAAAACTAATGTTGATATTGATAAAAGCCCTATTGCCAAGGTGATAAAATTAATCTCATTAATATGCGCAATAAAAAAAACAGCTTTCATCACAGCTGATGGTGTAAAGGTAGTCGATGATATCCCAAAAATGTAATAGATCTGATTTATGATAATAGCTACCCCTACCCCTGCAAAATAACCTAAAATTACCGATCTTGAAACAAACTGCAGCATCTTTCCTAAATTTAAAAATCCAAATGCTAATTGTATTACCCCTACTATAAAAACTAAAAACATGAGTAGATTTAAAATAATAAGATCTCTTTGAGCGCCTGTAAGATCAGGATAATGCACATACATGATATTTGCTAATATCATCTGAATCAATATCGCAACTCCTGTAGACGGCCCTGCTATTAAATGTCTAGATGATCCAAAGGCCCCTGTAAAAATCGATCCAAAAATTGCAGAAAATATCCCCGCTTCAACTGGTAGATTAGCTAATAAAGAGTAAGCTATAGATTGAGGAATAGCTAAAAGAGCTACTGAAATTGCAGCAATTATATCGTCTTTGAAAAATTTCAGCTTATATCTTTTAAGAGCCTTTATAAAAGGCAAAAACCTAATTTTTGTCTCAACAGAATAGATATCTATAAGCCTTTTTTTCATAAGACCTCCTATCTCAATCATATAGATAGAAATTTTATATAAATAAAGTAAAAGATATAAAAATAACATTTTTTATTATTTTAATATCTAAACTTCAATATTTTTTATAGAAAATAATAATATTATGAAATTAATTTCATAATCTTTGCCGGAATCTATTCATATCTTAGTGCTTCTATATAGGTTCTATAATCCGTATTTTTCTGGGCGGCTTGTTCTAATCTCATTTTCATTTGATTAAATTGTGAATATATTTTTGTGTCTGCTTCTGAATACGCACTAGATAACCCTGCCAATTTTAACAGCGAGACAGAGATAATTTCCCATCTTTTATTACCTAAAGTCTTGGAATCTGCTTCAGGAAAATTGTTATCAATTAATATTGAAATATTATCATCTAAAAACTTAATAACTCTTCGAGGATTTGCAGTCACATTTAGTGGATTTATAAGATTCCAGGCCCATTGATTCCAAGATGAGGGATCTGAAATTTCTCTACCACACCATAGAGTTGGGAGATCTCCTGCTTTAGTCCTATTCAAATGTCTTAGATTTTCCCAAGCAGCGTTTATTTTTGTTCCATATTCTTCTTTTACAGCTTCCATACATAAGCTCCATTTAATTTTCCAGTATCATAAGTTGGAGTACCAATAAGAGTTCCATTGAAGCCACCATGAACATCAATAGCGTCGCCAGAAGTCTCATCTAGTTTCCAGTAACCTCTTAAATCCTCTATTAATCCAGCACCACCCAAAACATTATCTTTAAATGTAGTAAGGGAATTAGAATTAACTTTGTTAATCTCAAAAGTTTTATTAAATGACGGGAAAGGAACGGACATGAAACGGCCGAACATTTTCATCTACATGATTGACACCGCGCGGGCGCGCAACATGAGTTGCTATGGGTATCACCGGC
>SDBU01009574.1_pt1 | contig 10838 bp, 8 predicted proteins | sample 2277071 | NCBI WGS metagenome assembly SDBU01 (sample SAMN10397929, study PRJNA504765) | marine sediment metagenome | isolation source: marine sediment core GS08_GC12, 126 cmbsf | place: Arctic Ocean: Gakkel Ridge, Loki's castle | collected 2008
AAAACTCGGACTACCAACCAGTAGTCCTGCGTTTTGCTTCCTTGCCAGCCTTGTCCTCGCTGGAGCCAAAACGAAACCTAATTTCTTTACCAGTCCTAAGTCCGGCTAAGTCCGGCAGCTCCCCAATACACCGACTGAGATTGTCAATGCGCTCGCTTTTTGATTAATCGAGTACAATCTCATCCTGATAGGCCGGAACAGTTACATGCCAGCCTGTTTTTTGCCTGACGTAATCGCCGAAATGCTGTGCGCTTTCGGCCTCACCGTGTACGACAAACAGCTTTCTGGGAGGCACTTCCAATGTGCTCAGCCATTTGAAAAGCTCGTCCCTGTCCGCATGTGCTGAAAAACCGTTTATCCGGACAATTCTTGCCCTGACCGGATAGTTCCGGCCGAGGATTCTGACTTGCTTTTCGCCGTCAACGATTCGTCTGCCGAGGGTGCCGAACGCCTGATAGCCTACGAACATTATTGTGTTCTGCGGGCCGGCGATGTTGTTGACCAGGTGGTGTTTTACCCTGCCGCCTGTGCACATCCCGGAGCCTGCAATGACAATAATCGTGCCTTTTATGTGGTTAATTGCCTTTGACTCCTTGGCCTTGCCTGCCAGCTCCAGTCCCGGCAGGTCAAAAGGAGATTTATGCCGTTTGATAAATTCTGTCATCTCTTTGTCAAACAACTCAGTGTGATGTTTGAAAACCCTGGTAACCCTCGTAGCCATCGGACTGTCCAAAAAAATCTTCAATTGTGGTATTGTTCCTTCAAGGAGTAATTCGTTTATATAATATAGAACCTCCTGCGAACGTTCGAGAGCGAAGCTTGGGATGATAATATTACCACCCGCTTTTCTCGTTGAGTTTATCACCTCACCAATCAATTCCTTTATATCTCCGGTATCCTCATGTACTCTATCGCCATAAGTGGACTCAATGAGAACGTAGTCAGCCTTGTCAAAAACAGTTGGGTCGCATACGATGGGCCTGTCAGGCCGGCCGATGTCACCAGAGAACAAGATTATCCTTTCTTGCCCCTCCTGTCGTACTTTTACCCTTATGATGGAAGAGCCGAGGACGTGACCGGCGTCATAGAAAGTCGCTTCCACTCCATCGCCAATATCTATGGACTTGCGGTATTCAACCTGCGAAAAAAGTGGTAAGCAGGCCTCCGCGTCTTTGGTAGTGTAGAGTGGGACCACCGGATACGGGCCTTTTCGACCCTCTCGCTTATGTCTTTTGCGCTTATACTCGGCGTCCTCTTCCTGTATCTTGGCCGAATCTAATAATATTATCTGCACAATCTCCGCAGTGGCAGCGGTACAGTATATCTTACCTTTGAATCCCTCCCGGACCAGCTTCGGCAATAAGCCACAATGGTCCAGATGTGCGTGAGTCAAAAGGACAGCGTCAATACTATCTGGCGGCGGGTCAAATGGGTCCCAGTTTCTTGCCTTGAACTGCCGTTCCTGAAAGAAGCCGCAATCCACAAGAAGCCTGGTGCCGTTGGCCTGTAACAAGTGTCGCGAACCCGTAACGTTCTGAACTGCACCGAGAAACTTTACCTTCAACCGCATACTATGCCTCATTGTATAAACGTTGATTTTTAGAGAAAAGATTCTACAGACACTCAGGGACAATGTCAAACAAAGAACTTGAGCATCAAGCAACGAGGAATTTTCGATCAAAAAAAGCCGGTAGTCAAAATAAAGTAAAAGTTGTAATCAGGAATGCTATTAGTTATAATGTTCATCCGGATAGTGTAATATAATGGTTTGTTGCAGAAGCAAGGAAGGTAGTTTCGATATGGATAGCAGGAGTTCCACGGATGGTGGTTTTGGTAGGAATAGATGAAGCCGGCTTTGGGCCGATTCTGGGGCCTTTGGTCGTATCGTCGAGCACATTTTCGCTGCCACACCATATTTTGACATCAGACCTGTGGCAGATTTTGCGAAAAAGTGTCGGCAGCAGGCGAAAACATCTCGCGGGGCGAATGCTCATTACCGACAGCAAGAAGGCTTACAGCAGAGCTGTGGGAATCAAGCATTTAGAGCGGACAGTCCTGGGGGCCTTGAAGTGTCTCGATAAAGAGCCGGCCACGCTGGCCGAACTGATAGAATTGTTATGTCCGAGCTTCCTTGAGCGAATAAGTGCTTATCCGTGGTACGAGGGTGCCGGAAGTCATCGCCTTTCGGCTGATGCTGCTGACAGGGCAATTGTCTCGGCGGTCCTGGCGGACGATATGGCCTCAAACGGTATCGAACTGCTGGAACTGAAAAGCTATTGTCTGGACGTTGGGTACTATAACAAGATGGTGGCTTCGGTGAAGAACAAAGCTAATGTTCTTTTCACCACTACCTCGCGACTTATAAAGCGGGCTTTTGATAATTTTGCGGGGGATGATTTGCAAATTATGGTCGATAGGCAAGGGGGACGGGTCCGCTATCGGAAACATCTGCAGCGAATGTTTAGCGATATGGAATTGAGGATTATCCGTGAGAGTCCAACGGCCAGCAGTTATGAATTGCGAGGGGGCGGTAAAGGTATGCGTCTGCATTTCGTAGTCGGTGCTGACGAGCGGTTTTTACCGGTATCGTTAGCGTCGATGGTAAGCAAATATATGCGGGAGCTTTTGGTCCACAATATCAACCGTTATTTTGCCGGTTTTCATGCAGATTTGAGACCTACGGCGGGATACTGGAAAGATGGTTTGCGTTTTATCGAGGACCTGAAAACAAATATTCCTCAGCTTCAGGTAGATATGGACCAGCTTGTTCGCTGCCGGTGATGGGAGAAATTAAAATAAATCGTTGACAATGTGAGCTGCCGGAGATAAATAAACGGCACGAATAATAATATTTTTTTAAGGAGTAAAAAAATGTCAATTCAAAGAAAGTGTACAATTTGTGTGCTTGCCGGTTTAATGTTGGCTATGTGCGGCTGTGGCAAACCTACCATCATAGGTACCGATGCCGCTGTTTATTCAGGCGGCAAACTTTACGCTGTGGCCGGCAAGGATTTGAACACCGTGTATTTGGCGACACAAAAGGCCCTAAAACAATTGGAGTTAGAGGTTGTTGAACAGGCCAAAGATATATTTATAGCAAAAATTGTCGCCAAAGCTGCGGATGGTAAGAAAATCACGATATGGATTGAGCCGAGGTCGGACGATAGCAGCGAGCTTAGCATTAGAACAGGCAAGTTAGGGGGCAACGAGGACAGGTCGCGTGTTGTTTACAAGCAGATACAGCAAAACCTTGGAACTGGTTCCCGTAAGTAGCCAAATCAGCCATTAAGCTATGCTTGGAATATAAAGGCCAAAGGTACAATCACTGATACGACTGCTAACGTCTAAGCTGGAGTAGATGGAGTTTAAACTTTATTCGAAGACCCTCAGGACGGCAGCGGCACGAAGTTTCGAATTTTTAATCAAGCGGAGTACTTCATTGGCCTGGCTTAAGGGGAATTCTTCGATTGTAGGTGCGATAGGTATCCGGGCTGCTAAAGGTAAGAATTCTTCTGCATCCTGACGGGTAACGTTGGCAACAGATTTTATTTCTTTTTCAAGCCAGAGATATTTTGCATACTCCAGCGGCGGGACAGGTGTTTCTTTGCGAATGGCGTTTATAATCAATCGGCCGCCTCTTTCCAAAACACCGAGGGCATCCCGGATACACTCCCCTACCGGAGTAAAATCCATAATCTTGTTTAACTTCTCAGGCGGCCGGTCACCGGAGCGGCCTGTCCAGACGGCGCCGAGGCTTTGGGCCAACTCGGCGTGCTGAGCTGTTTTCGTAAAGACATAGACCGGGCTATTGGGGAACTTATGTTTGATTATCTGAATCACAATGTGGGCCGATGCTCCAAACCCGAATAAGCCAATCTTTTGGCCATCTGTTATATCCGCAAGTCTCAGTGTGCGATAACCGATTACACCGGCACATAAAAGCGGAGCTGCTTGTGAGTCCGTAAACTCTTCAGGGATGGGATAAGCGAAATCCTCACCGATGACTGTAAATTCTGCATACCCGCCGTCGGCGTCTTTGCCGGTCCATTTTGCCTTTTCGCATAGATTCTCATTGCCCATTTGACAAAAACCACATTTTCCACAAGCCGAATAAAGCCAGGTAATTCCGACACGGTCGCCGATTTTAAATTTTGTTACATTTTTTCCCTTACCGGTTACCTTTCCAACGACCTGATGGCCAAGAACGATTGGCGATTTTGCCGGCTTCAGCCGACCTTCAACTTCATCGAGGTCGGTATGGCAGGCACCACAAACCGAAACCTTAACAAGTATCTGGTTATCTTCCGCGGTAGGCGTTGGCAAATCAGCAGGCTCTAAAGGGAAGTCTTCGATCGGCGATTGCTTTTTTAATACCATTGCCCTCATTTCGAGATTTCCTGCTTGAGCTGGTTTGCGAAAACCTGGTAACTGTCCCGACCGAAGAGACAGAAGACGATTTTTTTCAGGCCGGTTTTGCCTTTAAGATAGTCGATGGTTGTTTTGAGCATTATTTCGGCACACCTTCGGATAGGGAAGCCAAAGACACCGGTGCTGATTGCCGGGAAAGAAATGCTCGTTAGATTATTTTCGTCGGCTAATTTGAGTGAGCTCAGCGTGGCATTTTTGAGCTTTTGTTCCTCGTTTCCTTCTCCCATCTGAGGCCCAACGGCGTGAATTACATGTTTTGCCTTCAAGCTGCCGGCGCCGGTTATCGCAGCCCCGCCTACAAATGTTCCACCTATTTTGTTGCATTCTTGCTGGATTTCTGGGCCGCCTTTTCTTTTGATTGCCCCTGCGACCCCGCCACCCAAAATCAATCGAGCATTAGCGGCATTGACAATGGCGTCAGTCTGCATTTCGGTAATATCGCCATCGATGAGTTCCAGAATGCGATTTTCGATGTTTACTTTCATATTATCGGCCTTGTTTATGAATTGAAGATTAAGGCTTCCGCAAAATTGTAGGTTAGGCATATATTATTTTAGAAAATTGTTTTTTGATTTTCTTAAATAATCCTGTAACTGTTGATTTTGTAAGCGCCTATTGTTTGGAAAGAAAAAAACAAAAAACGTTTTTTTCTTTCCAAAGTATGCCTAACCTACAATTTTGCAGAAATCATAGTTAAAGATAAGAAAAAACAGGCGGCGGCCGGATTCGAACCGGCGAATAACGGTTTTGCAAACCGTCGCCTTAGGCCTCTTGGCTACGCCGCCAGATTTGATTAACCCGTGATTTTACACATAATTACCCCGTTTTACAACAAAATTAGATGTTGTTTTATTACGTGGTGAAGATTATAAGATTTTTGCAATATTTTTACAGACCAAAACGTCTGTAGTTATGGTAAAGGACTAATAATTCAGAAGGGTCTTGCCTGTTTTTTTTGGTATAGGCATATAAGTTGATGAAAGTGCAGATTTTACCGGAAGCTGCAGCGTGGAATTTACGGCAAATATAAAACTTGGAAGCACTTATGGAAGGGGCTTTTTGTCTTTGTTTAATAACGCTTTATCGTATAATGAGCTACATTCGAAGAAAAAATACCATTAGGCAATTGGGAAGTATGTTGGAGTAGAATTTTATGTTCTGTAAATTTCGACCTGTAACGTTGTTATGCTGGTTATTTGGTATCGCTGTTGTCCTTGGTTTTGCCGGTGCGTGCAGTCCCCAGTACCATAGAGCCGATGCCGATAAAGAAGTTTATAAGATTATTGACGACAAATGGCAGGATGATTTCGGTATAAAAGCCAATTATATGATCAGCGATTCTAATGACCCGGCATCGCCAAATGACGTGGAAATTGCAGAAATGATACCAGAGTCAAGAGTTATAAATCTTCAACAGGCCGTTGAAATTGCCACAAAATTTAATCGGCAATATCAATATGAAAAAGAAAGGCTTTACTCTTCAGCACTCGACTTAACAGATGAACGGTATAAATACGCACAACAATGGTTTGGCACCATTGACGCCGAATACGCAAACAGGGATGGTGATGAAGAATCACAACTTGGTCCGGCGGAACTCAAAGTAAGCCAAACGCATTTATTGGGCGATGGAATTCAGGTTAGTACCAACTTGGCGCTTAACTGGATACGGTATCTTACCGGCGACCCTCATACTTCGTTAGGTTCGGTTCTAAGTGCCACTGTGGCCATTCCTTTATTGGGCGACGGTGCCGGCAGGAGGGCCAGGGAGGCACTGACCCAGGCCGAGCGAGACGTTTTATATGACATACGCACATTCAACCGCTATCGTAAGATATTTGTAGTTAACATTATAAGTGAATACTATGGTGTGTTGCAGGCAAGGGATACAGTGGATATTACTAAAGCGAGCTATGAAAGGCTTATTTACTCAACAAACCAACTGAAAATGGAGGTTGATGTGGGCCAGAGGGCCCCGTCCGATGTGGATGAGGCCATGCAGAAACTACTTAGTGCAGAAAACAACCTCATTAAAGAGCGACAACGTTATGAAGGGGACCTTGACAGATTCAAAATAAGGTTGTCTTTGCCGACCGATGCCAACATCGAATTGGACCAGAGTGAGCTGGCAGTGCTGGAAGAAATCGGCGTAAGCCGGCCTGAATATACTGAAGCCGATGCAATGGAAATGGCATTGGCCCGGCGCCTGGACCTGGCTAACACAAGAGACGAACTTGATGATGTGGTACGACAGCTTGCATTGGACGCTGACGCTCTTGGCATTCAGTTAAATCTGACTGGCGGTGCCGAAAATATAGAGTCACCTTCGGGATCCGACTTTAGCAGGTTATTGTTTCACCAGGGTGATTACTCGGTGGGTCTTGGAGCCGACTTACCATTCGATAGAAAAAGGAAACGCAATGCATACATGAAGACACTTATATCATTCCAGCGGAGTAAGCGCGGATATGATGATGAATCTGATAATGTCAAATTGGACGTGCGCCAGGCTTATCGTGACCTGACTGAGACCGGAGAAAGCTACCGAATTCAAAAAATCGGCTTAGAATTGGCCGAAAGGCGCGTCGAAGAGCAGAAATTGCTATTAGAATACGGGCGAGGTACGATACGACTTCTACTGGAGACGGAGGATGACTTGGTAAGTGCTCAAAATAATGTCACGGGAGCTTTAGTCAGTCATACAACTGCCAAAATGAGGTTCTTTAGGGATGTTGGTATTCTACAAGTTAAACCGGATGGTATGTGGGAGCAGAGAACACAATGAAAAATTACAAAGACAAACAAAATCAAAACGCATCGGAAAATCAACGTCAGGGTATCGGGAAACGCACTAAGCGGCGGTGGATGATTCTGCTGCTTGTTGCTGTGGCAGTGCTGGTCACGGGATTAGTGGCGGCAGCGATAACAAGGGATTCAGGCATAGACACTTCGAGTGGGGGAACCTTCGCCGCACGCCGGGATAATTTGACCATCACCGTTACCGAAGGCGGCAGTATCAGGGCCCATAAATCAATAGAATACAAATGTAAAGTCCAAAGAGGAAGGGAAACGGGAGAGATAAAAATACTCACTGTTGTCCCTGCAGGTACCTATGTTACTCAAGAAGATGTGGATGCCAACATGATACTTGTACAATTGGATGCTTCGGGTTTGGAAGAGCGATTGATACAGGAGGATATGGAACTTTCCGGTGACCAGGAAAGCGTTAACTCAGCGAAAGAGGCGCGTGAAATTCAGAATATACAAAATGAAAGTGATATTGCGGACGCTCAACTGAAAGTAAGGTTTGCCCAACTGGACCTTCAGAAATATTTAGGTGCAGAACTCGCAGATAAGTTGATTATAGATGTAAGTAAAGAGTCGAACTTAACGGAACATATATCTCCCTTTCTTGGGGAAGTAAAGGCTGATCCGAATATGTTAGATGGTTCGGCTGCCGGGGAGGAATTGAAAACATTGCAAGATAAAATTGTCTCGGCCGAGGGTAGCTTAAAAAATGCAGAGGATACGTTGACCGGGACCATAAAACTTCACGATGCAAATTACGTTTCCGACCTTGACCTTCAAAGAGACAAGCTGGATGTGATAAATCGTAAGTTTTCAAAAGAAAGTGCTGAGGTGTCTCTGGATTTATTTAAAAAATATGATTTTCCGAAAAATGCCGAGCAATTCCTCAGTGACTACGTTGAGGCTGGTCGCCAATTACAGCGGGTTCACGCCCAGTGTCGTTCAAGATTGTCCCAGGCCGAGGTGAGATTAAGTTCGGCCAAGGAACGTCTTTACTGGCAAGAAAAGAGAGTCAGAGAAATAAATCAGAATATCGAGTATTGTACAATTAAAGCACAGGCTCCGGGTCTGGTGGTATATGGTACCGGTGGCAGCGACGACATGTATAGGGCCATGCGATATAGGGGGGGGGGTAGCAGCGGAGTTGTTGCTGAAGGCGAATCAGTTTCTGAGGGGCAGACGATTATATCAATGCCTGATACTGCGATAATGGTTGCTGAAATCGGTGTCCACGAGACGGAGGTTGATAAGGTACGAGTGGGTCAGCCTGCAACGATAGTTATGGATGCTTTCCCCGACAAAGTATTAGAGGGCAAAGTGACTGATGTAGCTCCGCTGCCGGACCAGCAGCGTGGTTTTATGAATCCCGACCTTAAGGTTTACAAAGCCAAGGTTAGAATAGACGGTACGCATGATTTTCTCAAAAGTCGAATGTCGTGCAAGGTACAAATTCTCGTCGAGCAGTTAGAGGATGCTGTAATTGTGCCTATTCAGGTAGTGTCAAATCGCGTTGGCAAAAAAGTCGTTTACGCTATAACCTCGCAGGGTCATGAGGAACGTGTAGTGCGAACGGGGCTTTTTAACGATACATTTGTGGAAATTATTGAGGGTTTGGAGGAAGGCGAGGAGATAATGCTCAATCCTCCGCTATTCAGTGAATTGGGCAGTCCAGCCTCATTCCAACAGCAACAACCAATACCGAGAGCAAGGCCGGGCGCGACTGATGCGAATGATACGGAAACTCGAGGACAGCCCCGAGGGAGGAGAGGCGGACGGTCTGGGGACGAGCAAGGCACGCGCAGGAGCAGACCACCGGAGGGTGGAGGACCCTCACAGGATATGAAAACACCGGAGGGTGGAGAAAGGCCGCAGGGCAGACAGTTTCAGCTAACAGACGAAATGATTAATCGGATAATGAGTGGTCTGGCAAAACTCGACCCGGAAAAGGCCAAAGAGCTGGAACAACTGCGTAAGAGTGACCCGGAAAAGTTCAAAGCGGAGCTTATGAAGAGTATGCAGAGTATGCGTAGTAAAATGAGACAAGGTGGAAGTGGTATGAGGCAGAGACAAGGCGATGCAGGAAGTGGACCAAACCGTTGACTTAAAAAGTGATACTCCGATATTAGCGATGAAGCAGCTGTGTAAGAATTACTACCTTGGTACAGTGGAGCTGCGAGTGTTGCGTGAAATTGACCTGAGCATCCAGAGTGGAGAATATGTAGCCATCATGGGACCCAGCGGTTCAGGTAAATCCACATTGCTCAATATGATCGGCTGCTTAGACCGTCCCACGAGCGGAGGCTACTGGCTCGGGGGCAAGAATGTTTCCGAGCTTGACGATGACCAGCTATCTTTAATACGTGGTGCCCGTATTGGTTTCGTGTTTCAGTCATTCAATCTGATTAACCAGCTCAATGTCGTAGAGAATATAGAGGTTCCGATGTATTACCAGGGCTATACCGAGGAGGAAAGCGCCGAACGAGCGGAGGAATTAGCCACAATGGTAGGGCTTGGTGACAGGCTTGGGCATCGGCCTTCAGAACTGAGTGGTGGTCAGCAGCAGCGAGTGGCGATAGCCAGGTCATTAGCAAACGACCCTCTGATTATTTTGGCCGACGAGCCGACCGGCAATCTTGATTCGGAAAGTGGTGCTGAAATCCTGGCTATTCTTGAGAATTTGCATGAGCAGGGTAAGACCCTGATAGCCGTTACCCACGATGAGGGCATCGCTTCAGGTGCTGAAAGAGTCATACACCTCTTAGACGGGCGCATAAAAAAACAGGAATATAATAGGCGGTAAAGACGTTATGTTCTTATTTCGTTTTAAACGCACATGTAAGTTGGGTACAAAGAGCCTTTGGATGCACAAGCTGCGTTCGGCTCTAACAATGTTAGGAATCATCTTCGGCGTATCTTCGGTTATTGCAATGCTTGCCATAGGTGAAGGGGCCAGTCAGGACGCACAGGAAAAGATTGCCCAGCTTGGCAGCACCAATATTATTATAAAAACCGTGGAACCTCCAGAAGACCAGACAGCCGGTGGTCAACAGCAAACTATGAAAGAATATGGTCTGACCTATGCCGATGCCGAGCGTTTTCGCAACGGCATACCCGACGTCCAGGTTATAGTGCCTAATCGGCGTCTCTCCCAGCAGGCACAGTACCGCACTCGCAGAATAGCCATAGAAGTAATCGGTACAGTCCCATGGTATCCTGAGATATCAAATGTCCGGGTAAAATACGGGCGGTTTCTCAGCAGCACAGATATGCACTACAAACGAGGCATTTGTGCTGTTGATGAAAAGCTGGTAAGAGATCTTTTTGGCTTTGACTACCCGTTAGGCCAGGATGTGAAAATAGCGAGTGATTACTATCGAGTAGTAGGTGTTGTCACTGAACAGAGCAGTTCCCAAGTGGCAAATGGTTTTGAGAATAGGAATGCCACAGGAGCAAAGAGGGCCGGTGCGAACTTAGGCTGCGTCTATATTCCTCTGAATACGGTCCGGAACCGTTTTGGCGAGATGTCGCTGCAAATTAGCGCAGGTAGTCGCAATATAGAAAAAGTTGAACTGCAGGAAATAATCGTCAAAGTCCGCGATATA
>SDBU01009575.1_pt1 | contig 10838 bp, 10 predicted proteins | sample 2277071 | NCBI WGS metagenome assembly SDBU01 (sample SAMN10397929, study PRJNA504765) | marine sediment metagenome | isolation source: marine sediment core GS08_GC12, 126 cmbsf | place: Arctic Ocean: Gakkel Ridge, Loki's castle | collected 2008
TATCCTGCGATTTACCGTATGCAGACAAGGGCGATAATCGAGGCGGCTTTGAAGGTCAAAAAGGCCGGCAAGGTTGTTCTGCCTGAGATTATGATTCCATTGGCCGGGGCGGTTTCGGAATTGAAGTTAGTCAAAGACGACATCATTGACGAAATCAAGATGGTCTTTAAGGAAAAGAAGGCCAGGATAAAATATTTGATTGGTACGATGATCGAGGTACCGAGGGCCGCGTTGACGGCTGATGAAATAGCTACCGAGGCCGATTTCTTTAGCTTCGGGACGAATGACCTGACGCAGATGACGATGGGCTTTTCGCGGGATGACGCCGGTAAGTTCTTAGGCGAGTATGTCGCGAAGGGGATTTATGCGGCGGACCCGTTCCAGATACTCGACCAGACAGGCGTCGGCATATTAGTAGAGATGGGGACGAAGCTCGGCAGGAAGACCAAGAAGAAATTAAAGGTCGGTATCTGTGGTGAGCACGGCGGTGAGCCGAACAGTATTGACTTCTGTCACCGGGTGGGGATGAATTACGTATCCTGCTCGCCGTTTAGAGTGCCGATTGCACGACTTGCGGCGGCGCAGGCGGCGGTGAGGTGAGTAGTGAGCTAAAGTGAACTAAAGTGCCTAAAGTGAGCTAAAGTGTCTAAAGTGAGCTAAAGTTGGAGGAAAGAAAACGGATGCGAGATGCTTCCGCCTTCGCTATCCTTCTTCGCCAAGGCTACGAAGGAACCAGCTACGACGGACAAGCGATGCTGGATGGTCGAAATGAGTGGAGTTATTTTGTTTGGCAAACGGGGTGGGTATTTGTTAGAATAGATTCCCGAGCAGTCGGGATTTCCGCTGTGCTTCAATATTGATAATTGAGGAGAGCCGCTAAACACGTTTTGTGTTTGGCGGATAGTGGTTAACCGGAAAATGGGCTTCAGATTCCTGTGGGAGCTGAAGCCCAAGTTTATTGAGTGAAGGCGGGGTCTCTGATGCTGGATGCTCGTAATTAACGAATTAACCAATTCCTTAGACATTTAATATTTTTAGGCGGGAATTGCGGGTTTGGTAGTTTGATAATCTAACATGGGCAAGAAAAATAGATTGACTGTCCCGAATGGCACTAAGTTAAGGGGAATCGTGGTCAGGAGAGCAGCTTGTTTGCCTGCCAAATCAGCGAAATTTCCAATCAAGCGGCATCTGGCTCAGCCTCTGAGACGATCAAATATGCTTAACTTAGTGCCATTATTGACTGTCCCTAGTTTCACTTCTGAGGGTAGAAAACACCTAAGACCATAAAATGGTCATGGAAGCGTTTCATGTTTCCCACATAGAAATACACGTCATTTTTTTCCGAACACATCAAGTCTAGCCAACGTTGTCTGATTTTTTGTAGCAACTGTTCTTGAGGTCTGTATTTGTAACGCCAGTTTCTATAGGCTTGACCAATTTCCCAGTCTATTATTGATAGTTGGTGACCGGGGCAGTCCGGTCGCCCATGGCACTTAAAGTTGTAATAGAAATCAAAGGGTATTTGCTCGATGACTTTCTTCTTTGCATCAAAGAAGGAAAGCTGTGCGTAGCATGCCTTGCGTTTAGCTTCACTTTCCAAGGTGGACTTTTTCCAGGAAAAGTTGATGTCACAAGGCTTGAAAGTACCCAATGATTTATTTTTTGAGATATCTTCCAAGATACTACAGAATGATGGTGAAACTGTGGGCAAAACGATCTTCTTTCTACTTTCCCACTTTTGTTTAGTATCGAGATGGGATACTGGTTCTATACTGTCCATATCGATCTTGTAACTCTCGACGCGGTGGTCATCATGGGCTTTCGAACATCTAACTCTAATGATGGTATACTTCTTAAACTTTTTGGAACTATCCAGGTCTCTGTAAGGTATAGGATACAAGCGAAGCCACTCCAAGGTGTCTACATCAATGCCAGCGCAGCAGACTGTTTCTCCATATTTCTTGCTCGGATTTGGGTAGGCTTTGACGGTAATCAGAACAAGTTTTGTTACTTGTATCGCCAAGGTCCCTCCGCAGGACAAGTTATATGTGTGTTATTTGTAGGCCATCTCCGTTTGTGGCTTTGATTTTCTCCGCTACGATCTTGCGGTGGCAATAGTCTGCAAGGCGCTCAAAGCACATAAGACAGCACCGACTATTCATAACATGATTATATGCAAGCTCAATAGCCTCTTTCTGGCCAGCGAGATATTTCTCCATTTTTTTGAAAAACGTTGAGTAATCACGAGTTGATTTGAGCTTATCTCGAATGTTCTTGGGAGTTCCGAGCTCAGCCAAGTGAATATACCGAATGCCCACAAGACAGAGTTTATCCGCCAGTTTGGTTTTAGAAAATCCTGGTTTTCTCGAGAGCGGAAGGGCCCTTATATCAAGGATGCAGTCGATTTTTTTGGCTTGTAAATTACCAATGAATGTGTCAATCGTAGTCCCCTCGTACCCCATGGTGAACAATTCTCTGCCCATTATGATACATCCCAAAACAATAGAGAATGTTTGAGTATATCATATTTTTCGACAACTTGGTCGAGAATCTTCATTTTTTGTCGTTTTTTCACGGGAAATTTAGTAAAGCGAATTCGGCGTGGTATTTGCGGGCGGCTTGGTCGTAAGCGCGGGCGGCTTTGGTTTCGTTGGAGAAGTAGCCGAGGTGGTGGGATTTTTTGTTGGATGTAATCCGGGCGGCCCATTTTTTACATCCTTTGTTCCAGTGGACGCCTTTGTATTTTGAGGTTTTGTGTGAGAGCCTTCTCTGGTTCTGGCAGTTTTGGGTGAAAGTTGCAAGGCGAAGATTACTCCTGCGGTTGTTCAGGCCGTTGTGGTCGATGTGGTCAACGACGAGATGGTCGGGGGCGTTGGTGATCTGGCGGTGCATTTTTATGCTTTTGCCGTTTTCTTTTCGAACGGCGTAGTAATTCTTGGGGGTGCCTTCGGAGCCTTTTTTCTGGCGGCAGATAAGAACAGCGCGGCCTGTGCCGGTGGCAAAGGTCGAAAAGCAGCAATTGTCACATCGTTTTTGGTGAGACATAAAAATATCCTCCGGTCGTATTTTTTTATAAATCCTAACCCGGGCGAGCCGGAACCGAACAGGCGACTAAAAGGCTGACGCCTTAACGAAACCGCCTTCTGCTGCTAAACATCTGTCTGATTCACACGACCGCAATCTCCCTCCCACCCTCTTTCGAGGGAGGGAGATTGCTTTCTCTGTTACTAAAAAGCTTCGCCTCTGCTACCGGGTCGATCAAACGCCACGCCAAATAACGACGATTTGGCATGTCGTTTTAAGCGCCCCTCAGTTTGCCGACTTCGACCCTGCTCAGGACAGGTTTCGCAGGAATGACCCCTGCCAAAGAAATGCGGGGGCAAGCGATTTTAATAGATTTCTCGGCTGCCCCTTCGACTGCGCTCAGGGCTAAAGGCTTATTCGAAATGACGGTGGGTAATGGTCGCTTTCAGAGATTACAGGTCAGTTTTTATGTTGAAACTCGATGTTATAACTCCATTTTGGGGTATTATACCATAAAATGCGGGATTTTTCAAGAGAATTTTTGGGAGAGAAAACAGGCAAAGACGGGCATTGACTTGAATGAGCGGGCCTGGTAAAATACACCCTTTGGTGGGGGCAAGATTTGTGGTGAAAGTAGCTCAGATGGTTAGAGCACTGGATTGTGGATCCAGGGGTCGGGGGTTCGAGTCCCCTCTTTCACCCTTTTTTAGAGCACGTAGATAATTGACTCCGCCACAGGCGGATCTGCGATATTGACTATTTTTATAGTGTTCGAGTTTTGATTTCCTTTTCAATAGTCAATTCGTAGCGATGGATGGAAGGTAAGATTCTTCTGAAGAAAAGCAATAAGTAAAGAATAAACAAATAAGAGAAGGAGAAGCAAAAATGAAGAAACGCACGTCTAATTCAAATCTGGTGTTAAGTATTGTTTCGCTGGTTATTGTTTTAGTTTGCCTTGGGTATGCGGCAGCGCGGGCGGAGGCACAACAAAAAATATTAAATCGGCCGCCCAAGGGATTTGTGGCGCTGTTCAACGGCAGGGACCTGGCGGGCTGGAAAGGGCTGGCAGGTAATCCTAAAAGCAGGCGCGAGATGAGCCGTGAAGAATTAGCCAAGGCACAAGCCGAGGCGGACGAGGACATGCGGGCACACTGGAAGGTGGTCGATGGTGCACTTTGCTTTGACGGTAAAGGGCACAGCCTTTGTACGGTAAAGGACTACGGCGATTTCGAGATGTTCGTGGATTGGAAGATAGAGAAGGGTGGTGACAGCGGCATATACCTGCGAGGTACGCCGCAGGTACAAATATGGGACACAAATAGAAATGTTGGTACTGGGGTCGGCTCTGGCGGATTGTATAACAACAAGAAAGGGCCGAGCAAGCCCTTGAAGATGGCGGATAAGCCGGTCGGGCAATGGAACACGTTTAGAATTATTATGATAGGTGAGCTGGTAACGATATATCTGAATGATGTGCTGGTGGTTGAGAATGTGGTAATGGAAAACTACTGGGAGCGGGAGAAGCCGATTTACCCGAACGGGCAGATTGAGCTTCAGTCGCACGGCAGCCAGCTTTATTTTCGAAATGTATTTATCAGGGAGATTCCACGAGAGAAAGGTAAGAACAAATTGACCGAGAAGGAAAAGTCCAAGGGGTTTGTTCGTCTGTTCAACGGCAAAGATATGACAGGCTGGACGGGCGATACCAAGGGGTACACGGCCAAAGACGGCAAGATTGTTCTCGACCCCAAACTCAGCAGTGGGAACCTGTACACGGTGGGTGAATACGGCGATTTTATTCTTCGCTTTGAGTTCAGGCTGACGCCCGGAGCCAATAACGGCCTTGCGATTCGTACGCCTTTGTCGGGCAATTCGGCGTATGAGGCTATGGAGCTTCAGATTCTTGACAATACTGCGCCCAAGTACAAAGATCTCAAGCCTTATCAGTTTCACGGGTCTATTTACGGGGTTGTTCCGGCTAAGCGTGGTTACCTTAAGCCCATCGGTGAGTGGAATTCTGAAAAGGTGATTGCCAAGGGCCGACGCATTAAGGTTATACTCAACGGCACAACAATTGTTGACGCGGATATCGACGAAGCCAGCACGCCCAAAACGATGGATGGGAGAGACCATCCGGGCCTGAAACGAGACAAAGGCCATATCGGCTTTTGTGGGCACGGGGACTATCTTGAATTCCGGAACCTGAGAATCAAATCTCTTGATTAGTGAACAGAGATTTTTCATAAAGCAAAAAGGAAGAAACAATGAACAGCAGAAGAAGCAAAAAAGCAATGAAATTAACCCGCCGGCAGTTTTTGAAGAGTTCAGCGGTCGCTGCGGGAGCGGTTATAGCTTTTCCAGCAATCGTTCCTCCTTCGGTTTTTGGCGCAGGTGCACCGAGCAATCGCGTCACGATGGGCTGTATCGGTATGGGAGGAAAAGGCACAGGGAATATGAAGGCGTTCAAGGGCAAGTCCGAATGCGAAGTGGTTGCGGTTTGCGATGCAGACGTCAAACATATGGGGCGAGCCGGTCAGGCAGCCGGTCTTACTGCAAGCTCCTCTTATACAGACTTTCGTGAACTGTTGGCCCGGGATGATATCGACGCGGTAACAATCGCTGCGCCTGACCATTGGCACGTGCCGATGTCGGTTGCCGCGGTCAGGGCGGGTAAGGACGTGTTTTGTGAGAAGCCCCTGACTCTGGCCATAGGGGAGGGACGTGTCCTTGCAGATGAGGTGAAGCGGTACGGCCGGGTTTTTCAGACCGGTTCTCAGCAGCGGTCGGGCAGCGAGTTTCGATTCGCGTGTGAGCTGGTACGCAACGGGCGAATCGGCAAACTGCATACTATAAGAGTCGGGATTTCGGGAAACAACCGCACCTGTCCGCCGACGTGGGAAGCTGAGCCGGTGCCGGAAGGATTTGATTACGATATGTGGCTTGGTCCTGCGCCGTGGGAACCATATACCGAGCAGCGATGTCACTATCAGTTCCGCTTTATTTTGGACTACTCCGGCGGCCAGATGACCAACTGGGGCGCTCATTATCTCGATATTGCACAATGGGGTAATGAGGCCGATGATACCGGGCCGGTTGAAATCGTCGGCAGCGGTGATTTTCCCAAGACCGGATTGTTTACAACCGCACAAAACGAGAACATTGAGTACACATACGCCAACGGCGTTAAATTATTCCTTAAAAGCGGTAGTGGGCATACACGTTTTCAGGGTAGCGAAGGATGGGTAGATGTGACGCGGGGTAAAATAGATGCGGAGCCGAAGTCGCTTCTGACGAGCAAAATAGGGCCGGATGAGATTCACCTGTATGACAGCAATGACCACAAACAGAACTTCCTGGATTGTATTAAGAGCCGTAAGGATACAATCTGCACAGCAGAGATTGGGCATCGCACAAGTACAGTTTGTCATCTGGGAAATATTGCGATGCTGTTAGGACGAAAATTAAGGTGGGACCCGAAGGCCGAACGCTTCATCAATGACTCGGCAGCCAACAATATGCTCGCCCGCAGTATGCGTGCACCCTGGCGGCTGTGAAATTGACCATTGACTATTGATTATGCTCTGTTGAAAATTGATTGTCATTTATTGGTTATGAGATAGTGGAGTTCTTATTATGAAGGCAAGAGGGATTAATCGACGTCAATTTTTGAGGGAAGCAGCCGGTGCGTCCGTAGTTGCTGTGGGTTTTCCCTATTTAGCTGGCTCTTCGGCGCTGGGTCTGGCGGGGGGCGTTGCGGCGAGTAATAGGATTGTAATGGGCGCTATTGGTGTGGGCGGGCAGGGGACGCGGCACGTGGGCGGGGGAATATGGGTGCAGGGCGGAGGCTTTCTGAGTAAGCCGGAGGTGCAGTTTGTGGCTGTCTGCGATGTAAACGCTAACAATCGCAATCGTACCCGTGACATTGTTAACAAGCATTACGGCAATAGTGACTGTGCGAGCTATAATGATTTTCGGGAGCTTACGGCACGGAGGGACATCGATGCGGTACTGGTTGCTACGCCTGACCACTGGCATGTTCTGACATCTATCGCTGCGGTCAAGGCCGGCATGGACGTTTACTGTGAGAAGCCGCTGTCGCTTACTATCAGGCAGGCCAGGGAGGTGGCTGACACGGTTAAAAGATACGGGCGAATATTCCAAACGGGTACTCAGCAGCGTTCGTGGCGGGAATTTCGGTTTGCCTGCGAGCTGATTCGCAACGGGTACATAGGTGAAGTGAAATCGATAACGGTCAATGTGGGCGGGCCGCCTCAATGGTCGTGTAATGCGCCTACAGAACCGGAGCCGAAGTGGCTTGACTGGAATATGTGGTTAGGGCCGGCTCCATGGAGGCCTTATACCTCGAAGATTGCGCCCGGCGGGTGGATGGGCTATCGAGATTATTCGGGCGGAGAGATGACCAACTGGGGGGCGCACATGTTCGATACGGCCCAGTGGGCTATGGGGATGGATGACAGCGGGCCGGTGGAAATCATACCGCCGGACGGCAAGGATTATAAGGTGCTCACCTACAAATATGCCAACGGCACTATTATGACGCGCGATAAGATAAGCAAAAATGTGCCGGGCGTTCTGTTTACGGGGACCGAAGGGAAAATTGAGGTCAGCCGGGATCACTTGATAACGGAGCCGGAAAATCTGGTTAGACAACAAATCGGGCCTGATGAAATACATCTTTATGAAAGCAAGAACCATCCGGATAATTTTCTGCAATGTGTCCGAACCCGCAAGAGACCGGCCAGTGACGCTGAAGTCGGTTGCCGTTCAATCACCGTTTGCCATTTGGGTAATATAGCATATTGGCTCGAACGCGCGCTTAGGTGGGACCCTGAAAAAGAACGATTCATCAATGACCCGGAAGCGGATAAAATGATAGCGAGAGCCATGCGAGCGCCGTGGAGGCTTTAGATTAAATTGGTGCGAGATATCGCGGCCTACGGGCTGTGGAGTGAGCTACAGTAAATTAAAGTGCCTAAAGTGAGCTAAAGTTGGATGACGGAAGACAGGAGGCACAAGGCCACAAGAGCAGATGGAAGAACAGCAAAATCCTAAATCCTAATCCTTCGGCCCTGCTCAGGACAGGTTTCTAAATTCTAAACAAATTCAAATAGCCAAGATTCAAATGACCAAGCAGCGCATCGTCCGGGGATAGCCGTTTCGGTCATTTGGACTTTGAATTTCGATATTGTTTCGGATTTAGGATTTAGTGCTTGGGATTTTTTATAACGTATTTGTTACTAAATGGCGTTATATTATTAGCATAATGGTGGCATAAAATCAGCCCCGATAGACGGCATCGGGATTTCGTGTTGTATATTATTATGTTGGGCGTATTATTATATTATGGCAGATACACGTCTTACGAAAGTCAGTTTTGTGCGAGCAACATATCTGTGTCTGCTTGCGATATTCCGATCAGAAAAATTGCTCAAGGAGGAGGAAAAGGATAATGAAGAGCGAAAAAATTTCTCACAACCTCCGCCCCCTTCTGAACAGCGTGCATTTGTAATTCGTCGAGCGTTCTGGTCCTCGCTTCTCCTGATAATTGCTTCCGCTGCAATCGGATATATTGTCGGCCAAGTCATTGATAAATTGTTAGGCTCTGTGCCTAAGATTGTAATTACATCATTTCAAATCACAGGAGCCATTCTTCTTCTGTGGGGAACGCTATTTGTGAGAGGTTGGGAAATTCAATCTTACGGTGGGGTTACTCTTTCTGAGCGAGTCAACAAATGGATTTACCGTGCCTTATGTTGTATTGGCACTACTATCATCATCTGTTCTTTGGTGCTATCATCAAACGGCTAATTTCACTTGCATCCGAACGCTTACCCGCGGGGCGGGTTAGTTCCCTCGCCTTCGGCTCGGCGGCGGGTGAAGATTGTGTTATCATACGTTGTTTGTTTTTAATCAGTTCGGTGATATAGAACGGGCCCTTCAACAGGCTCAGGGTAAACTTTGCTTCGCCAGGGGAGCTTATTATAAAGGAAGAAACAGTCTTTGATTGGCGTTTTATACAGACTGTATAATTATTGTACTATGCCGGTATAAAATGATAAGACCAAATCAACCACACAACCCATTCACAGCGGACGCCGAGAAACGTTGGAAGGTTATTCCAGAATGGGCACAGAAGGAAATCCTCTGCAACGTATTCTGCAGTAGATGCCTGGGTTCAGTCCCCATTGTCCTTGAGAAAGCAGAAATGAGGCAAGACGAACTGATCTTAAGGGGTAAATGCCAGCATTGCGGCAAAGACATCCGCCGTGTTGTTGAACCTGAGAACGAATAGTCAAAGTGGAGCGAAATATAGCGGCCTACGGTCTGTGGAGTGAGCTAAAGTAAATTAAAGTTCCTAAAGTGAGCTAAAGTTGTATGATTTCTCACATCCACTTCATTTGCTTCGCTCATTCAGTGACTGCCACCCCTTGCCCATAGAATTTCTTGATAAGCAGGTGCCTGGAGAGTATAGTATCGGCAACTGGTAAAAACAGTGGTGCGAAATATTACACCCTACGGAGCTAAATATACAGGGCCAAATATAAGGAGAAGAAGCCATGCGAAGATCAATTGGTACGGTAAAATCATTATTATGGTTGAGTATTTTGCCGGCGTTGGTTATCTCACCTTTGATTCAGGTGAGAGGTAATTCAGATGCGATGATTTTCGAGGGCGACTTCGAGAGCGGCGACCTTAAGGAATGGGGCAAGGAGTTAGGACGTGACTATTCCGCCCGGATTGTTACCGAACCGGTGCGTGCCGGCAAATACTCCGTTCGTTTCGAGCTTCGCAAAGATGACCCGATTGTTGCAAGCAGCAGACGAGCAGAGTTGACACTCAAGAAGGAGCTGAAGGTCAAAGTGGAACGCTGGTATGGATTCAGTATTTTTCTGCCCAGAGATTACAAGCGCGACCCTACGCCGGAGATTGTCACGCAGTGGCATGCCTCGCCTGATCGGGATGACGGTGAGGTTTGGCGCAGTCCACCTTTGGCGCTGCTTACCGAAGACGGCAGATGGAGGGTAAACTGGCGCTGGGACGCCGACCGGATTATGAAACGCAGTAAGCCGGACGGCTCGAAGAGCAAGAAACTCGGCAAATATGAAACAGGCCTGTGGACCGACTGGGTGTTCCACGTCAAATGGTCCTGGGAATCGGATGGTTTGCTGGAAGTCTGGAAAAACGGTAAGAAAGTCATTCATTACGAGGGACCTATCGGCTACAACGACAGACGCGGTGTTTATTTCAAGACCGGCATTTACAAATGGGTCTGGAAGATGACGCCGGAACGGGACCATTCTACGACGACGAAGCGAGTTATCTACGTGGACGAAGTTCGTATCGGCAATGAGAACGCTACCTACCAAGACGTTGTACGAGATGTTGTCCCGACAGTAACGAAGTAGTTACACAATATCGTCACGGAAAGCAAAGGAGTTAGCATGGACACTGATATCGCTTTAGCAAATTCGAATAAAGCTTTTACACGAAATTTTATTCTTATTGCTATGGTCGCGATTCTTGTATTGGTCATACGTGCATCCGGGGCGGGGCAAGGCCTCGCTCTTGAAAAGGTTAGTACAGAGAAGGTTTACTTTACCTATAATGGCAAGCCATTGTTGTCTTTCGGGGGGCTGTCGGACTTTATTTTTTATGCGGCGGAGGATGCTTATGACTATAAGCTGTGGGCCGATTGGGGTGCTGAGCAGGGGATTAACCATATTCGGGCCTATCCGCCTTTGAGCTGGAAGCATATTGAGAAGTTTACGAAAGAAAACGGCGGGTCTTTGGAT
>SDBU01009576.1_pt1 | contig 10838 bp, 11 predicted proteins | sample 2277071 | NCBI WGS metagenome assembly SDBU01 (sample SAMN10397929, study PRJNA504765) | marine sediment metagenome | isolation source: marine sediment core GS08_GC12, 126 cmbsf | place: Arctic Ocean: Gakkel Ridge, Loki's castle | collected 2008
GGTGTAGATATTCAGAGACCGGGGTGCCCGAGCTTTGTCGTCAAATGTCTTAGTCCCCAGGAAACCGGAGAGTGCTGGCACCACGGTCAAAGCCACCAGTAGCGAAGCAATCAGAGCAAAGGTTATCGTCAGGGCAAACGGGATAAACATTTCTCCTACTATGCCACCCACAAAGGCCAGTGGTAAGAAAATAACCACCGTGGCTATCGTGGCCGAGGTAATTGGTGCTACCACCTCTTTAACCCCGTTTATGGCGGCATCAATAAATCCCTCGCCCTGCTGCATGTAGCGGTATACCACCTCCAGAATGACAATGCTATTATCAATTACCCGCCCGACGGCAATGACCATGGCACTTAGGGTCAGGATGTTAATGGTTATGTTGGTGAACCGCATCACCAGAAAACCAATCAGTAAGCTCAGGGGAATTGATATCGCAGTCACCAGTGAGGCGCGGAAAGCCATCAGGAAAAGGAAAACAATGATGATGGCTAGGCCACCACCAATTAAGGCATTATTGGTCAGGTCGGAAATGCTGTCTTTAATGAACTCTGACTGGTCAAGTATCGTAACAAGTTCTAAACCTGCCGGAAGACTTCTTTCTATTCCCTCAACCTTGTCCAGCACATTATTGGCTGTGGTGACAGTATTGGCTTGGGCCTCCTTGGTCACACTGATGCTGACGCTTGGTTTACCGTTGGTGCGGCTGATTGCCGTCCCTGGAGCTGGCCCCAGATTAACCTCAGCAATATCCTTGAGCTGCAACCCAGCCGGGCTGAGGACAGCGTTTTCAATATCACCTAGAGAGGTGTACTCCTGCATGGCCAGGGCACCGGCTAGCTGTGCCATGGAGACGCCTGACTGGTTCATCTTCTCCAGGCTGGGGTCAACCAGAATCTTATCACTGGTACCTCCCTCTATGGTAACGCTATACACACCTTCAATGGATTCTAGTTGGGGCATTATTTGGGTAACAGCAATCTGCTTCAATTCGCTAGCAGGAATGTCGCCGTTAAGACTGAGGGTTACTACTGGCATTGAGTTCATATTGATAGGGAAGAGCTTCGGATTGTCTCCCAGTTCGGGCATCATTGCCGGCAGGTTACGCACCTCGGAGGGTAAATCTAGCTCACTCAGGTTCTGAGCTATAATACCATTCACCTCATCCATATCGGTGCCGTACTCAAACTCTGCGAAGACAAAGGAGCTACCTTCCGCAGAGGTTGAGGTGATATGTTTTAGGCCGTCGATATCGACGATGGCTTCTTCCACAGGTAACGTGACCTTATTCATCACCTCTTCAGGTTGGGCTTGGGGGTACACGGTAATCACGGTGGTCATGGGAAGTTCAATATCTGGAAGAAGCTCCATTTTGAGGGTAACGGTAGCCCAGATGGATGCCCCGGCTACTAGGGCTGCAATCAGAATGGTTAACCATCGTTTCTTTAAAGCAATCTTGGTAATCCAGCTCATACTAAATCTCCTCTTTCTAGTTGGTACATAGGCTTGCCACCTATATTTTACTGTGTATCCTCTGACGTTTCTGTAGTGTCAGTCTCAAGAACCTGTTCAAACTGAGACAGCAAGGTAGTGGTACGAGCTAGAATTTCTGTTACTGCCTCTGCTTTCAATATCATCAACATTCTTTTCTCGGGGCCACCGAGAACAACCAGTTTTGTCCCGGCTTCAATCCCCAGGTCCCGACGAGCTTCAGCAGGAATGGCAATCTGCCCTCGCTCTCCCACAGTAACTGATGCGTAGAACTTGGGCATCTTGTCAGATAAGTCACTTAACATCGTACTTCCTCCCGTCGTTCTAAACTATTATGATAAACACATTATATCATGTATTTCATACATTATCAATGAAGTAGGTTTGACAGTTAGGTTGCATGTCCCTATAATTGCTTCCAAAAGTGCCGTAGGATTCGGATTATTTCGTTATGAATTATCCTGGGAAATCTGGCTCCTGGAAAGGGGATGTATAGTGCCACATGAAATGCTTTTGACGGAAACGAAGGGGCGTGTCGGAATCATTACCTTCAATCGTCCCGACAGACTGAATGCCATGCACGACACCATGATGAGAGAAATGCGAGACCAGATCGAAGCCTGGAACTCTGACCCTGCCATTGGTGCCGTTGTCCTTACCGGGACCGGACGGGCGTTTTGTGCGGGTGCGGATATCAGTGGCTGGAACCAGAACATCGAGCAGCGGGAGAGAGGCGAACAGGCTGAACGTCGTGGGCAACAGGAGTCATGGGTACTGTTCTGTCAGCGCTCAAAACCCATTGTCTGTGCCATTAATGGCCCGTCTATCGGGGCCGGACTCACTATTGCATTACCCTGCGATGTGCGTATCGCCTCTGACCAGGCACGTCTCTCCATGCGCTTCGTCCGTGTGGGCGTTACCCCGGAGTTGGCCAGCACTCATATTCTTCCACATATCGTTGGACTCGGGCAGGCGATGGAGCTAATGCTCAGCGGCAAGATAATCAATGGCGAAGAGGCGGCGCACATCGGTTTGGTGAACCGAGTGGTGCCCCACGACAAGCTGATGGAGGAGGCTATTGCCCTCGCTCAGGATATCGCCTTCAACCCCACCGAGTCGTTGCTTGCCATCAAGAAGCTCACTTGGCAGAACCTTGATGAGGGGGACATCACGACCCTGCATCAGCGTGAAGGGGTGGAGTTCACTGCGGCCATGGAGCGGCCTTCATTCAAAGAGGCGGTCAGGGCTTTCCTTGAGAAACGCCAGCCCGACTTCCACAAGTCTTAAATCCTCGCCGCTCTCAGTCAGAGTAGCACACAACCCATATCAACAGCTCCATAGAAATGCGCCTTGGCAATGACATGGCAGCACCTCTGCTTCCTTCTTTTCACTGCATTCAAGTTGTTAGTGAATTTGCAATATTCTTCTGTGTTCCGCATAATTCAGTGTGATACCTTCTCAGTTGCATCGTATATATAGTATGCGGTGTAACCTTGGGCACCATTAGAATTGAGGATAAACCAGGGTGAGTACCGCTAACCAATCTATCAGTGCTAGGGAGACTTTTGCTGAGCTCTATGAGGAGTATATGCCCAAAGTCTTTCGGTACATACAATACAAAGTAAATGCTGTACAGGTGACGGAGGACCTCACTTCAACGGTCTTTGAAAAGGCGCTGACCAATTTTAGTAAGTTCTCCAGCGACAAAGCGTCGTTTTCAACCTGGATATTCTCTATAGCTCGTAATACAGTAATCGACCACTACCGGGTGCGGGGGAGAAGACAGAATGTATCGCTGGAGGAAACTGCCGATATATCGTCAGGAGACCTGTCTCCCGAGGAAGAGTTAGTCAAAAAGGAAGAGTTGAAAAAGTTACACGCCAGCCTGTCAGGACTTTCCAGTGAGGAACAGGAGATTATTTCACTCAAGTTTGGGTCTGAATTCAATAACCGGCAGATTGCAAAAATGCTAGGCCTATCTGAATCAAATGTGGGCACTAAGCTTTATCGAGCAGTCAGGAAACTGAGAGACGGTTTTCAGGAATCTGAAAATGAGTAAGAAAATCAACGAAGAAAAAGACTTTTTGGAAAAAGTAGACCGCTTACTTGCTGGCGAAGAGATTGAAGCTGGTAAGGACATTAGTGAAGATTACCGGTCGGCAATTAATTTTGCTCAGAAGATAATCGAGTCTCGTGCAGACCCTTCACCCCATTTCAAAGTCCAGCTAAAACAACGATTGCTCTCGAAATTAGTGGAACAAGAGGCAGAGGCAGCACGGAAAGAAGAAAGGGGCATTTCTTTCTGGGAATTCCTCGGAAACCTGGTCCCGCGAAGTCCTGTCTGGCGTACCGTGACAGCTACGCTCGTCGTGGTACTGGTCACTGTTAGCGTACTTTGGAGAACAGGAATGTTTAGCCAGGCACCGTTGTCTACAGTGGGACGAGAGGAGGTGGTTGAGGAAGCGGCTATGGCGGTGCAAGAGGAAGCGAAAGAAAGGGCACCAGTGCCAGCGCCCACACTGGGAATCGGTGACGGGGCACCGGAAATGACCGCCGAAGCAGCGCTGGGGGAAGCTCCTCAGGGAGTTATAGAAAAGATTATCGAGTTGAACCAGACTCAAATAGTAAGTGGTATTAGTATTACTCTAGAGCAGGTGAAGTTACGTTCCGATGGGATAGCATTCTCGGCCTTTACTACACCTCCAGGCTACAGCCCACCACAGGATTCGCTAAGCTACCCACTAAAAGAGATGAACCCGGCTCTTGCCGAATACGCTGTAAACGGCACTACCATCTATGCCAGATACTCTACACTTACGTATCAGGATGATGGCATCGAATTGACCTGGGGCTACAGCGAGCCTTATCTCGATCCGGTGCCGAGTGACGCTACTGAGTTAGTCTTTACAATAATCAGTTTCGGTGAGTGGCAAGGACCCTGGGAGTTCTATGTCTCGCTAAGAGACTAATCTTAAACGATATCTTATCATTGTCTCGCCACTACCTCCTGCTTTGCGTACTCCTACGGTAATTGTACCCCCAGCTTGTCTTGCAACCAGAGAAACTCATTCGATTCCCGCTTTACCTTCTTGTGCATTGCGAATGTTCCCGTCTTTGGAGATTCGGTGTGATACTCTCCCGGTTGTATCGTATAAATAAGTTAAAGGAGGTAGACGATGGTTAATAACAAGGCAAATGTGGTAATGATTACAGAAGAAGATATCGAAGGACTTCTTGTCGAATGGGACAATGTTCCTACCTGGATAAAGATTCACGTATCCGTCAAGCATCCCGCCCATCGCTGTGAAGGTCAGCTATTGCTGGAGGATGAGAATCTGGTCTTCCGCGGTCGAGACATGAAAGAAGGAAGGAATTTCGGATTGGAGATACCTCTAGATGCAATTACTGATATCACTCTGGGATTTGACAAAGAACTAGCAACAAGGATTGCTTTTGATTTTGGAACTAGAGGCTTTGAACCATTTGCCGTCCGCTATCAAGATAATGGGGAAAGCCGCACTATCTACTTTAATGACGTCGCTGATAACTACCCACCGCATATAAATCTTAACAACCGAAAGTGGTACAAGATACTGGAAGAACTCATTACGGGGAATAGCAGGTTGCAACTTGGGAGAACAAATCATAGGGTTCTGGTGGGTGTGTAATAAATTCAGAAGAACGGAGGTTTAGTATGTGGATATTCAAGTACCTGGTCTGTTTGATATACAACCATACTTTTGCGAACATAACCTGGGAAGGTCTACGCCACCAGTATTGCTTGCGATGCGGTAAGATTGAGACCCAGGACATAGTTAAAGAAAGAATTCTTACGAGAGGTGAGGGACTATAAGAGCAGACCGCAAATCATCACTGCCAGGACACGGATGATAGAATCAAAAAGAACTATATTGAAGGAGGATACAAATAATGAGGAAGAAGAAGTGGTTACTGATTATAGGTCCGGTACTGATACTGGCAATAGTCGGTCTGGCTGGTTGTACCAGCGAGGAGCCTCCAGTATCACATGGTGGCCCAGTCACAGATTATGTCAGTCTGATAGACAATTTGCGCCAGGCCGGGGCAACTGTTGAGCCCGCCGGAGAGATAATCCAAGACTTCTTCTCAGTCAGAGGGCAGGTTATTAAAGTAAATGGGGATGATGTTCAAGTATTCCAATACGGCGATAAAACAGCCGCCGAAGCTGAAGAGTCACTTGTCTCGCCCGATGGTAGCTCCATAGGTACAAGCATGCCCTTTTGGGTCGGTCCACCCCACTTTTACAAGGCGGATAGGTTGATTGTGCTCTATGTTGGTGACAACACGGGTGTAATAGATGTGCTGGAAGATGAGCTTGGTCAGCAGTTTGCTGGCAGGTCTGCCGGCAGGTCTGCTGGTCTAGAAGATATCACCTGGCTACTGGAATCTTACGGGGAACCGGAGAGCTTACAGACTGTATTGGAAGGTACTGAAATTACCGCTATATTCGACAGTGATGAGGGGCAAGTCACTGGCAACGCTGGAGCCAATAATTATTTTGGCAGTTTCCAGATTAATAAGGATAAGATTTCCATTCAGCAAATCGGTCATACAGAAATGTACCGTCTTGACCCTGAAGGTGTTATGGAGCAAGAACAACAATACTTAAAGGCGCTTCAATCTGCTAAGAGCTATGAAATCGAGGACGGTAAACTGCAAATAACCTCTGCTAATCAAGTATTAGTCTTCAGGGTTAGCGAGGAATAGTCTGTTACTTCTTGTAGAATCCGACAGGGAAAATTCCGCAACAATCAAATTAAATTAAAGGAGGCAAGTAATGAAAAAGATGTGGCTATTAACGGTAGGTCTGGTATTGATACTGGCAATAGTCGTCTTGGCTGGTTGCCAGCCGGGCACTACCACCCTGGGAGAGACAGAAGGAATAAATATAAGTAGCCAGCAGGCAGGGATTTGGGTTACCGGTACGGGAGAGGTGTTTGCAGTTCCTGACATCGTTGACTTGAGGCTAGGCATTGAAGCCGAGGAAGCAAGCGTAGCCGAGGCTCAGACTGAAGCGACCGAAGCCATGAGCGACGTGATGACGGCCCTGGTTGACAACGGTGTAGCGGAAAAGGATATTCAAACCCAATATTTCAACATTCGCCAGGTAACAAGATGGGATAGGGACACAGAAGAAGAGGTTGTGCTTGGCTATCAAGTAACCAATACGGTAACCGCCAAGATAAGGGACGTAGATACGGTCGACTCTATCATTGACGCCGTGGCTGAGGCTGGGGGAGACCTCACTAGAATAGATAGCATCGCCTTTTCTATAGATGACCCTTCAGACTACTACGAAGAAGCCAGAGAAGAGGCAATGGCTGAGGCTGAGGCTAAAGCAGAGCAACTGGCTGAACTGGCTGGAGTCAGCTTGGGAAAGCCGAGCTATATTTCCGAGGGGAGTATCTCCATTCCACGCCCTACGTATCAGCCGGAAATGGCAATCGGCTTTGAGGAAGCAGCAGTAGTGAAGACATCAATCAGTCCCGGAGAGACGGAGATTAGCCTGACTGTGCAGGTAGTCTACGCCATCCCGAACTAACGCAGAATATGATGGCTGCCAACAGGGCAACAGAAGCTTGATTTTTCGAAAGCAACAAACAAACAGGATCGAGGGACTTACCCTTGACCCTGTTGAATTTGAGAAACATCCGAACTGGAGAAGTATCCCGGTAACTACCTGTGGAAATTCCCCCTATAGAATTACCCCCTGTTCCTTCAGCTGAGAGATATCCTCCCAACTATAGCCCAGGTCCAAAAGAATCTCCTCGGTATGTTGCCCTAGCTCAGGGGCAGGAGCTCTCACTGAAGCCGGGTCCTGACAGAACTTAACCGGAGTGTTCACCAACTTCATTGGTCCCCCCACAGGATGGTCTAATTCGGCAAAGAAGTCATTGGCTATGGCTTGGGGGTCAGTGGTAACCTCAGTAAGGCTTTGAACTCGCCCGTAGATAAAATCGTTTTCTCTAAAAAGCCTCTCCCACTCGTCCCCGGTTCTGGTGGCGAAGATTTTATCCAGTATGCGGATTAGTTCTTCACAATGTTGCTCACGCGTCTCCACAGTGTCAAATCGAGGGTCATTTTCCAATTCTGTTATCTCCATGGCTTTACAGAAACCAGGCCAACTGTCGGGTCGCGCCATTACTAGTTGAAACCATCGATCGTCCTTGGCACGATAGGTGTTCCATAATGGGTTGTGGGCCCTAGTACGGTCTTGCCTGGGAAAAGGTGTGCCCACCAAAGCACTCTGGATATCTTCAGCTATTGTCCATACACCAGTGTGATACAGGGAGAACTCCAATTGTTGCCCTTTACCTGTCTTGTCCCTGTGTATTATGGCAGCCAGCGTACCAGCGACGATGTGCGCAGCCGTTACCCTATCCAGCATACCTCCGCGTTGTGGGGGTGGTGGGGCCCCCTGTTCACCTATCACAGACATTGTCCCCGCGCGAGCCCAGGCCGCCGCATAATCAAAGCCTCGCTCATCTTTATCCGGCCCTGCCGTCCCATAACCGGTAAGAACGCCGCAAATAATCTTCGGATTAAGCCGGCTAAGCGTTTCATAATCCAGCTTGAGGCTCTTGAGGGCAGCAAGTTCATAGTTGGATAGGAAAATGTCAGACTCCTGAGCCAGCTTGTAGAGGATGGCTCTACCAGGCTCCTTTTTCAGGTCTACCGCCAGACTCTTCTTGTTTCTATTGTGTAGCAGGAAATTCCAGTTAACGTCCCCGTAATAGAACCGTAACACTCGAGACACCCCGGCGGTTCTCGCCCATCCTCGCAGCAGTTCCCCTGTAAGTGGCTCCACCTTGATCACCTCAGCACCCCAATCGGCAAATGTAGCGCCGGCCGCCGGGACAGCTATAACATGTCCCATTTCCACTACTTTCATACCTTCAAGTATACCTGTCATTCTCTCGCCTTCCTTGTTTAGTCGGGCTTTCTAACATATTAAATTCTACGCTGCCCGCAATTATAGCACAACAGTAAAAGTATTAGCATTGTCAATATCCCTTTTGATATAATGACAGGAAGTAAGGGCGCTAAAGGTAATATAATCATGAAATTCACCAAGATGCAGGGTGCCGGCAATGATTTTGTACTGGTAGAGACCGATGATATGCAGCGTGATTGGTCGCAGGCAGCAATTGCTGTATGTGACCGCCATTATGGTGTTGGTGCTGATGGTCTGCTCCTGTTATTATCTTCAGATATCGCTGATTTTCGCATGCGAATATTTAACCCCGATGGTTCTGAGTCTAACGCTTGCGGCAACGGGCTGAGATGCCTGGTTAAGTACTTTGTCGATAGGGACCCAGCTAATTCCGGAGCTCAGGAAATATCAGTAGAGACGTTAGCTGGCACCAGAAAAGCCAGGGTTTACAAAACAACGGGTAAAGTGAGTAAGATTCAGACCGCTATGGGTGAACCAAGACTTGGGGACAAAGATACTTCAGTAGTGGACGAGAAGGAAGGGAGTACAATTGACATACAATCAGTGCTGAATTACTCTATCACTGTGGAGGGTAAAGAACTGTGCCTGAGCCTTGTCTCCATGGGAAATCCACACGCCGTTTATTTCCACCAGGAGCAGGTATCTGATTTCCCGCTATCCCGGTTAGGGCCAAAGATAGAACAGCACAAGGTGTTCCCCGCGAGAATAAACTTTGAGATAGCCAGAGTACTGGACCGACAGCAAATAGAGGCTCGTGTCTGGGAAAGGGGAGTAGGGGAGACGCTGGCTTGTGGTAGCGGTGCCTGCGCCATAACTGTTGCTGCTCAATTACTTGGCTATGTTGATAATAAAGTGGATATAAAACTCCCAGGAGGTATATTGGGTGTGGAGTGGGATGGGGTAGGGGAGGTATTCCTTAGTGGCCCGGCGGAAACAGTTTTCACCGGAGAATGGCCGGGTTGAAGTCGCTTTCAATGGTAGAATGAAGAGCCGAAGCTCCCTGGGATTCCACCTGCCTTCTTTACTTCGAATAGGGAGAGGATTAAGGAGTGAGGCTAATAACCAACGCTGGTTTATACCACCTTCACTTGCTTACCGGAAAGAATATTTGGGGTGATTAAAATGAGAGTGTCCAGAAGAGTTGAAAACCTGCCACCTTACCTTTTTGTGGAGATTACCAGGAAGATTGCTGAGAAAAGGGCTAAGGGCGAGGATGTAGTAAGCTTCGCCATCGGTGATCCTGATATCCCTACACCAGCGCATATAATTGAAAGGCTATGTCAGGCAGCACAGGATCCGGCTAATCATCGCTATCCGGAATCAGAGGGGCTGCCGGAGTTACGTCAGACCATAGCTGAATGGTACCAGAGACGCTTTGGCATTTTGCTTGATGCGGATAAGGAGGTATTACCCCTTATTGGTTCCAAGGAGGGTGTTGCCCACATCGCTTTTTGTTTTATTGATCCTGGGGATACTGCTCTGGTGACTGATCCGGGCTATCCCGTTTATTCGGTAAGCACACTGTTAGCCGGCGGTAGACCTTACTACTTGGCACTTTCTAAGAAGAACAACTTTTTGCCTGATTTAGGTAACATACCGGAGAATATTCTAAAAAATGCCAAGCTCTTGTGGATAAACTATCCTAATAATCCTACCGGTGCTGTGGCTGATATTGATTTTTTCAATAGAACGGTTGAGTTTGCGCAACAACACGATATCGGTATCTGTCACGACGGTCCATATTCAGAAGTTGCCTTCGATGGATACCAGCCAGTTAGCTTCTTACAAGCTGATGGAGCTAAAGAAGTAGGAGTGGAATTTCACTCGCTGTCCAAGAGCTATAATATGACTGGCTGGCGTATCGGGATGGCAATAGGTAACGCTACCATGATAGGCGCTCTCAAAACGCTGAAGTCCAATCTTGACTCGGGTATCCCGCAGGCCATTCAATATGCTGCTATTGAGGCGCTGTCCGGACCTCAGGATTGCATTCCGGAGCATAATGCCATTTACCAGAGACGCCGTGACCTCATTGTTGATGTGCTAAACAATATTGGCCTTGAAGCTAAACCACCAAAAGCAAGCCTGTATGTCTGGGCCCAGGTTCCTGAAGGCTACACTTCTGTGGAGTTCACTAACGATTTATTGGAGCAGGTTGGAGTAGTAGTGACCCCCGGGATAGGCTATGGCAGGAATGGCGAAGGTTATGTGCGGTTATCATTAACCATCCCTGATGCCAGCTTGGTAAAGGGTTTATCCCGCTTAACTGCGTGGCGCGATAGTAAAAACAGGTTCAAATCGAAGAAATAAGTTGACATAAAGTAACTAACAGGGGAAGTAGGAGGGGTAATAT
>SDBU01009577.1_pt1 | contig 10838 bp, 7 predicted proteins | sample 2277071 | NCBI WGS metagenome assembly SDBU01 (sample SAMN10397929, study PRJNA504765) | marine sediment metagenome | isolation source: marine sediment core GS08_GC12, 126 cmbsf | place: Arctic Ocean: Gakkel Ridge, Loki's castle | collected 2008
TGCCTTCTCGACAGCCATATCAACCTCCCTATGAATATGCCACTCTCATATGTCCGCAAATTACAGGTGGTCAGGAAATAATTGAATGGCTAACCCAAGTTGCCAGCAGTGCTGCTTACGATCCTAAGCCCTTTAACCCCTCAATCATTCCGGAAGCAAGACGAAGGCTGTCTACCTTGATGCGAGCATTAGCCAGCCGACGCTGAATAAGGATTAAACAAAAAGCCAGAATGTGTGATATAAGAGGTTGTTTTGCTATCCAGTGCCGTATTTTGCTAACATTTTTGCTAACGAACTGTTTAGCACGGCATGGTACAGAAAAGCATCACTAGTCGCGAAGCTGACTACACCTTCGAAACAAGACAGTAGTGGATGTCACTCTGAAGTACTGGGCGGTATAAGCGGTCTGTATCTTTTAATCAGGGTGTCGCAGGTTCGAGACCTGCACGGCCTACTTTCGGAATAGACCCTTGGCTTTATCAAGGAAAGAGGGCGACCTAAGCTTCGTTAGGAAGTCGCCCCACTCTTTTTCTGCCTTCGCCTTTCGGTTGAGGTCTTTTATTCGTTGTTTCATCAACTCCAAGACTCGCTTTTCCTCACCAGCATCAAGCCACACTCCATGTTCCTGCTCGCAAAAGTCGAGCTCCATATTGTAGGCACGGTAGTTAAATCGCTGCATCCGCCCTTCGCATTTAGGACAGACGAGTTCGCTATCAAAGGAGCGGAACATCAAGCTCCCCTTGAGCTCGTCTTTGTCAAAAACTGTGTCCTCAAGCTGGTCGAGTTCACCGTAGTCTAGCCACATACCCCCACAGGTAGGGCATCGGTCAACTTCAATACCTCGGTAATTCTCAACTCTTAACTCAATGTGACAGCGTGGGCAGTTCATCATGCTCCTCCCTTCAAATCAATTTTGACAATATTTCTCAATAACTATCCGAGAAAGCTAGGCAAAGACTAAAATGGATTGATTACTACAACTCCCATGGTCACAAATCTGCCTCACCCTTTTGACATCTATAAATCCGCTGGCTGTACTAATACCTTACGGTTATTTTACTTCTGTTTGTAACAGTTATCAATAGCTTAGCTTCAAAAGGGTCTAAACTACCACCGCACGCACACAAATAAAACACTTCGTAAAACCACGCCTAAATGGTCGCTCTATCCACATTATGTATACTGAAACGCTACTTTAAAGCACTAATTAGGTTAGATTGCATATATAAGAAGGCCCCAGATACGAAGGGTTTAGCTCAAAAACCGTGTAAAATTGCTATGGTTTACCCCAAACTGAAAATTATCTATAGTCACCTGAAGGAACTAAGCTAAAATAATGCTTATGGATGATGCTTCACTACAACTAAATGTTCTATCATTGAAGTAGTGGACATATTGAAGATTCCCAGTCATTTTCGGGTTAAAAGTCGTACGATAAGATTGACGCTTTACACTCTATTTGCCCTCATAGTGACTGATGGCCTGTTAACCGAGTTTCTTGTGATAAATGGACATGCGTTAGAATTGAATCCTTTCTTGCAAGCTTGGGTAGGCCAAGAATTGTTTATAACTATAAAGGTATCAGGCGCATTTCTAGCTATATTACTTTTGTGGATTCAATACAATAAAAAGCCTAGGCTTATATATACGATTTCCTCGGTATTCCTAGTATTATACACAAGCATCGTTTTCTGGAACATGTCTGTATTTCTTACTACTCAATGGTGAACATTTCCTCTTAGTGTCTAAATACGAAGCCTCTAGTACGAAAATACTTAAAATCCGCTATGGTTTAACTTAAACTGAAAACTTTTAGCCTCGGGAGTTTGGTAGTTATGGAAAGTCATTGCTATATTACATGTGCCCAAGGTTAATTTTTATGCTGGTATGTTGCCAGTTTTCATCTTGATTCTTAAGATGATGGCAGTGACATCGCCACCTTTTGGCTTTAGTCTGTTTGTAATGAAAGGGGTAGCTCCCTCCGACACTACGATGGGGGACATCTATAAAGCTGCTCTGCCCTTCCTTGGATTAGACTTGATAGCTATGGCATTTATTATCGCCTTCCCTACCCTGGCACTATGGTTGCCAGCTATGATGCATTAATCCTCAATTATTAACTTCTGTATTGACTAGCCCACGAAAAACTGAACCACAGAGCTATTTTTACAGTATAAGTTACAATAGCTTGTTCTATTACCTCGCTTTTCAAGAATATGTAAAAGTTTGCTGACAGTCAGGCATAAATTATTGACTTTGCGTGATTATTGTGGTATTATTTGTGAAAGCCCTAAGAGATCTTGGGGCTTCAGCCATTATAGAGAGCTTGTCAACCTGATTTTTCAAGAGCTTCTAGGCGAAGCCATTGCACTTCGCTTACCCAAGTAAATAGCATATGGGCGATACCGACTATCTAGTCACTATCACCATGTTACTGTTTAGGAAAATTATCTGTAATAAGCACTATTTGGTGGTTTCACCTGCGTAGAAAGTGTAATACGCCGGCTACAATTATGCCTATCCCTATTAGCCAGTTAATAAGATGAGGCAATATCAGTACCAAGATACCAACAACGACCAATACGAGTCCGATCCAACTCCACTTCATGGCTTAATCCCTCCTTTCTATTAGATTTGGAATAGAATCATCCCGACAATATATAATTCGTCCAATACTAAGTAGGTACGAGGTATTTGTCAAATCGCCTGAAGACTAGGCGTGATACAGCAGGATAAAAAAGGAAGCTTTTTATCCCTAAGGTAACAATTAGCTAAAATGTGCAGTTAGCATAGGCTATTGACATTTCAGTGGCGAATGGTCTATTCTCCGTACAAAAAGGAGGTAGTTCCAAGGCAAGCATACTGTATGAAATGTCGTGCCAAAAGGGAAATGAAAGATGCTAAAGCTATAACCATGAAGAATGGTAAGCCGGAAACATAAGCTGTGTGAACCGTATGTTGGACTGAGGTGCTTTGGGTAAGGAAGAGTTAAAGCTAGTATTGTACCCAGCCCCATAAGGTTCATGTTTCCATTGTTGGGACAACCTGACTAATACATTATTAGGAGAAACAAAATGCCTTCCACTCTTATCAAAGGAAAATATGTTTTGTGCAAAGTAGGCAGCCAGGATAAGGTCGAAGTAATTACTGATGGTGCCGTTTTTCAGAAAGACGGTGAGATCATTGATGTCGGCAAGTATGATACTATCAAGGCTTGCTACGCTGCTGATGAAGAGATTGGCTCCGACCAGCATATGGTACTTCCAGGTCTGGTCAATGCTCACCAGCATACGAGAGGTGTTTCACATCTCTTGAGGGGCGCCTCAGATGATAGCCTTGAGCTTTGGCTCATTCGGCTGCTGGAGCAAAAGCCGGTAGATCCCTATCTCGATAATATGTATAGCATTGCTCGGTTAATCGAGTCCGGGGTTACCACGGTGATGCACAGCCATTTCCCGACGAGTCCGCATTACGAAGAAGGGGTGATGAGTGCCCTTAAGGCGTTTCAGGATGGAGGCATAAGGGTTGCTTTCGCCCTCGGCATTAGGAATCAAAATCACTTAGTATATGAGGATGACCAAAAATTCCTGAACTTACTGCCCCCGTCGCTGGCTACAAGAGCTAGACAATACTGCGCTGACTGGGTCTCTGAGGAGGAATATTTTGCCCTGTTTGCCAGGTTGCATAAAGAATACGAAACGAATACCTCTCCGACAGTGAGGATACTTCATGGCCCGGCTGCCCCACAGTGGTGCTCTGATGAGCTACTTATCCGTGTAAAACGATCCGCTGATGAATATCAGACCGGAATCCATGCCCATATGTTGGAAACAATATATCAAAAGCTTTATGCGTTCAAGAGATTCGGTAAGACTTTCGTAGAGCACCTCAACGATATCGGATTTCTCGGCCCAGGGGTATCCTTTGCCCACTGTATCTGGGTAACTGAGAGTGACATAGAGTTACTGGCCGAGAGTGGTGCCTCGGTTTGCCACAATCCAAGTTCAAATCTGCGCAGCAAAAGTGGTATTGCCCCTATCAACTATATGATGGCTAATGGTGTCAATGTAGCCTTGGGCATGGATAGCTTTACCATAAACGATGATGACGATATGCTGCAAGAGCTACGGCTATGTGCAAACCTGCATCGCCCCCCGGGCTTAGGGAAACTCAGCCCAACCGCTGGCGAGCTCCTCAAGATGGCTACCGTTAATGGGGCAAAGGTCACCCTTTTTTCAAAGCAAATTGGAACCCTGGAAAAAGGGAAAAGGGCTGACATCATCTTGGTCAGTCTAGAAAGCATGACCGAGCCCTACCTTGAGCCAGAACTCGGCGTTATCAATGTTTTACTAGGTAGAGGAAAGGCTAGCGATGTAGATACCGTCATGATTGATGGGGAGATCGTACTGCGTAATAGACAGCATACGAGGATAAATAAAGGTGAAATTGTTGCCCAACTAAGGGAGTCGCTTCGTGAAGCTCTTAAGCCCAGTGATGTTGTACGAATAAGGTTAGCCCAAGAGCTACGCCCTTACGTCTTTGAGTTTTATAAAGATTGGCAGGAGCCGGTAGCCAGACCCTTCTACATATATAATAGCGCTTGACCGAGTAACATTCCGATGTTTTGTCTAATAGACAAACCCCAAATAGTCTAACAAAAGATGATGAAATCAAATTAAGTGTGCTATACTTGTGTGTTGACGATAATATCGTACTAGTGATGATCACCCCCAACTTTATATGCTTAAGAAATTTGGTAAGACCGCCGCGGAGCACTCTCGAAAACATTGCCCTTGTTCGTAATTTAGCAGAATTCTTTCTAAGTATTTCCTCGTAGTGTTCTACGGAATAAGAGCTTTCTTGTGAGAGTGGACTTTATGACAAATATAAGAGAACAAATCAACGAAGCCAACCGGAAGGCAGCCGAAAGGATAGTATCTGCGCAACCCGTTCTTATAGACATCAAACCAGCACTTCAGGCAGTGCCTGGTATGACAAAAACCACTATTTTACACGCCGGCCCGCCCATCGCATGGGAAAGAATGTGTGGTCCAATGAAGGGAGCGGTGATGGGAGCCATTATTTATGAAGGTCTTGCCAGAAGTCATAATGAGGCAGAGAAGCTAGCTGGATCTGGTTCCATAAAATTCTCACCGTGTCATCACCTTAATGCCGTTGGTCCAATGGCTGGAATCATCTCGGCATCGATGCCGGTATTCATCGTTAAAAATGAAACACATGGCAATGAGGCATATTGTGCTCAGAATGAAGGATTAGGTAAAGTCTTGAGATTTGGGGCTTACAGCAGCAAGGTGATACAAAAACTCAGGTGGATGGAAAAGACATTAGCACCGGCACTTCGGGCGGCACTTAAGCAATCAAGTGGGATTAATCTCAAAACCATAACTGCCCAAGCCTTGCAGATGGGTGACGAATGTCATAACAGAAACGCTGCCGGGACTTTATTATTCCTAAAAGAAATCGTACCGCTTCTACTGAAAACGGATTTGGGAAAAGAGACGATCTCTGAAGTTCTGGAATTTATATCTGGAAACCAACATTTTTATCTCAACCTTTCCATGGCATCAAGTAAGGCTACTATGGATGCCGCCCGCGGAATTGAATACAGCACAATTGTAACAGCTATGGCAAGAAATGGAGTAGATATTGGAATTAGGGTGAGTGGCTTAGGGGATGAGTGGTTTACGGCACCTGCTTTGCAAGTAAAAGGGCTATACTTTCCGGGATACTCCGAGAAAGATGCCAACCGAGATTTAGGTGACAGCGCCATCTCAGAGACAGCTGGACTCGGTGGCTTTGCCATGGCGGCAGCACCAGCTATCGTACAGTTCGTTGGCGGTACTGCCACCGACGCTATAAACTACACGAGGGAAATGATGGAGATCACAGTAACCAAGAATAAGAGTTACGCGATACCTTTTCTTGATTTTCAGGGCTCGCCCACAGGCATCGACATCAGAAAAGTCGTTGAAACAGGGATTACCCCTATTATAAACACGGGCATTGCTCACAAGAAGGCAGGAATCGGTCAAATTGGAGCCGGTATAACCTATGCACCCCTAGATATGTTCAAGCAAGCGTTAAAAACCATGGCCCAAAAATTGGGTATAGCCTAAGCCCTTAAACGGAGACTACCGAAAATTCAGGGGACACTCCCCTATGATAATACCAAATGTTATCCAGAACCTCTCAAGGAGCTATATGAAGCCGTATGAGCTCTACGAAATGTGAAATAAAAGGATCACTGCCAATGTCTGAAATGTTTGCCGTGCAAGTACGCACGATTGAAGCGATCGCCATTGGCTCAACTGCTATGGAGATTCTTAACACGGAAGGGGTAATTGGTAAGGTTTACGGAGTATTTGCCCGAACGGTGAACGTCTTAGCGGAGGGCAAGGAATTGCTTACTCTGGCGAGGAAAGACGTTCAGAAAAGCCCAATCACCATACTTCTGGATCTTTCACCCAATATCTGTATGTCTACATTTGGCGTAAAGACAAATTCAAATGTTATAAAGTTAGGACAATTCATTCACATCAGTAACAGTGAGATGCTTATCAGCCTGGCTAAAGCGACGTTGTGGCAGGCTCAAAATCAAATCAAATCAAACTTGGCTATCAAGGACATAATGAGGAACTGCGACGTGGCTAAAGATATTGGAAGCAAATATGGAAAGCGGGGAGGATTATCAGGACTCCTTGAATATTCTAATGCACTGGTCAAAGGCGAAACAATAAATGCCCCAGAATTTAATGTCTACTCGAGGATTGCATCTCCTCGTGTCAGCAGGCTGGCAAAGGCAATCTTATCCAGAAATCTCGGTGACGCGCGTCTCTCCGCTAATAGCTTAATTGGACTCGGGCCTGGTGTGACACCTTCGTGTGATGACATGCTCCTGGGATTTATGAGCAGCTTGCTTCTAGTTACCAAGATTTTAGACGGAGATGTGCATTATGCCAGGGAAGTTAACCAAGCAATCGTGTCCCGTCTGAGTGGGCAAACCACATTGCTCAGCCAAAAATTACTAGAGCATGCTGCACTGGGGGAACCACCGGAGCTAATCCATAATGTGATTGAAGCGGTTGCTGCTGGGACTGAGGAACAGGTCAGAAAAGTGACCTCCGCGCTACTGGCTGTGGGACATTTTTCGGGTACAGACACTCTTCTCGGCATACTCCTGGGATTTCATGTCGCGATGAGTATGGCTTCAAGATACAGCTCATTAACTAGTTTTATTAAGTCTGGAAAATGATTGTAAAAACTATTGTAAAGAAAAACGAATTTTACAACTCGGTTTTACTGATGCACATCTCTGAGGAAGCCAGTAAGCTCAGGGGAATAGACCAGGCCGCAGTACTCATGGCCACCGACCTCAATAAAGATGTGCTTGGTTATATAGGTTTATTGACTGAAGAAGTTTTAGAAGCGAGTCCTAATGACTTCGTTATCGCTATCAAAGCAGAAACTGAGGAGGAGGCGCAGAAAGCAACGGGCGAAATTGAAAATATGCTGCGAACCAAGCAGACAGAAGTGGACGGCGAATATTTCCCCAAAACACTTAATTCAGCTCTTGAGATGATGACGGAGGCTAATTTGGTCGTCATTTCAGTCCCGGGAGAATTTGCCAAGAGGGAGGCATTAAGAGCCCTGGAGAAGAGATTACATGTTTTTCTCTTCAGTAGCAATGTGCCGATTGAGGACGAACTAGATTTAAAGCAATTAGCTAGGGAGAAAGGTTTGTTGATGATGGGTCCAGAATGTGGGACAGCAATTATCAACAATGTAGTCTTGGGGTTTGGCAACATTTTAAACCGGGGGCCGGTAGGGATTGTGGCAGCGTCAGGTACTGGTATTCAACAAACAAGTACAATGGTACATAGGATGGGCTCGGGTATTTCACAAGCATTAGGCACCGGGGGAAGAGACCTTTCCAAAGAAATAGGTGGTATCACAACACTCGAGGGAATAAAATACTTGGAGCAAGATGAAAAAACCGAGGTTATCCTCTTGATATCTAAACCGCCTTCTCAACAAGTTTGTGAAAAAGTGCTTGAAGCAGCAAAGGGGGGCAAGAAACCTGTAATTATAAACTTCTTCGGCATTGAAACAGCAAGCATAAAGAGAGCAGGGCTCATTCCCGCTGTTACCCTTGAAGATGCTGCCTGCAAAGCGGTTGCCATAGCCAAAGGCGAAGGCTTGAAAGAGGTTGTTTTCACCTTTCCGAACGAGAAGATATTATCCATCGCCAGCAAAGAATATGTGAAGCTTGCACCTAAACAGAAATATATAAGAGGACTCTTCTCCGGGGGGACTCTGTGCTACGAATCCGAAATGATTCTCAAAGGGTTAATCGGCAATGTTTCTTCGAATATGCCCCTCAAACCTGCCTTGAAGCTATCAAATCCACACCAGAGCCAGATGCACACCTGTGTGGACTTGGGTGCTGAGGAATTTGTTGTGGGCAGACCTCATCCAATGATTGACCCGACCTTGAGGAAGCAGAGAATTCTACAGGAAGCCAGAGATCCTGAGACAGGAACAATCCTGCTGGACATAGTTCTTGGCTATGGCTCCCATCCTGACCCCGCAGGAGCATTGGCACCTGTTATTGCACAAGCAAAGAAGAAGGCAGAAGAAGACGGTAGATACTTACCAGTGGTGGCATCAATAATTGGCACTGAGCTTGACCCCCAAAATTTAACGGAGCAAGAGGAAAAGTTGAAAGAAGCGGGAGTTGTCGTTCTCCCCAGTAACGCCCAAGCTACCCGGATGGCGGCATTGATTGTAACCCGAGCCAAGCTTTGGGAAAACTTTTCAAAGTGAAGAACAATGAAACGGTCTGATACTAAAAAATTACTTAGTGCCAAGCCCAAAGTTATCAATATTGGCGCCAAAACATTTTATGATTCGTTGAGAGCTCAAGGGGTTGAAGTAATCCATTTAGACTGGCGTCCACCCGCCGGTGGAGAACCGGATTTAACCAAATTACTTGATATACTTAGCTGAAAGTGCCTATCAAGATTGCAGAATGTATCTGGAAATTGAAGGGCGTAACAGAAGTCGTTTGTGTATCTAAGCTGTGCATTGATAGATAGCTCTATCTTAACTCATGACTTGCATTTACAGCGTAATCCGGGTACCTGTTTTGCCTTCTAGTGCCTCCATAGTCGTCTCAGGGAGGGTGATGATAATCTCTCGCTCTCGGTGAGTGGAGTAAGGCCGCGCTGATTTATCCTTCGCTTGTAAAAATTCGATGGCTGCCCTAATCTTTGGTTCCATACTGCCCACTCCAAATTGCCCTTCTGCCAGAAGCTCTCTCGCCTCAGTCAGAGTGAGATTGTCCAGTCCTTTTTGGGAAGGGAGACCGAAGTCACGAAATACCTTTTCTACAGCAGTAAGAAATAAAATAGTATCGGCGCCCACATCGATAGCCAGATGGCTTGATGCGTAATCTTTATCAATAACTGCTTCGATACCCCTCAGGGATCCGTCTCTTTCCCTCACTGAAGGGATGCCACCTCCCCCGACAGCAATTACAATTTCACCTGCATCTAGCATACTTTTAATTATTCTCGTCTGTTGAATTTTTATGGGTCTTGGAGAAGGAACTACACGTCGGTAGCCGCGAGTGCTGTCCTCAATCATCTTCCATCCCCTCTCCTGACACAGCTTTTGTGCCTCGTTCAAATCATAGAAAGGACCAACAGGTTTTGTTGGATTCCTAAAAGCAGCATCATCCTTGTCGACTATTACCTGAGTTACAACCGTGGTAATATCATGTTTGAGTCCGGCTTTTCTTAGACGATTAGCCAGCGTTTGCTGGATCATGTATCCTATGAATCCCTGGGTGGCAGCTCCGCAAATATCTAAGGTCATTGATGGCGCTATGTGTTTAACCGCCTCGCTAGCGAGAAGAAGATTCCCTATCTGAGGACCGTTACCATGTGTAATGATAACACGGTTTTCACCCCCTAATAGTCCCAGCAGGTGCTCAGCAGTGTGCCACAGTTTGAGGCACTGCTCTTCATAAGTCCCGTTTTCACCAGCTCCAATAAGCGAGTTACCGCCCAAAGCGATTACGATAGTCTTTTTCATCTTCATCGGCATTACCTAATTGTTTTAGGTTATGGCGACTATGGCCTTAACGCTTTTCCTTAAGCGCCTTGAGGACTTTCTCCGGAGTTAGAGGAAGTTCTTTAATCCTCACGCCTATGGCATTGTATATGGCATTGGCTATGGCTGGAGCTGTAGGAATAAAGGTCGCTTCTCCCAGCCCCTTGGCGCCAAAAGGTCCGTATTGGTCATCAGTGGTTACGATGATAGGCCTGATTGCGGGCATATCCGGTGCCCGCCACAGGAAGTAGTCAGCAAAGTCAGTAACCAGCACTCTTCCCTCCTCATGCCTCAGGTCTTCACTAAGACCGTAGCCGAGCCCCATGGAAATCCCGCCCTCAATCTGGCCTTCCGCCGTATTTAAGTTTATCGGAAAGCCACAATCATGCGCTGCCACCAGGCTTAATACCTTTACCTTACCTGTTTCAGGGTCGACCTCAACCTCAGCCATCTGGCAGGCGAATGGGTAGCTGATACATTTACCCGGCGGCGGCCAGGAACTGGTAGCCTGGTCAAATACCCCGGTGGGTCCATTATAAATGCCTTTGCTTATCAGCACGGTGCCTTGCTCAAGGTGGGCATGATTGGTTACCTCGGCAATTGACACCTTTTTATCCGGTGCTTTCTTAAGAAATATTTGCCCGTCCCTGGCGGCCAGGTCATCAACGTTTGCCTCCAGCATCGGGGCGGCAACTTCAAACAGC
>SDBU01009578.1_pt1 | contig 10837 bp, 7 predicted proteins | sample 2277071 | NCBI WGS metagenome assembly SDBU01 (sample SAMN10397929, study PRJNA504765) | marine sediment metagenome | isolation source: marine sediment core GS08_GC12, 126 cmbsf | place: Arctic Ocean: Gakkel Ridge, Loki's castle | collected 2008
AAGATCATCTCATTAATGTATCCCTAATACAAAAGGGTGCTATTGACAAACAAGCATGCTGGGAATTTTTATCATGTGCTAAGGTGCTTTGTCCTGCTCACGGCAAGTCCGGCACGGACTGTTGGCTTATTCCCAAAACACATTGCAGTAATTACATTGAAGAGGATTTTTTTCAAAAACTGTCCGTATGCCTTGCCTGTTCGTATTTTAAGGAAAGGGGAGATATTTATATAGGAGGATGGAATCAATTCTTTGCAAAGCAGATACAAAAATACAATATGAAAGCCCTTGAGCTGATATATCAAAAGGAAGAAAGTTTTGTTGAGATTTTAAACCGTATTCCGGATGGGCTTTTTACTACGGACCAAGAATGGCGAATTACTTACTTCAACCCTGCTGCAGAAAAGATTACGGGATTTTCGGCCTATGATGCAGTGGGGATGTACTGTAAAGATGTCTTTAAGAATTCAATCTGCGAAACAGATTGTGCTCTAAAGCGGGCTGTAAAATTAGAAAGTGATATTCATAATAGGGAATATGAGATTACAAATATCGATGGAAAAAAGGTTCCGATCATCTGTTCTACTTCAGCTTTTTGGGATAGCTCGGGGCGGATTACCGGGGGTCTTGAGATATTTAAGAATATAACCGAACAAAAGAAACTGCAGGAAGATATCGTTACCCGTGAGAAGAAATATCGTCGCATTTTTGAGGGGAGTCACGATATGATTTATGCAACCAACCTGCCTGGGGAGCTTCTGGATGTAAACCAGGCCGGAGTGGAGATGTTGGGATACCGGAACAAAGAGGAATTGCTTGGCAGTGGCTCTGCAAAGAAGTTATACCATGATCCTAAGGACCGGGATAAATTCTTAAAGGTAATTAACAAGAAAGGATACGTTAAAGATTATGAGGTCGATTTTAAAAAACGCGATGGCATACCTATTCATGTTTTAATATCCAGCCGCCGATATGAAAACCCGGAAACAGGCGACATTGAATATGAAGGTATCATTAAAGACATCACACGGCGCAAGCGCACGGAAGAAGTTATAAAACAGCGAAACCTGGAACTTTCCATTTTAAATAGCATTGCTGTTGCTTTGAATTTTACAATGGATTTAAACAACATTTTGACGATGACCCTGAAAGATGTGCTTAAGGTGTTGCGTTTAAAACGTGGTGCGCTCTTTTTAACTGACAGAAAAGAAAAAAAAATAACCCTTCAAATAAGGCATGGCCTTCCGGCAAAAGATTCCACCAACTCTGGGAAAATCATTTTCAAAGATAATTTGCTTAAAAAACATCTCTTGGAAGAGTATGTTATGCTTACACCTAAACCCACTTTTCCTTCTTTTCAGGTAAAATATCGAGATAAAGACGGCAAAGATATTTCCTGGTTAACATGTTTTCTTATTACCTTCAAGGGAAGGAGTGTTGGATTTTTTGGCCTAAGTATTCCACGTTCTCGCGTACTGAGTAAGCATGAAATACATTTGTTAGGCTCTTTGGGTAACTTTTTAGGAGGCGCCATTGAGAATACTCAACTGATGGAAACAATCCGTCTTCACCGGCAAGAATTAAGAAGGCTTACTGAAAAACTTTTTCAAGGGCAGGAAGAGGAGCGGCGACACATTGCAAGAGAGTTGCATGACGAAGCAGGCCAGTCACTGACGGCCGTAAAATTGGCTTTGGACAGGTTAGAAGAAAATGTTAAGGTGAATAAAAAAGATCTTGATGAGGATATTGGCGAGATCAGGAAAATGATTGTTCGAACCTCTTCGGAAATCAGAAGCCTTTCCTTTCGCCTTCACCCAACACTATTGAGTGATCTGGGGTTGGAGCCTGCGCTGAGCCTTTATTTTAAGGAAGTAAGGAATCATTCAGATTTGGATATTAATTTTCATATGGTAGGATTTGATCATCGACTGGATCCGGACATTGAAACGGTTCTCTACCGATTTAGTCAAGAGGCGCTTACAAATACCTTAAAGCATTCCGGGGCCGAGGAATTTCGCCTTTCCATTATTAAAAGCTATCCCAAGATTATCTTCATGGCCGAGGATGACGGTGTCGGATTTGACGGTCAAATTGGGGGAAGTGATCGGAGAACTTTGGGTCTGCTGGGTATGAGAGAAAGAGCTTCCCTTCTTGGCGGGATCTTTCAACTCCAGGGTCGACCTGGAGAAGGAACAAGGATTCGGATTGAAATTCCTTTAACTAAGGATGTGATCAATGGGTAAACCGATAAGAATCATGCTTGCCGATGACCATACGATTGTGCGCCAGGGCCTGGCACGTCTGCTGGAGGATCAACCGGACTTGAAGGTCATTGGAGAAGCCGTCAATGGCCGAATGGCCGTTGACAAGGCACTGGAATTAAAACCGGATATCGCAATTATAGACATTGCCATGCCCCTTATGAACGGAATTGAGGCGGCAAAAAGAATAAAAAAGCATTTACCAAAGACCAAAATCCTGATCCTTTCCATGTATTCCCATGAACATTATATCCATGAGCTTCTCGAAGCCGGCATATCAGGCTATCTCTTAAAGGATTCAAGCGGTCGTGACATTATAAGCGCCATTCATGCCGCAATGAAGGATGAGACATTTTTAAGTCCTTCCATTTCCAAGATGGTTGTGGATACCTATCTATCGCCCCGGAAGAGTTCATCCAAGGAAGAGCGTTTCAAACAGCTATCCAACAGGGAAAGGGAAGTATTTCAGCTTATCGCAGAAGGGCATTCTACTCGGAAAATTGCCGATATGCTTTATGTCAGCGTAAGCACCATAAAATCTCATAGAGCCAAGATTATGGAAAAGATAGGAGTTGACAATCCCATCCAGCTTGTTCGTTTTGCCATCCAATTAGGACTGGTTGACCCTGATCTTTAGGTTCCACCTTTATTCGATTTTGGATTTTGGAATCCGGAATTCGGATTTAATGTATTCTATCAATTTTCATCATTCAATTAACGAATAACAAATAACGAATAACTTAAAGCGCGATGTTTTAGGATTAGTTTGAAGAAAATAGGAATCATTACCCTTACAAGACAGAATAGTTTAGCGTATTCAGCTTTAAAAAGAATTGTTGAAAATTTAGGTTACACGCCTGTTTGTGGAGAGGCCATCGGGTCAGATTGCCTCTTTTTTTCTTTAAAAGAACTAACTTTGGTGGGTTATGATTTCTTGGGTGATCTTTTTAAAAAAACAGGACTTGCTGAAGTTGATACAATTTTAATTTCCGCTCCTTATTCTATAAGCTTGCTTGTCTTACCAAAAGTTATGTGGTGTTTGAGAAGTATAAGTTCTGCCCCTATCATCCTTGGAGGTAATGAACCATCCAATAATTATAAAAATATCATGTTATATGGATCTTCAACTTTCGCCAACAAAATTATAGATGTTGCTCCTGATTTCATCGTGAGAGGGTCTGCTGAAAAAGTTTTGTTCTCTCTTTTGCCTCTACTCGACAAAACTACCATGACAAAAAATTGGGACAAAGATTTCTTAAAGGAATTATTTGAAATCCCAAATATTGTATTTTGGCCCCCCAAAAGAAAAGCTTTAATTTCCACCAAATTTTCCTCTGAGGATTTATCAGAAAGGGATATTTTTGCCTATGTGAAGTATGGGGAAAAAACCATTGCCATTACACTTCAAAGAGCTTGTATTTGGGCAAAAAAGTCACACGGAGGATGTTTGTTCTGCGCTATTGCAAGCCAGTTTGGCAAAGACTTTCACTGTGCTGTCCAAAGCGATTTCTTTATAGAAGATCTTTATGAATTTTTAACAAAACATCCGGAAATAAAATATATAGATATTTGGGATGATACTTTTAATATAAATGAAGAGTGGGCAACCAAAATCTGTGGTTATCTTGAGATTTTAAATAAAAAATTGGGGAGAAAAATTATATATTCCTGCTTTTTAAGACCCAAGGGGTTAAATGAAAGATTAGTAAGAAAAATGAGAGAAACCAATTTTAAGGTAGCATTTGTTGGCGCAGATGCCTTGACAGAGGATCTTTCAAAGAGGTTGAGAAGAGGCTCGACAATTTCTGAAGTAAATAAATCTATTGAAACACTTAGCAAAGGAAGGATACTACCCCGATTAAGTGTTCAGTTGTTCTCTCCGGAATCAACGGTTGACGATTGTGGGATTACCTGTACATTGGCTTTATCATGTATAAGAAACGGGGAATCAACAGTTCACGTCCACCTTTATACCTTTCCTTTATTTGGTTCGGATATATATCAGCTCCTTGAGGCCAGAAATAATCTGAAAAAAATTCCTACACCTCTATTAAAAATTAAAAATAACGGAGGCTTTGAGCCGTATTTAATGGCTTATGATTATATAAATTATGACCCCGATGTTGAGAAAATAAAACAGAAAACATTCAAGCTTTTGGATATCTCATCCTCTTTTTTCGTAAAGACATATCCGGGCGATAATATTGATGGAAACAGACTCAAAAAGATTCTTAAAAAAGTAAGAAACTGTTGTATAGAGGCTAAAAAAACCCATAAAATCAAATCTGTCTGGTATATGACAATCCTTCTTTTAGAAGATAAAGGAACCGGGTTAAGTAAAAAAGAGTTGCTCAATTTATTATCAAAAAATGAATCAGACCTTCAGATACCGGATAATTTAAGAAAAGTTTACGGGAACTTTGGTTATAGATATATTCTATCCCGAAGTTTTAATGAAGTGGTTGATATTCTTTCTAAAAATAGATGGATACAAGAAGTTGGACCGGAGGAATACAGTTTAACAATTGAGGGCTTAAAAAGACTTAAATCAATCATCAAGGAAAGAGAGAAATATCATTTTAATGTAGCAGCTTATGGTAATAAAATGAATAAAATTGAATTATTAACAACCATAGATAACAAGCTAAAAGATGAGTAACTTTTCAATAAAATCTTCCATTTGAACTTTATCGCAATAATCAATTTCGGATTCAACAATATCCACAGGAAGTTCCACGCCAAATTTTATCCACATTTGCAGCAGAGCCTTTACAAAAAAATCATCTGTTTTCTTTTAAAAAATCGTCTTTTAGACGATTTTCAAAAGGAAATAGTTCCTGTAGAGATAAATGTCACGTTCGGATGACGGTTTCCGGGATAGTTTAAAAACCTGGAAGGTCTTGGCTTTAACAGAAAGGAGGTGGAAGTATGTTTCAATTAAGCACGGAGCAAAAGGTATGTGAAATAGGCGGTGTTAAATTTGGAGGGCAGCCTGGAGAATACCCCTGCGTGTGCTGTTCCTCTATCTTCCAAAAGGGTGATAGAGTCTTTGAAGGAAAAAGAAAGGAAGGCTTCAATGAAAAACGTGCCGAGGAGCTTCTAAAAACGCAAGACAAGTTGTGGGAAGAGACGGGGGTGCCCGGGATGGCCGACATTGTGGCCAACACAAAGGAGGAATTTAAAACCTACATTGATTTTGTGACTTCTGTAAGCAATATGCCCTTTTGTGTAGATGCCTGGATAATGAAGACCAAGTTAGAGGGTGCTGCTTATTGTGCGGAGAAGGGTTTGTTGGATAAGATGTTTTATAACAGCCTCACGGTCTGGGAAGAGGACTTGGAAACAGAGGTTAAAGAGATATCCCAGATCGGCGTCAAACATGTCCTCCTTGTGGCATTTGACCAGGCGGACCAGATGCCCAGCGGCAGGATTACGGGAACTCAGAAAATGCTGGATGTCATTGAGAAAGTAGGCGCTAATTTTGAAAGTATTTTTGTGGACACCTCGGTCATGAACGGTCCTGCAACTGCCATGTGCGGTCTTGCCAATAAGCTTGTCAAGGAAAAGTGGGGCTTTCCTGCAGCCAGCGCCCCAAGCAATGGTTCTTATATGGATCTCAAGAGGTACAAAGACCTCTGGGGATTTAAGGGTTGGGCTGCAACGGATGCCGCATTAGAGGGTCTTTCAGCCTTTTTCTACCATGATATGATTTTTTCAGGCCCCATGGGCGGCGCAATACGCGTTCTTCCGGCAGTGGCTGAAGCTGAAGCATTCTTGGCAGTAGCTGTCTTTGCTGAGACAAAGAAGCTGCCCGTTGATTCAAATCATCCGCTTTTTAAACTGTTCCCTGATTTTGTTGAGCAGTTAAAGGCGCTGTAATAGGTTATTTTTTTAAATCTATTTTTAATGTATAAATTTTAATTTAGAAAGGAGGTTTAATATGGCAGAACTTAGTCCAATAGAGAGGGTGACGAAGTTTTGGAACCGTGAACCTTTAGACAAGCCACCATTTTTTTCGGGGATGGGTATGATTATGCTTCCCGCCATAAAAAAGTTGGGTTACAAATTTCCAACCATTCACAGGAATGCTGAAAAAATGGCCATGGCTGCTATCGAGTCCGCCAAAATGTTTAATATAGATTCAGTTTCGGTCCCCTTTGATATGTGCATGGAGTCCGAGGCCTTAGGTAACGAGATCAGCCTTTACGAGGATTCGGATGACATTCTTTACCCCACTATCCCTTATAAAAAATGGGAAGAACTGGATCAAGTCGAAATTACCCAGGATGATATTGATAATATCATGGATAAGTATCCGATGAACCTGCTTCCCGAAGCCATAAAGATCATAAAAAAAGAGGCGCCCGAGTATCCGGTGGCTGCCTGGCAATTGGGGCCGTTCACACAGTGTGGACAGACCATCGAACTGGACAAGGTATTGAAGGGGGTCTTTAAGCAAAAAGAGCTGGTGGAAACCATTTTAGACCAGTTTTCGGATATGATCATTAACATCGGGAATGCACTTCTGGATGCCGGGGCGGATTATATTACGTTGAGAGAACCCGGAGTGGCGGCGGATCTGCTAAGCCCGAAGACCTTTAAGGAATTAATTCAGCCTCGGCTAACGCGGATATTGGCTGGATGGAAACCTCCCAAGGTGCTGCATATCTGTGGATCAACAGATCCTCTGGTCGATATGATGTGGCAATGTTGTATTGATTCAGGGGCTCAAGCAGTCAGTTTCGACATAAAAAACAATCTGTTGGAATCGCGTAAAAAATTAGGGAAAGATGCTATTATTCTTGGTAATTTTGACGTATTTAAACTTCCATGTGCAGAGGAGACTACTGTAGAGGAAGCTATTGAAGCTATCAAGACGAACATTGACGGGCAGGTTGATGCGGTATGGCCGGGTTGTGATCTCTGGCCTGACATTAAAGAAGATAATTTCAGAGCGATTGAAAAAACGGTCAGAGAATATAAAGCTTGATCAATTCCAGCCGCAACTAATGAATAAATAATAAATTATTATGTAAGGAGAGTAAATATGGCGACTAAAGAAGAATTATTAGAAATTTTAAAAGATGGTGTGATTAACTACAAAGAGGAGGAGGTGAAAGAGGCCTCACAGACTGCTTTGGATGATGGACATACGGCAATTGAGATGATAATGGATGGTCTGGCGGCAGGGATGGAGGTGGTAGGTGATCTTTACGAAAAGCAAGAATACTTCGTTCCTGAGGTCCTCATGTGTGCTGATGCGCTCTATGCCGGTCTGAAAATATTGAGACCCCATGTTCCCAAACAGGAAGGGGGATCGGTTTCACAGGTGGTGATAGGTAGTATTCAGGGGGATGTTCATGATATTGGCAAAAATCTGGTGAAGATGATGTTTGATGTGGCCGGCTGGGAAGTTTACGACCTTGGCCGCGATGTTCCCCTTGAGAAATTTGTTGAAGAGCAGCTGCGCACGGATGCCCAGGTGGTAGCCATGTCGGCGATGATGACGACGACCATGCTGGGTATGAAAAAAGTCATTAAAATGATCAAGGAAAAAAACCCGAACGTGGCCATCATGTTGGGTGGAGCGCCTGTGACCAAGGATGTGGCCAATCTCTTTGGAGCGGATGGGTATGCCGAGTCTGCCGGAAACGCAGTAGCGGAAGGTATTAAAATGATATCCAGGCTTAGAGAGTATGAAAAGGAAAAGGATGAATAAGCAATAATGATCCTAAATAGTGCCTGAACGAAAACTCCCGTTCAGGCAAAAATCCGAATATCGAAATTCGAAGCTCGAAACAATATCGAATATCAAATTTTTCAATGTACAAAACAAAAGCTCAGGTATTCGGTTGTTTAGAGCATTTGAACATTCGAATTTAGAATTTGTTATCCCGCTATAGCGGGATAATTCGGATTTCGAATTTCAAAATTCAAAAATTGAGGGTTTTCATTCAGACACTAAATAGAATCCCGGGCTGCATTTGCTATAAAATTTTTACAGCCTGGGTTTTCAGTCCCAACATCGCAATGGTAAGTGAATGGGGTACCTGCTGATTACAATGTGAAGGAGGATTTGAGCTCATGGAAGATAAGATGGCAATGGTGATATTTCAACCTTCCGGGCAAAGGGGAGAAGTTCCAAAAGGTATAAACTTGATTGAAGCGTCCCGGTTATTGGGTGTGGATATTGAAACCTTATGCGGGGAGAAGAAAGTTTGCGGAAAGTGCAAGGTTCGTATTGAGGAAGGGCGTTTCGAAAAATACGGCATCGATTCCAAAAAATCTCATGTGAGCCCGTGGCAGGAAGAAGAGGATAAATATATAAAAGCCAAAGAAAAGGAGTCCGGTTACCGGCTTGCTTGTGTTACCAATGTAGAAGGGGACCTTCTGGTTTTCGTGCCGGAGGAGTCGAGAGCCGGCAAACAGGTGGTAAGCAAGGCAGCCCGAGATATTGAAATAGAACAAAATCCTGCAGTTAAGATTTATTATGTGGCAGTGGAAGGGCCTTCGTTTGAAGAACCTACAGGTGATTTCGAGAGGATCTGCAGGGGACTTGAGAAAGAATATGGCCTATCGAACCTGAGAATCGATATACAAACCTTAAGGCAACTGCCCACGGCATTACGCGATGGCGATTGGAAGGTAACAGTCAGTGTATGGATGGACCAGGAGGTTATACGGGTAAGACCGGGCAAAGTTGAAAACCATTATGGTCTTGCGATTGATGTTGGCACCACAACAGTAGCCGGATATTTTTGCAATCTTACCACCATGGAGGTCGTCGATACGGTATCTCTCATGAACCCCCAGTGCAAGTATGGCGAAGACGTAATGGCTCGTATTACGTATCACATGACGACACCGGACGGTCTCAAGCGGATGAGCAATGACATTATTGAAGGACTCAACTGGTTGATTGATCAGGCTGTGAAAGGAACGTATCCACCCAAGAAAAAGAAAAAAAAGGAAAAGGGGGAAAAGGGGCCCGCTGAATATGTTGAAGTGCCGGAGGAGGGAAAAACCTATCTTCGTCTCACCAGGGAAGATATCGAAGATATAACACTCGGAGGTAACACAGCCATGCACCATATCTTGCTTCAGCTCAATCCGGAACATATGGGCCTTGCTCCATTCCCGCCGGTGATTCATCATAGCCTGGACATCAGAGCACGAGATTTGAATATAGACATTAATCCTTCGTCATACGTGTTTGTACTTCCCAATGAGGCAGGCTTCGTTGGGGCGGATAACGTAGGTGTACTAATTGCAGAAGAACCTTATAAAAAAGATGAGATCCAGCTTATCATCGATATCGGCACAAACGGCGAGTTGGTTTTAGGTAACAAACACAAGCTGATATCTTCTTCCTGTGCCACGGGTCCGGCTCTGGAAGGGGCGCAGCTGCAGTTTGGCATGCGGGCGGCACCTGGTGCCATCGAGCGGATCAATATCGACCCGGAGACGCACGAGGTAGATTACAAGGTCATTGGTCGTGATGCCTGGAGAAAGTATTCCGAAGCCAAGGATATGAAGGCCAAGGGCATCTGTGGTTCCGGGATTCTGGATGTTCTTGCAGAGCTCTACAACGCAGGTATCGTAATGAAGAGCGGTGTATTTAACAAAGACCAGAAGTCTGATCGTTATCGCAAAAACCCTGATACGAATCAACCGGAATTCGTCCTGGCATGGGCAGACGAATCGAGTATTAGTAAAGATATCGTGATTACCCAGAAAGACGTTCGCCAGATCCAGCTGGCCAAAGGAGCGCTTTACGCGGGGTGTAAGCTCATGATGCGCCGAATGGGCATGGAGAAGGTTGATAAGGTAAAGATCGCAGGCGCCTTCGGAACCCACGTGGACCGTGAGAAGGCCCTGATCATGGGACTCTTCCCTGATTGTGAAATCGAAAAGATCCTGTCCGTGGGAAATGCCGCAGGAGATGGATGCAGGGCGGCGCTTTTAAATCGTGACAAACGCAAGGAAGCCAACTGGGTTTCTCGGAATGTGGAGTATATCGAGCTGACGGTGGAGGGTGACTTTGAGACCGAGTTTATGGAAGCCCTGCAGATACCGCATATGACGGACGAATTTCCGCACTTAGAGGGAATTGTACCTGATGAAATTCTCCACCAAAAGTAGAGTTTGGATTGACTATTGATGATTGCAGATTGTAGATTGAAGAATGAAAAATAATTTTATTAAATCTAAATCTTCAATCGGAAATTGTCAATGAAAACAATAGAACAACAGCGTGGCGATAAGTCCAATGATATATGCATGGCCGTAGATCCCGGAATCTGTGGATTTTCTTGTGTTATTAAAGCACGCAAGCAGAATAAAAAGTTGGTAACACTCAAGATTGGCGGTTCAAAGTGCAAACAAATTCAGCGAATATCAAAGTCGCTAAAAAAAATTACATTGAGCGAGCTATTCGTGCCTGTAACACGGAATCCGGTTTTTCTTTCCGCGGAGCATGCAGGGTGTCATCCCTCTTGTCCCATTCCCGTAGCTATCTTGAAAGCCGCTGAAGTGGCAATGGAGATGGCTCTGCCACGGGAAGTGAGGATAAAGTT
>SDBU01009579.1_pt1 | contig 10837 bp, 9 predicted proteins | sample 2277071 | NCBI WGS metagenome assembly SDBU01 (sample SAMN10397929, study PRJNA504765) | marine sediment metagenome | isolation source: marine sediment core GS08_GC12, 126 cmbsf | place: Arctic Ocean: Gakkel Ridge, Loki's castle | collected 2008
GTAGCAGCGTTACTACCCCTATTGGTGTTGGTGCATTATCCCATTGATATGAAACGGTTATTGTTTTTCAACTGTGAACCGTGAACTGTGAACGCTGAACCCAGGTCTATATTACATTTTCAGCGGCATAGAAGGACTTGCCCCCAAGAATGCATAAGCGCTAACTTGTTTTGCATCCGTTTAAATGGCAGTTGAATTGGCGGAAATTCCAAATAACAAATCTCAAATGACAAACAAATATCAATGACAAAAATCCCAAATAACAAATGTTTTGAGTTTGATGCTTGGAATTTGGTATTTATTTGATATTTGATGCTTGGAACTTGTAATTTCTTGGAGAGTGTTAGTGTTCAACATGTTTGACATGAATTCATCAAGTAGCTCCTATGCCCCCAAAGAATGTGGCTGTGTGAGGACGGAGTGAAAAGTGGCCGATAATGACCTTATTTCTTTGGATGTTGCCATAATTGGCGGAGGACCGGCTGGGATCTCGGCCGGTTTGGAGCTTGCAAAAAACACAAAATTGAAGATTGCCCTTTTTGAGAGTGAAGATGAATTAGGGGGTATGCCGCGCTCATGCCATCTATTTTTTGGCATGCGTGATTTGCGGAGGATCTATAGCGGACCTAAATATGCACGCAAATTGAATGGTTTGATTCGGAAGACAAATGTTGAAATCCACAGGATGTCGACAGTCATTCAGATTACGCCGGGTGAAGCGGGAATGCCGCATAGAATAAAGGTGGCATCGCCCGATGGGATAAAAAACTATGAGTGTCGTTTTGTGATGCTGTGCACAGGGTGCTATGAGAGATCTCGCGAAGCCAGACGAATTCCCGGATCAAGACCTTCGGGCGTTTATACCACCGGATCACTCCAACAACTTGTAAACCTTCGACAGCTAAAAGTTGGAAAACGGGCTGTCATTGTAGGAAGTGAGCATGTGGCCTTTTTGAGCATGCTTACGCTAAGGCGTGCAGGGATATCAATTGCCGGAATAATTGAAGAAGACTCATCACCGCAGACCTATCCGATCATATGGAAGACGATGAAGAAGGCCTTTCATTTCCCGATTTATAACAGCGCAACCCCGATAGAAATTTCCGGCAAAAGACGCGTGGAAGGGATAAGTTTTGAAATTGAAGCAAAAGGAAAAAAGGTTGATTTGGCGTGTGACACTGTAATCTGTACCGGCCAATTTCGTCCGGATGCCTCACTGATTTATAGCACCCAAATAGAGGAAGATGAGGGTAGTTTGGGACCATCCGTGGATATGAAATACATGACTAATGTGGATGGGATCTATGCCGCCGGAAATGTTTTGCGCGGTGCGGATATGCACGATATCTGTGCCTTGGAAGGTAGGTATGCTGCCCGGAGTATAATAAGAAGATTAAGAAATAGCGATAAAGGAAATGAAAGATATATAACGATCGTGGCAGAGAGCCCCATTAGGTATGTTGTCCCGCAAAAAGTTCTTGCAGGCCAAGATTGCACATTGAGGACCTCCTTTTTAAGGCCGGGATTTTCTTTCCAAACGTCGCGAAATATTGGAAGGGCACGCGTGGAGGCATGGTGTAAACAGGAACGAATTTGGTCAAAAAAGTTTAGAAAACTTATAGCTAACAGCCGCATTCCTCTGCCTTTGGAGGAATTTGATATGATCAGGATCGATGCCGGCGAAAAAATCATCCTAAAACTTTTTGAATTGTGAAGATGTGGGCAAATATTGATCGCAATGAATTGGAAGGAGGAGTCTGAGATAAAGTGAAAAACGATTCCACAAAGACGTCGGAGCAAGGGATAAAACCTCTGGATGCGTACAATGCAATTAAGGAGTTAATGTTCAAAGGAATCCTCAATCCTGGTCAGAAGTTGATCTACAGCGACCTTTCACAAATGGTTGGCATGAGTAAGACACCGATAATCAATGCCTTGAACATGCTCGCATATGAGGGCTTCGTAGAATACGAGATGAATAAGGGCTATAGTATAAAACGCATAGACGAGAAAGAGATCACGGATCTATTTGAGATCAGGATTGCGATAGAAGGCCTAAATGTGAAAGATGCAATAAGAAAATTTACCAAAGAAAAACAGGCACGCCTTAGAGAAAAATTCCAAAATTTATCTGAATATAACCCACTGTATACTGACCGCAAGAAGCTCTTCTTGGATAAAGAGTTTCATATCGAAATTGCGAGGATGGGCGAAAACCAATATTCTATTATGTTTCTGAATACAATCATAGAGAACATATTTTTCAGGTACCGAATCGAGAGGGGATTGGAAAGACGTAAGGGTCTGATCGAATTGGAGCACCGAAAAATAGTGGCAGCGATTGGAAAGAGAGACGAAAAAGGGGCTCTAAAATATATGCGGACCCATCTCACTGAGCTACAGAAACTTATGCTGCAATACCTTAGAGAAATCATGAGTTAAACAAGAGGAAAGGAGTTACTATGGAATACAAAATCTGCAAGCAATTTTCGGTATTTCTTGAAAACAAGGTAGGGGCGCTCTCAGAGCTTTGCAAATTGATCTCTGTTCGCTCCATTAATCTTTTAGCAATATGTGCAATAGATACTATCGAGGAGGCGGTGTTGAGGATCGTCGCGGAAGATGAACCGGCGAGTCTGGAGGCACTCCAGGAAGCGGGGCATAGAGTCCTCGAGACCGATATCTTTCTGATAACGTTAGATAATATTCCTGGCGCTACGGGGAGAGTGGCAACGACACTTGCACAGGCGGGAATCAACATCGACTATATCTATGCTTCTGCGCATCCCGAAGGACACAAATCGTATCTGGTGCTGCGGACGCAACAGATGGCTGAAGTGGAGAGGATTTTGAAAGGAGGTCAGTGATGGGAGGAAAGAATATGTGGCGGGTTGGCCGACAGAGCCTTAAAGAGATGGTCGACAAACGCGGAGACCGGATACTAGTTGCCATAGGCGTAGCCAATGGGGCTGAAGCACGCCAACTCCACCATTCCATTTATTCGCTTTACGAGCAAAATGCTGTTCCCGATTATATTGGAGGTTTTTTCACCTATGTCTCAGGATACCTCTGCGCCGCCAATTATGGCCTCCCCGATATGGGTTACATTCTTCGATCAGAAATCGCGCAGCAAACCAACATCATCGAACAGGCGACCTGGATGGCCGCGTTAGATACCGGGAAACCGGCCTTTCCGATCGGTGTGGATATCGACACCGGGTATGGAAACGAACCCTCCTCAATAGTATTGACCTGCCGCCAGGTGCATAAACAGGGCGCCCAGTATGTCCAGATTGAAGATCAGTTCGCCATTAACAAAAGCTGCGGCCACATGGCCGGTTCAGAGGGAACGGGGAAGGCGCTGGTCTCGGCCGAGGAAATGATCGGGGTCAGAATCAGGCCTGCAGTGAGCTATGCTGCGAGCCAGGAAGATTTTATGGTCATGGCCCGAACCGATGCCATTGCTACAGAAGGTATTGATGAAGCCATCCGTCGCGGGCACATGTATGTAGAGACGGGGGCGGGCATGATATTCATTGAAGCCCCGGAGAATGAGGAACAGCTTGAGCGTGTTGCCAGGGAATTTAAGGATTTACCGGTGCTATCGTTAGCCAACATGATCGAGGGGAGTCCAAAGACCCCTTACAAGAGCCCGTACGAGCTTAACAAAATGGGCTTTGGCATTGCTCTTTACTGTATAGGACCTCTGCTTGCCGGACGAGCGGCACAGCAGCGCTACTTTAACATTGTCGGTAGCGGCGGGTCGGTTATGGCTGGTGCAGACATGAGACCCGAAAGGTGGTTTGACGGTTTTAACAAGGTTATCGGTCGAGAGCAGACAGAGGCCTGGAACAGGTTTTTCGAAGGAGACAGTTAAACAGTACCTGGGTTGAGTGGTTCAGCGTTCACAGTTCACGGTTAAAAAACAATAACCGGTTCATATCAAAGGGATAATGCATCAATAGGGGCAGTAAAGTTGCAACACCCAACCCGCCTTCCAAGCTCCTCCGCCGGACAGGAGGGTGAAAGTGGCCAATGCGATTAACATTTTACAATATGAGCAATATCAAATTCTTACAACCTTTGAACCGTGAACCGTGAACCGTGAACCTGGAACCGCTCACTTTAAATAGTAATCACAGATCAACCGGGTATGTTCCATATTTTCTGGCAGCATCATACATCATACAGATATTCTCTGGCGATACGCCCGCTTGAATATTATGGACGGCGGTGAGCACATAGCCCCCACCTGGAGCCATATCGGCTATCCGTTTTTTCACCTCGGTCTCAACATCCTCGGGCGACCCGTAGGGGAGAACTCTCTGGGTATCAATTCCCCCCCAGAATGTTAACCTGTCTCCAAATTCCTCCTTAAGCCTTTTTGAATCCATATCCTTTGCTGCAACCTGTATCGGATTCAAGATATCCACCCCTATTTCTATCAGATCCGGGATGAGCTTGTACACGTTTCCACAGGTATGCTGGAATAGTTGGGCTTTGGTATTATCTTTTATAAACTGCCACAGTTTTTTCTGAGCCGGTTTTATCATCTCTCTGTATAGTTCGGGTGAGATCAGCGGCGCATTTTCACCGCCTAAATCATCAGAGACCATAATGATATCGATATAGTCACCGACCTCATTTAAATAATTACGATAAAATTCAATATGTATATCGGCCAGCTTATTCAGAAGCGCTTTTGCAAAGGGTTTATCCAATATCAGGTCCATCATAAACCGTTCCATCCCCCTGAGGCTGACAAGGGCGGTCTCAAAAATACCCAGAACCGGCATATCCGCTATGATCGCATAGTCTGTTTTTTCGTGCAGCCGTTTGGCTTCTTCCTTCAACCCTTCGGTTCTTCCCGGATCATATGGGTCCGGCCAATTATACGTTTCTAAATCTTCTACCGTAGCATCCTTGAAAGGCCAATCAACAGGGTCGTAGTAAAGACTGGATTCAGGTTTCTTCCACCTGGTGCCCCATTCATCCAGATAAGAATTATCAGGATCTATTTGAACTCTGAAATTTTTTGGCGGCCTCATTCTGAGATAGCGGGTATCAATCCCGAATCTCTTCAGCACCTCTTCGGGTGGCTCCACATGGTCCCTGAGAAAGAGTTTTGTCTCACTCTTTACGCCCAGATATTTTTTTAATTCACTATACGGCGCAGTCTCTATTGTTGTTGACAAACCGCCCAGATCAAGAGGAACCCTATCCGGTTCTTCATGATTTAGACTGGTTAAGATCCTTTCCCTCGGTGTCATCTCTTTCATGCGCTATTCCCTCCTGCTTATAAAGATTTCTCGATGCTGTCTATCTTCTCCTCTGTCAGCGGAAGCTCCGCATTTTTCAGAATAGAGGTCAGCATGAGAAGATTTTCGTTGGATACAAGGTTTTCCGAAGACATCGAGATGACCAGCCTTTCGCACGGAACAGCAGATCTCAAAAGCTCAAGTGCATACTTCTTCACTTCCTCCGGACCAAGTGTATACATAGCCCCCGGGTAACCGAGCCAAATGACCTTTTCTTTCCAGAGGGAGAGCGCTTCGCTTATGGTCAGGTCGCCCATCGGGGGCGGATGAAAGGCCTCTATGATGTCAATAGGTGTCTTGGCGATCAGGTCCTTAAGAACGTTTAGCCTGCCATCCATGTGCGCCCCCAGAAGCTTCCCATGTTCGTGGACGACCCTGGCACACTTTTCGTACTCCGGCATAAAGTATTTCTCAAAGAGCATTGGATTAACGAGATAGCCTTCAAGGTTTTCCGGGATCCAGATTATCTCAGCCGGAGATTTTGCAGCTATCTCATATACAGGCTCAAGACTCCTGGACATGGCTTCGTAAATTTCATCAACCTTGTCACGGTATCTTGCATGATGGATGTAAAAACGGCCTTCCTCGCCCCCTACCAATTCAATCATCATCTGCGACAGTGGTGTCTTCGGAATCCAGGACAAAACAACACCATCGTCCCCAAGCCATTCCTTTGCCTGTTCGATAGGAAAGTAATCAGGAATGTATTCCGTGTTTTCAACCATGTATTTGAGGACATCGTAGTCTTCAGGTTTCTTAATTAAACGGCTTTTTGCCCAAGGCTGCACGTCATTCCAGCTTCTATTTGCATGCCACTGTCCGACGCCAGGTTCTCTCTTCTCATCCATATATATTGAACCCACCGGCGTAGAATATGTCCGGCGCACTTCCACCGTCCCTGTTGATACTTTCTGTTGCTCGGTATACTCCACATTGTGCATTTTCTGGATATAGCATGGTCTTGCCCATGATATCCCCATTCCACTATTCCTGCATTCCCTTTCCGCCCAACCCAACTGGCAGTGTCTCCAGTTATGAAGGAAAGGCAACTTGTCTGCTCGCCCTTTTCGGCTTGTGGTCAAGATCCTATTACGTCGGGTCATCTCAGCCATATTCCTTACCTCCCTTCCTGCGGGTTCACCCATCCCAAACATTTCTCTACCCCTTCTACGGCGCTGTTCGAGCCGTGGTCGGCACCAATGCTTTCTGCAAACTGTACGGTCACAGATGCCCCACCGGTAATCACTTTCACATTTTCCCGGACACCCGCCGCCTTCAGGGCCTCTATAATTTCCCCCATTCTCGGCATAGTTACCGTAAGTAACGCGGACAGACCCAGTATGGCCGGCTTATGCTCCTTCACCGCATCGACGATCTTCTCCGCGGGCACATCTATGCCCAAGTCAACCATTTCGAAACCTTGCGCCGTTAGTAGTGTGGAAACAATGCTTTTTCCAATGTCATGATTGTCACCTTCAACTGTGGCTATTAACATCTTGATCCTTCCCTTGGAGCCCTCTCCCTTTATGTAAGGATTGATAATCTTCATTCCTTCCCTCATGATATCACCTGCCACTACCAGCTCTGACAGGAAGTACTCGCCTGCCTGAAACTTTTCTCCAATGATGGACATTCCGGGAGCCAAACCATCTGCTATTGCTCTTAAAGGCTCCACACCGGCATCCATTGCCTCCTTAGCGGTCTTTGTAACCCTATCGTAGTCCAGGCTTAGAATGCTTTTCTTCAGCGCTTCCAAATGCTCTTTTTCATTCATAGTTCTCACCTCTTCATCTTATTTGGAAAACAATACTTTCCTTCTTGCCAGTCAACGACTACCCTTAGAAGGGGTAGCTTAATTATATTGGTCCTCAAAGGTACTCTGTTTGGAGTGCCTAAAGTGAGCTAAAGTGCCTAAAGTTGTAAAAAAAGAGGGTCCACGATTTAGAAACTAATAAATCTATCTTATTGGGGAACATATTTCTCTCATCCCGCTAAAAGCGGGACACACAGGGAACACAGAGAAGAGATATCGGGTTATTTTTTTAAACTTTGCAGTCTTTGTGAGATATAATCTTTTTATCCTTACAGCAAATTGCCCACAACCCTGGCCCAAACCGATCACCATTACTCTATACCCAATAAGCCAGGTTGGAATGATGTATAGCCTATATTAATATATTTGAACGAGTCGCACCAGGGCGGACTTTAGGCACTTTAGCTCACTTTAGGCACTGACAGCCAACTAATTCCTTAAACGGTAAAACCTCTTTACGGTACCACAAAGAGAGGAAGTATTTTAAGCCGATCGCTAACACTTGATAATAAAAAAACCATTTAAAATCAACAAATAAAATCCTGAAAGAATCGGGATTTTATAAGCTATTGATATTAGGTAAAAACCGTGTTTTGTCTTCTTTCTCGAGTTTTCACCAAAAGAACGATGGTTAGCATAAAGACCACCAGTTCAAACCCGGCAAGGGTCCAGAATATCCATTTAGTATCAATCTTCTCGGCAATATAACCGAGCAGGGTTGCCGAAAAAGAACCAAGGCCAAAGGCGCAGAAAAAAGATACCCCGTACATACGACCGCGCCATCTATCGGGGCTATAGTCAGCGACCATGAAATTGTAAACCGGTTGTCCCATAAAAAAGACAAAAGCAAAGGCGGAGGCAATAACGATCAACATCGGCCCATCGCTGCTACCCATCATCAATAACAATGGGGTAAGCATCAGGGCAATCATCAATGCCAGAATTTCGGGGCGTATCCGGTCTGATAGATAGCCCCCCAAAAAAATCCCGGCTACGCCAAAAATGAGAGCTATTGTAGTAAATGAGCCGGCCAGTAACAGGCCATCAATATTTAGGAAACTAAGGGTTGCCCTTTCTGCCAGGTAGGAGGGCAAGAATGTAACCATCCCCCTGTAAATCAACCCGTTCATGGCCTGGGCAAGAAACACAATTACAAGAAACGGAATAACCGGCCGCAAAGACGCATCATCCCTGTTTATCAGATAGGAAGACTGCTCCTTCGATGCGGTTTCAGTCTGACCGGCAAGAAAGAACATAGCTCCTAACAGCAGGGCCGGGATGGAGAAGATGAGATATGACGCCCGCCATCCGAAAGCTGAGGCAGTAATTCCGGCTAATAACGGACCCAGGGAAATACCAAGATTACCTCCGATGCCAAAGTATCCAAAGCCTTGACCCCTCTGAGAGGCGATTCTTGCAACAAAGGCGGTGCCGGCAGGGTGCAATATACCGAGTGCGACTCCCATAACAGACAAGGCCACGCCTAACATGTGGACACCGGAGGACAGGCCGACAGCAACGGAGGATATCCCCATTCCAATGCAGCACAGGATTAGCAGCCGCCTTTCACTCATTCGGTCAGCAAGATACCCGGACGGCAGGGCAGTTAGCCCGAAGGCGAGGCCAAAAACATTGGCCAGTATTCCAAAGGTAAAAAGACCGGTACCAAACTCATCGGCAATGCTGATAAGAACAACCCCGAAGGTTAACTCAAGAAGGTGAACCAGTCCATGACAGATTGAAGTATAGACAATTGCCTGTTTTTCAAATTTCCTCACGCTTCGTATTCCCTGATTGTATTCGTTCAATATCCAGTGGTTCAATCCGATTTTGAACTCGATAAATCTATCATGTTGCAGGAGTTATTTCTCTCACAGAGACCGCAGAGAACACAGAGAAGAAAATATTATAAAGACTCTGCGAACTCTGTGGGCTCTGTGAGATATAATCCTTTTATTCTTCCACTGTGTATTGAGCTGCTACCCCTCATTAAGCATGAACTCAATATATTATCTGTATTTACAGCATTTAATATGGCACAGCCATGCCCTACTCTCCGCAGCACAAGTGGGAGGGGCGGTCGGATAATGCGTCAAGCCGGGGCAAAACAGAAAATGACCTTAATCGCGCCGTCCTCTTTAGTCCAAGCCAGCTCCATTCCCTGTTGCGCTTCCTCAATGAGGAGCTGGTGGGTGGCAATAGCTTCGACATCTACCCGACCGGAGGTGGTCAATTCAATAGCCCTTCGCACATCCTGGTGGTTGCTCATGTTACTGCCGAACACTTGCAATTCCTTCCTGATAATCTCATAGGCCGTCAATTGGAGGGGTGAAAGGGTCAGCAGGGCAACCAGCACGATCCGGCCGTGCCTTTTTGCCATCTCCACCCCCCGGCTTACCAGCGAGGCGTCGTCCGCCGTAATGAAAACCGCGTCCACTCCTTCACCCCGGGTCAGTTTTTTGACTCCATCAACCAGGTTGTCGTCCGGCAGCAGAAAACCGTGAGTGGCGCCCAATCGTTCGCGCGCTGTGTCCAGACAGTGCTGTTGAATATCGGCGGTGATTATTGGCCCGGCCCCCTGCACACGGCAGACGCCCGCCAACAGTCCGCCGATGGAACCTGTCCCCAATATTGCCACTGACTCGCCCGATCTCAGACCGGCCCGTTGGGCAACGTGAACAGCTACCGTCAGCGGCTCAATCAGACTGCCCTGCGTAAAAGAGAGGTTATCCGGGAGAGGGAAAACGGTTTCCTCCGGGGCGATAATATATTCACCAAAGGCACCGGGCCAGGAGGGTGTGCCCAACACCTTCTTGGATGGACAGAGATTGAGGTCGCCGGCTTTACAGTAGTCACACCGGCCGCATGCCCACTGAGGGTCCACTAGCACCCTGTCGCCCGCTTTGAAATGGGTCACCGCCTCGCCGACGGACGAGATTTCACCTGCCGCCTCGTGTCCGAGGATGATCGGCGCTTTGCGGAAAGGATGCGCCCCGTTGAATGCGTGGACTTCAGAGCCGCACACGCCTACGGTCTTCACCTGTATCAATACCTGGTCAGCGCTCTGGATGGTAGGCATTTCCGCATCAATCATCACCATATGCTTCTCAGATTCCAAGAAAGCTGCTCGCATGGAAAACATTCCTCACAAGGTGTTTATATAAGCCAAGATCTTAAATTTTATGTCATGTTTTTGTAACTCAATGATTTGCAATTAATAAAAAGATGCTGGATGCTGGTTTCTGGATACCGGATGTTATAATGAACGGTTCTTTTTTTTATCAAGCATCGAGCATCCAGCAACCAGTATCTCTACGCTACGAGCAATGAAGGTATTATAACTCCATAAACTCTTCGGTTTGAGGCAGAGCTTTGCTATAAATATTACTAATGTCCCCGTGCGTCCACCGACCATGTCTCGACGAAATTGCCACCGCCGTCTATCACGCATGCCTCGTCCCAGAGGTTAATGGTGGTGCAGACGTGCCGTGGGACGAGGTAGAAGAGATCGCCCACAGCCGGACGGGGCGTTCCCGGAGGGAGCCTGAGGACCTGATGTTCTTCACTGCGTAAGACAAATTCCACGTTTTCCGGGAGGCCGAGCGCCCGGAAGTAGGGAATGGGGGTATCGGGCGAGATCGCCTTGCTGCCGGCATCGAGGGTGATCAGGTCGGGTCCGGTGGTGCTGATGACGGAGGAGAGGACA
>SDBU01009580.1_pt1 | contig 10836 bp, 6 predicted proteins | sample 2277071 | NCBI WGS metagenome assembly SDBU01 (sample SAMN10397929, study PRJNA504765) | marine sediment metagenome | isolation source: marine sediment core GS08_GC12, 126 cmbsf | place: Arctic Ocean: Gakkel Ridge, Loki's castle | collected 2008
GTTGACTACAACGTGGGTAGGGTAGTTGAGACGCTCAAGAAGATGGATCAGCTTGATAATACATTGATCCTGTTCCTTTCGGATAACGGCGGCTGCGCAGAGCCTTACAAGGATCTGGGTGGAGGCGAGTTCGAGGACATCAACAATCCTGATAAATGGGGGCCAATTTCCTACGGCCAGGGCTGGGCTAACGCTTCCAACACGCCTTTCCGCCTGTTCAAGGTCTGGGTTAATGAGGGTGGCATATCCACGCCGTTGATCGCCCACTGGCCTGATGTTATTAAGGAACAGCCAGGGAAGATCAACCACGATGCAGGTTACCTGATCGACGTTATGCCGACGATCCTGGAAATCACCGGCGCTGAGTATCCTGCTGAATACAACGGTCACAATATTCAGCCGCTAGAGGGTCGGAGCCTCACCCCGGCGTTTGAGGGTGACAGGCTGAAGCCACACGAATGGATGTTCTGGGAGCACGTAGGCCACTGCGCCGTGCGTCATGGCAAATGGAAAGCTCTTCAGGAGTTCAGCACCGATGAATGGGAGCTTTATGACGTAGAGGCAGATCGCTGCGAGCTAAACAACCTGGCCGAAAAGCGTCCCGAAGTTGTCAAGCAAATAGCGAATAAATGGCACGAATGGTCCAGAACTCACGCGGTCGTCCCGAAGAAGTAAAGTGAGAAAAGGCAACAAGATACGAGTTTTTCACTTATGCCAAAAAGCACGCGTAGGGGTGGGTAAATGGATTTTTGATGGAATCAAAAATCCATTTACCCACCCCTACAAACCCAACTGCCGCGTAACTGCAAAACTCGTAACAGGAGGTAATTATGTCACTTGATCAGGACGAGGTACTAGAGGATGAATTTGCCAGTCTTGGAAGAGACTCAATGTCTCGACAAGACTGAAATCAATCTCAGGAAGCAACTGCTTCAATCACTGGTGAGGTAGAGTACCCAGTCATCGCCCTCGTCCGGAGCGGCGAGGTTCTCACCATCGCTTGTTAAGCCACCGTCTCTACGGTCCGACGTATCCTGAGCGTTGATCCACTGTATTCGGTATCTGCCTTCGCCAATCTTCACATCCACTGAGCCACCTGAGCCAAGATATACCAGATATTGGCTCCCATCCTCGGCAAGGCAGTATCCTGTGCTCACCAGATCCTGACGAGGACTCATTCGATAGAAGGGAATGGTCTCGAAGAAATCCCAGACCGCCCCAACAATATCATGTCGCGCCTGCCTGCGGTCAGAGAGTTCCATACTTCCGCTGAATCCAGAGGAGGAATCCCCCATGCCCCCGGGATTCGGGCCGCCGTTATCAGCGAAATTCAGCGTCGCGGCGGACATCATTATCACGAAAGCATTCTTGCGCAGTTGAGTATCCGTATAGTCGGGGTGATTCTTATTGCCTGACCACAGCGTTTCCTGCGCGTACAGCGGTTTGGCCGGGTGATGGTTCTTGAGAAGCCCGGCGCTGAGTTCGCTCAATTCTGTTTTCTTAGGCCCCTGAAGCGTTCCGTATGATAACCACTCAGCGTCTTTGAAAGGATCATCCCCGGTCCTGTTATGCACTGAGATAGGATGTCCGAATACGTCCAGAGACTTGATGAGATTCCCCAATCGGTCAATACCAGGTTCGGTCACTGTATCCTGGTAGTCTTTAGGCCTCAAAAGTGGCTCTGGGCCTGCAACGTTCAGGAGAATATTCCAGTATGATCCCAAACGCGCCAGGGTATATCTGATGTAATTCTCCTGATCCTGATGATCTGTGGGTAGGTTTGAGTTTCTACCGAAGAAACCAGCAAATGGAAAGACCATAATACCTCGATCCGACAGGTCATCCAGCATTCTCTCCAGCTTCCCGTATTCTGATGCATCTAGCGGCCAGAGCGCCGGCGTGTCCCATCCCTGACCACGTCCCGGCGAGTTTCTGTTTAGATAGTGGCTTGCGATGGAAAGCATGTTATAATCCTGATCCTGCGCCCAGTCCAGAAATTCCCTGCGCTTTGAGTCAGAGCAGTTGGTCGCGAAAAAACCGTCTCCCACATGGAAGCTCCTGATCAATCCGTGTCCTCCGCCTTTGAATCCAAACCATAGTGGATTTGATTCGTCTATGGAGAGCATTCCCGGTATGTCAGAATCTACGCAGTTGAACCTCCAGTTGATCCCCGGAGTGCCGTCGGAGAAGTTTGCCTTATACTTCCATTCCCCAACTTGATCAGGCATAAAGCGAATCCGCCATGTAGCGCCCCCGTCGTAGAATCCCCAGAGAATTACATTGCTTCCGTCGGGTTTCGTATATAATACCTCCAGCCATACGTCCGTATACGGATCTGCGTATTCCTTTGTATTCTCAACTACAGCCTCGAACATTTCCCATTTTCCAATGGAAGGAACGCTAGTGCCGGTCACCAGGGGATTTGGCCCGTCAATATACCTTTCTATAATATGGGGAATGCTATTTGAGTCTGGTTCCATCTTCAGTCCAGCCGCCGCAAAGACGACGCCATTTCTGCGATTCCACAGGATTTTCGTCCCGCCAGCGCCGCTTGCCCAGGCCCATGCTCTATCAGCGCCGGGAAAAAAGTCGCCGTCAGTGTTGACCCACGTCATGTATCCATACGGGCATTCCAAAAACCTATCTCCATAGTGACGCAGTCCCACCATACCATCATAAGGGCCTTCGTAATTTACGCGCATACCATACGTCTGCTTTGTCTCCAGTTCCTCGACAAACCACCCGGGAACCAGTTCCACGCCATTCCACGTTCCACGAGCAAGGGCAAACAGCCCAAGCCGCCCCATGTGCTCCAGGCTAAGGACAAACCGAATCCCATCCTCCATCTGACTGGATGAATCAAACACAACTCGCGTAGACCATCCCTCCATGCCGATGGCATCGAAATACGCTTCTTTCGCCACATCCTCGTAGTTGTCGTAGAAATCCTCTTTGCCGTAGACTTTTGCCAGAGCATTGCACAGATGGACCGGGTTCCAGTCTGAATACGTCCACATCTCGCCGGGTTTGTAATCGGGATGATCGCCGTGTGGATAGTCGAACCCGGCGGCCTGCATAATGACATCCCGCCACGTTGCTTCGGCTTTATTTCCTTCCAGTTCAGTCTGCCAGACGCTTATTTTCTGGTCATAAGATGGGATTTTTCCCTGTTTGATCGCGGCTCCTACTGTCATGGCGTGCCAGGTTTTCCGAAGAGATGCTGTATCCACTGTCTGATTGAAATCACCCTCTACGTGGATCAGATACCCGTGCCGCCACAATGCCCAACGTTGGGATTTTTCCCGCCGCTCGTCTTTGTTGTTTTCCGTAAACTGGTTTATCTGCGACACGATCTCGGGATCAAAGCCGACGTCTTCCGGCCGCCGCTGGTCCTGTTTGTCCAACCCCTGACCCGGCGGCGGAAAGTGAAGTTTATCTGTGGTACTGTGTGGTTTTCTATCTAGCCCGGAATATGTATCCATATTTTCCTCCAGTGAGAGGGCAGAATCCCCAAAAAGCAGGATCAATGCCGTAGTTAAGACCAGAATAGTAGCTCTAATTGTCAGGAGAACTGTCATGACTCACCAACCTATATGTAATGTTCTGTCCAACTTATAATTGTCATTCCAGCGAAGGCTGGAATCCAGTCATTTCACCAACTCATCATACAGATATATATACGTAATACTATCTGTAACCACTGGATTCCAGCCTTCGCTGGAATGACATACGGTGTATCCGCCGATGGAATAACGAATGACTCATCCGCTTACTGATAGACGACAAAGGTGAATTGATACTTTATTATACTGTCTTGGTGAGATTTCTACAAGGCCTGAAAGATGGATAGGTGCTGACCCCAAAAAGTTGTACCCATCGTTTTTTTAGAGGTTGACCTGATCACGATCAGATGCTAAAATGGAGACAACTTAGATAAGGGGATAGCATCATGCCGAAGATATTCACCGAAGCTCAAGTCCCAGGTGGTTCTTATGGGATGCAGAACTCCTGCGGACCGTGGGGTGAATTTGGAGGGAGGTAGTAGACAATGAGTTATCGAAGACTATGGCTAACTTTGATATTTCTCTTTCTGATAGCCAGTTTGGCGTATGCCGGAACTATAACAGTTAATTCCGTGGAAGATACGAACGCACGGGATGATGTGATTACCCTCAGAGAGGCGATCCTGATCTCTGAGGGAAGCCTGGCATTTGGCGCATTGACAGCCACTGAACAAGATCAGGTCTTGCCGCCTGTGGGAAGCGGGATAGCTGATACCATCGACTTCAGCATTTCTGGGACAATAATGCTCACCTCCGGTTTGCCGCACATTACCGATGGTGGAACGGTGATCGATGCCAACTCTCAGTGGAGTGGACTATGGCCTGGAGGACAGCCAGGCGTGGTTCTCGACGGCACGAATGCTGGAAATACGGCAGGCTTAATGATCTTCGGAGCCGCCAACTGCCAGATCCTCGGACTATTCATCACAAACTTTGAGAGGGGCATTTGGCTCTTCTATGGTGTACAGTCCAGCACAATCGGGGGGACAGGTACGGGAAACCGCAATGTCATCTCAGGTAACAACGGCTTCGGGGTGATCATTGAGTCAGCAGGAACAGCCAACAACATGATAAAAGGGAACTACATAGGCACCGATGTCACTGGTACGCGAGACCTGGGGAACACTACCGATGGCATTCTCATTATTGATGGCGCTCATTCGAACACCATTGGCGGAACGGGCACTGGCGAGAGAAACATCGTTGCGTTCAACAAAAGAGTCGGTGTTTTTGTGGTGGGCGATAGCACCGATTTCAACACTATCTCTGGCAATTCGATACATGACAACGGGTGGTTGGGGATCGACGTTTGGGAGGGCGGAAACGATGGAATAGTGCCACCAGACATTATCTGGTACTACCTGGCAGGTGATATTCTGACTATTTCGGGCGATACTGTTGAGCCCAACGCAACTATAGAGGTCTTTAAGGCCGATCCCTGGGGTGAGGAGGGCCAGACATTCCTGGGCAGTCTGACTGTTGATGGGAATGGAGGACTATCGGGCACACTCTCTGTCGCAGGAAAAGAGATCTCCGTGGATGATGCTCTGATCGCCACGATCACGGATACTAGGGGTAACACTTCTGAGTATAGCCGGCCCTTGATTTGGACTGAACTTGCCACAAGGCCTCAGGTTCCGGTGCTCGTCAACATCGATGGTCGCAGGTTAAGTGTCGGGGAAGGTGGCATTCTCTACCATGATGGTAAGCCTTTTCGAGCCATCGGGGTAAACTATAACGATGTGTTTGATCGGATACTATTGAAGCCAAATAACACCACCTACAGATGGGGATTTACCCAACTTGCAATGCATGGGATACCCTTTGTCCGTTTCATGGCGACGACCCACTGGTCTATCAACCTGGCAATGTATGAAGATGATAGGGAGACATACCTCAAACGTCTTGATGGTGTGATCCAGGCTGCGGAGGACTATGGAATCGGCCTTATCCCCAGTTTCTTCTGGCAGACCTGGACCGTACCGGATCTCGTTGGTGAGCCTCTAAACCAGTGGGGTAATCCCAGCAGCAAAACCATGGCGTTTATGCATCGATATACAGAAGATATTGTGTCTCGCTACAAGGACTCGCCAGCGATCTGGGCGTGGGAGTTTGGAAATGAGTTTAACCTTCTAGCTGATTTGCCCGATCCTGGCAGGCCGGCTATCATACCAGAATTAGGAACACCCTTGACGAGGGGGCCAGCGGATGATCTCACCACCGATATGATCGTCGTTGCTTTCAAGGAGTTTGCAGAGGTTGTGCGCTCTATCGACCCGACGCGACCTATCATAACAGGCAACGCAGGTCCTCGAGAACATGCAGAAGATATACGATTGGGTCATGCCTGGTCTGAACTGGATACGCGGGATGAATTCAAAGCCAATATTTCCCTGGTGACTCCATCGCCATGTGACATGGTGTCTATTCATATTGGAGATGATGTCTTTCATGAGAGATTTGCACCAGGCTATCATCCATCGTATGACGATATTGTTTCCCTCGCAATGGAGGCAAGTGTCCAGAATGGGAAGGCTTTGTTTGTGGGGGAGATGAGTGTAAGTGACTATATCCATGGTCTTGAGACGGCCGCTCCACTCATGCAGGAGATGCTGGATGTTGTGGTCGAACACGATGTGCCATTGGCGGCAGTATGGGTCTTCGACATGCCGGTTTCAGACGATGATTCGTCACGGGGTCGAAACATAAGGCCCCCAAACACGAGAATGTATCTGCTGGAAGCTATACGCGATGCCAATGGGGCTATCTCCGATAAGCTTGTGGGTGACCAAGACATCAACTATCCCTGGGATGTCAACGGAAATGGAAGAGTGGATGTTTCGGACATTGTATTCGTAGCCCGATATTTTGGGAAGAATGTGACAGCGCCACTATATCTCAACCCAGATGTGAATGGCGACAGGACTGTTGGCATTCTTGACATCATCCTGGTCGCGAAGCACTTCGGAGAAGTCTACTCCCCGGCAGCGCCTTCTAAGGATATATGGAAGGTTGACCGGGAGCATCTACCGCTGCTTACCAGGATATACAATACTATGGAGGAGAATCCACGCTCTGACCCAGATTTCCTGGCCACCAGGAGTTTGCTGCAAAGACTCATCTCCGATACCAGAGTCAACAAGACGGATGTGTTTCAGAACTACCCGAACCCATTTAATCCTGACACATGGATTCCGTATCAGTTGAGGGACGACTCTGATGTGATCATCAAGATATATACCTCAACAGGACGACTTGTGCGGACGCTGGACCTGGGTCACAAATCAGCAGGAATATACATAAGCAAAGAGAAGTCTGCCTATTGGAATGGCAAAAATGCAGAGGGAGAAAAAACTGCAAGTGGAATCTACTTCTATAACATTCAAGCAGGTGATTTCACCGCCACAAAGAAGATGGCGATAGTCGAATAGGATTCACTGAATATTGTGTTTAGCGGAGCCGATTTTATGATTTGGAAAGCCGCTCACATTACAGATTCAGGACAGTTTTCATGGCGGGCCCAGAACATCCAGATCACAATTAACACATATCAACGCGGTCCAACTTTTGGGAGGCGCTCCAATAAAAAGACCTCCAGTGCCGTCAGATACTACTAATCCGCAACTGCTTCCTGAGGGATGGATGTCATAGCTTCCATCGCTGCCGTACTCAATTCGTGGAAGAGATGTAAAAGCGCGTTAGCATGTACCTGGCAAATCCTTGATTCGGTAAGAGAAAACACCTTGCCTATCTCTTTCATAGTCATTTCTTCATAGTAGTACAGAGTGATAACAAGCGCCTCGCGCTCCGGTAGAGACCTGATAGCATCGGCAAGAAGCGATCTTACCTCGCTGGATATGACTTCATCCAGGGGGTCCAGCGCATTGGGGTCCTCAACAAGCGTCTCTTGAGCCTCTGCATCGTCCCTTTCAGAGAGCTTCTGGCTCAACATTACAAGGGTGGAAGGCCCTATCTGAACCAACATCCGCCGAAACTGGTGAATGTCCATATCCAGAGCATTCGCCAACTCCGACTCGGTAGGCAAACGTGAGAGAGACTGCTCCAGACGAGCGTATGCTCGCCTGAGACTCTGAATCTTCTCCTGAATCGACCTCGGCGTCCACTGTATGTTTCGGATCTCATCCAGTATTGCGCCGCGGATCCGGTACTTGGCGTATGTTCTGAAACTAGTTTGCATGACAGGGTCATACTTTTCCAGAGCGTCAAGCAAACCGATGACTCCCATGCTCACCAGGTCGTCATTGTCACAGCACGGAAACATGTATACAGAAAATCTCTGTGCCAGTGCCTTCACCATAGGAAGACATTCCAGAACCAGTTTCTCTCTCGCGCTAGTGCTTCCTTCATGTTTGTACTGTCGCCACAACTCCGCCAGCATTTTTCAACCCTCTAATGAAGATCCTGACCATCAAACTTACTTATCAGCAGCACATATCTCTTAGATCTCTGGATTTATTCCGGAAACAAGAACATGATTTCGGTGCGTTTCGGTAAGCTCCTATTAGCTTAAAGATATTCTATGGCAGATTCTCTTTACCCTATAAGCAAGTAACATACCAGAAAATTGGCTAATCCAATTCCAGCATCTCAACTCGCTTAGAAGCGTAGTTTTTAGTGATCTGAGGGGAAAGACTACTTCTGATAATGGAGAAATCATTTCCTACTTCAGGGAAAGTATTTCCCAATTTGTGCAATTGTGCATATAGCTCGGATATGAGAATGGGGGGTCACGCGGGTAGAGAACTGCCCCTCCTTTACCATCGGGCTGGGAAGGCTTTAGTGTTCGCTATTATCATTCGGATTAAGGCGACCATTTGTGTCTGTCAGTTCATTCAGTATCAGCTCTCTGTTGGGCTGGCAAGTGTACGAATCGCCTCCTGGAACTTGTGCACCATCGTTCCGGCATCGCTGGTTGCCTCTTCCACGACATTAAGATAGGACTTTATTTCCTCATTTTCTATCATTAGCAGAGCTAACTGTGCATTTGCCAGTATGGTGGTTAGCAGGTTGTTGAGTTGATGCGCCAGATGCCTATTCATTTTCATTAGACTGTCAAACTCATCTCCTTCGACAGCCATTCCCTCAAAATCACCAGGATGCTGTTCTGTATTTCTCTCAGGTGGAGAAACCTCGGCGCTTCTACCATCATCGCCGTTTGCAGTTTCACCCTTTTCATTATTCTGCTGGTCCAGAAAAGCTACATAGCCGGGATTATCGCTTCGAAGCTTCAATGCTATTCTCCTTTTGCTGGTGGGTTGTTTCGTATCTGAAATAGTTGATATTGTATTGGCCAGGTGGCCACAGCCTATGACATCAGGGCGGGTGGAAGCCATTTCCTTCTAGCTCAGTAAAGATGCAGAGTCCATGCTGCATGATCTTTTCCGCTACCTGTTCTGCCGCAATTTCATATACCTTCCTGAGTACCTGAGTTCTCAGATCGACGACCATATCTTCTCGAATATCGGAGGACTCACATAGAAGTCCTTTTACGTATTCTAGCCCCATGGTTTTGTCCGGAGGAATGATACTATCCTCCCCTCTCATGACGTGATCTCCAAATCCGAAGATGCAAAACATACTTTACAGCGTCGGACATCTACCGTGATTCTCCACGGCAATCAGAATCGCCCAGGCCTGATGGCCAAAAGCGCTGATGAAACTGCTAACTATGCACGCCGTACCCATAACACCATAAAAGCCACATATTCTCTATATCGGCGGGAATGTCTTATACCTTTAGCTTTTCCGAAGATATTTTTAGCGTTAGGGAGGAAGCGAGGAAAGAAATAGGATATTTTGGGAAGCGGCGTTTACTCAGCAGACGCCATGAGCTACGCTCACACACAATAATGAAGACGTCGCTGCAAGAGCGGACTTACCCGGGAGCGCGGACAAGATGTCCGCGCTCCCGGAAGTTATTCATCTTCCATTTCCTCTGTTGTATATTTACGCAGTTTGTTGCGGATAGTCCGCGGGGTCACACCCAGGATCTCAGCCGCGAGAGCCTTATTTCCGTTCACTTTCTTGAGGGTGCTCATAATAAGATGTCGCTCCACATCCTCAAGAGTAGTTCCCATAGTCTCCGGTGGAGAATGGGTAGGTTCATCAGTCAGAACATCAGGGAAGAAGTCGTCAACCGACAAAACATCGCTGTGACAGAGTATCACTGCTCCTGCGATGATGTTCTCCAATTCCCGAACGTTGCCGGGCCAGTTATGCGCTTCCAGCGCTTCCATCGCCTGCTGGGATATGGTGAGCGATGGTTTCCCCGCCTGCTGGGAGAGCCTATCAAGAAAATAGTTTGCCAGAAGAGGAATATCGCCTTTGCGATCGCGCAACGGCGGGATTACTATTGAGACAACATGAAGCCTGTAGAAAAGATCGTCCCTGAATCTTTGTTTCCGGACCGCTTCTTTGATATCTTTGTTGGTTGTGGCAATGATGCGTACGTCAACCTTGATGGGTGTATTGCACCCTATTCTATCGATCTCGTCCTCCTGAAGACATCGGAGGAGTTTCGCTTGCAGGGAGGGGACCATCTCTGCTATTTCGTCCAGAAGCAGCGTTCCGCGATGAGCAAGCTCGAATTTGCCGATCTGTCGGGAGATTGCTCCGGTGAATGCCCCCTGCTCATGTCCGAACAACTCGCTCTCAAGCAAGGCTTCAGGTAGGGCGGCACAGTTTACTGCTACGAACAGCTTGTTGGAGCGATTGCCGCGCTGGTGGATTGCCCTGGCTATTAGTTCCTTGCCCGTGCCGCTTTCGCCCTGGATAAATACGCTGGCCTTACTGTTAGCCACCTTACCCGCCGTCTCAAGAATCCTGAACATCTGCGGATCGGCTGTAATAATCTCTCTGGAATGTGCTTCTGTATCGCGATTATCATGGATCAAGTTTTCAATAACTTCGTGGAGTTTGGTTGCTGAGAAGGGCTTGGGGAGATAGTCATTGGCGCCCTGCTTCATTATCTCGACAGCCCCACTCACTGTCCCAAACGCACTGATCGCCACCACCGGAGTGCTGGGAGAGACCTCCTTGATCTTTTTCAGAAGAGATATCCCGCTCATCCTGGGCATTCTTATATCGGTAATAACTGCCGCAACGGTATTCCGCCTGAGTATATCCAGCGCTTCGTGGCCACTGCTTGCCGATATTACCGCATATCCCTTCAAACTCAACGCATCATATAGGAAATCGCGAATCATTGGTTCGTCATCTACGATCAAGATTCTTTCAGATTTCCGCTCTGCCA
>SDBU01009581.1_pt1 | contig 10836 bp, 10 predicted proteins | sample 2277071 | NCBI WGS metagenome assembly SDBU01 (sample SAMN10397929, study PRJNA504765) | marine sediment metagenome | isolation source: marine sediment core GS08_GC12, 126 cmbsf | place: Arctic Ocean: Gakkel Ridge, Loki's castle | collected 2008
AGGTGAACAAAACCGGGGATGTTGGCAGCAGCAAATTCCCTGGAAACCCTTTCTTCAAATGCTCTAATTCGAACCATGGTGCGGTACATATCTATCAGCTTCTCTTTTTCTATTGGCATCATATTCCTCCTGTCTTCGTAATGTGTTGCTATCAGGCTAATGGCGTTACTTCTGGTTATCATCCCCCTATTTCACTTAAAAGGAGATGCGTTGTCTCAGTAATGGATACTTTAGGTGGTTGAGCCGCCTTTGTCAATCGCTCAGGGTTTACTAAGCACATTGACGCCAAATCCTTGAGGATAGTATTATGTAGTGCCATAGATATTCATTGATTTGGGCATACCCCAGAGTGCAGTCAGGGGGAAGGATGATGAAAGCAGCTGTTTTTTACGGTCCCCGAGACATTAGATTCGAGGAAGTAGCAAAGCCCAAAATAGGGAAGGGCGATGTCCTCCTCAGGGTCAGGGCCTGCGGCATATGCGGGTCAGACCTGCATACCTACCGGCTCGGTCAGTTTCTGGACCTGGGTCTACCTATTGAGTCCGGTGGTCGAATAATGGGACACGAATATAGCGGAGAGGTGGTCGAAATCGGCGGGGAGGTCGAAGGGCTAAGAGTTGGAGACCGAATCACTACTGCCGCCGGAGGAGCCAATGCGGAGTACCTCAGGCTGGCTGCTACTCGGTTACGGGTGGTTGTCCACATCCCACCCGAAGTCAGCTACGAGGAAGCGGCTACTAACGAGCCTCTAGCCACCTCTCTTCATGCGGTAGACCTTGCCAAACCAGCCGATGAGGAGACTATCGTCATTATGGGAGCAGGTATCATCGGTCTGGGTGTTCTTCAAGTGCTCAGGACTCAGTCTTCGGCGAGGGTCGCAGTAGTAGACCTGTCTGACAAACGTCTGGCTATGGCGCAAAAGTTGGGGGCGGATATAATAATCAATGCTGGCAGAGAAGACCCGTATCAAAAGATGCTGGAGATAACAGGAGAGAGGGCGATATCGTTTATGGCAGTGCCAGTTGGTGGGGTGGATACCGTCTTTGATTGCGCCGGATGTACTGCTGACTTCGAAGGAACACCAGCCCTGCAACAGGCCCTGTCGATGGTCAGGGAGAACGGTAAGGTAGTACTGGTGGCCGTTTTTGAGAAGCCTCTGCAAATAGACCACAATCTTATCATGCGCAAGGGAACCAGTCTGCTTGGTTCCTGGGCCTGGACGCCGGAGGAATTTGCTCAGGCTATGGAGCTTATGCGCTCGGGCAAGGTAGACAGGAAGCCGCTGATAACACATGAATTTCCTCTGGAGAGAGCCAAGGAAGCCTATGAGACTCAGCTCAAGGCTGAAGAGGCGATAAAGGTCTTGCTCAAACCCTAGGCACTGGAGAAACTTTGTTCCGACTCCATCCGGAAAATATTGCTTCGAATAATATCTGAGGCTAGAAGATGCTACGAGTAATTTGCCAACCGGAGCCTGTTGAATATGGGGATGCCTACAATATTCAAAAGAGGCTCTGGACACAAAAAGTAGAAGGCCAGGCTGGGGACTTCCTCCTTCTGCTGGAACATCCCCCAACCTTTACCATCGGCAAGTCCGGCAAGCTGGAGAACCTTCTCTTGGGTAAAGAGGAACTAGGTAAAGAAGACATCTCCCTGTTCTTCAGCGATAGGGGGGGAGATATCACCTATCATGGTCCCGGCCAGCTGGTGGCCTATCCCATAATCGACCTCAAGAACAGGGGAAAGGACATCCACCGGTATATCCATGACCTCCAGGAGGTGGTGATACGAACACTGGCCGACCTCTGCATAGAAGCCCAGAGAGACGAGAAAAATGTGGGGGTCTGGGTAGGCAATGACAAGGTCGCTGCCATCGGGGTCAGTGTCAGGAGGTGGATTGCCATGCACGGCCTAGCCCTGAACGTGAACCCAACCCTGGAGTACTTCTCCCTGATAAACCCCTGTGGCATTCTGGACAAGGGGGTCACCTCTATTTCAAAGGTGCTCTCCTGCGACGTGCCGATGGAGGTCGTAGTCAGGGGGTTAGTGAACCACTTTTCGGACGTGTTCGACGCCGATATCGAGTGGGGGCCGGCCTGCTCGCCGAGGTGTGACTGATGAGAGAGAGACTCCCGCCATGGTTCAAAAAGAAGATACCCGACCCGGGAGTCCTGACCAGTATGGGGGCTCTTTTTGATGGGCTGAATCTGCATACCATCTGTGAAAGTGCCCTCTGCCCCAACCTGGGAGACTGCTTTTCCCAGAGGACCGCCACCTTTCTTCTCCTGGGCAATACCTGCACCAGAAATTGCACCTTCTGTGCCGTGAAGCAGGGCGTTCCCAACCCCGTGGATGTGAACGAGCCACAGCATCTGGCAGAAGCGGTGGAGAAGCTGGCTCTGAGACACGTGGTGATAACCTCGGTGACCAGAGACGACCTGCCTGACGGTGGTGCCTCCCACTTTGCCCGGACCATCGCCCTGCTGCGGGAGAAAGACAAAGGACTTACTGTTGAGATACTCATCCCGGACTTTTGCGGCTCGCTCCCCTCCCTGAAGATAGTGATAGATACCCACCCTGACGTTATAAATCACAATCTGGAGACCGTTCCCCGCCTCTACTCTGAGGTAAGACCAAAAGCAGACTTCCGGCGTTCTCTACGGCTCCTGGAGCAAGTTAAAGAGCTCGATTCCCGGGTAGTGACCAAATCCAGCCTCATGGTCGGCCTGGGGGAGACGAGAGAGGAGCTGTTGGGAGTAATGGAGGAGCTGAGAAGAGTGAAATGTGACCTGCTGACTATCGGCCAATATCTGCAACCTTCCCCTAGCCACCATCCGGTGGTCAGATATATTCCCCCGGAGGAATTCCTGGAGTACGAAGGGACAGGTAAAGAGATGGGATTCCGTGCTGTTGCCTCCGCCCCCCTGGTGAGGAGTTCTTTTAACGCTGCCCAGCTCTACGCAACAGCAAAGGCAGAGAGAAAGTAAACCTATGAAAGAGAACAGTCTGGTGAAGGACTTGAAGGGCATCGTGGGCGACCGTGTCACCGCCAGTGAATTTGAGCGCTGGTTCTACACCAGCGATATACTGCATATCCCCAGAGCAATCAGGACCATGCTCAAGACGATGCCCTCCGCAATAGTCAAGCCCGAGACGGCTGAGCAGGTATCGGCAGTTGTGAACTACTGTCAGCGGCACGGTGTTCCCATCGTTCCGCGGGGCGCGGGTTCCTCAGGGGTCTTTGGGTCAGTACCCAAGAAAGGCGGGGTGGTGCTGGACTTGATGGACCTGGAACAGGTGATAGACATTGATATCGAACGAGAGGTAGCGACTGCTGAAGCAGGTGTTACCTGGTGGCAACTGGAGAGAAGATTAAATCAACAAGGGCTGAGCCTGAGGAGCTATCCCTCCAGTGCCAAATCGGCGACCCTGGGTGGCTGGGTGATGACCAGCGGCCTGGGCATCGGCAGCCTGAAGTATGGCCCGGTCTTCGATTATCTCCTCTCCGCGGAGGTGGTTCTGGCGGACGGCAGTATCAGAGAATGCGGCACGGGAGAGGGTCTGGAGCACTTCTTCGAAACGGAGGGGATACTGGGTATCATCACCAGGTTGACCCTCAAAGTTCGCAAAACTCCCAGGTTCAGCTCCCACCACCTGGTCTACTTCGATGACATGGAAAACCTGTTCCAGGCTCTCACGCTGCTGGCCAACACGGAGCCTCGCCCCTACAACGTCGAGCTTCTGGACCATGAATACCTTGCTCTGCTGAAAGCCTCTGGCTATCCTGTGACCGACTTCGGCTCAGGAAGTGGTGTTCTGCTGGCTACCTACGATGGGGAGAAGGAGGAGGTTGAGGAAGGAAAAAGGCACCTGGAGAAGTTGGCTAGCCTGTACCGAGGGGTGGAGAGGGAAGGTGCTGAGCAGGAGTGGCAGCAGAGGTTCAATATGCTCAGGGTCAAGAGGGCAGTGCCGAGCATAATTCCCAGTAGCGTCTACCTTCCTCTGGGCCAGGTGGCACAGTTTTATTCCGGCCTGGAGAGAATGAACAAGAGAAGCATTGGCCTGGTGGGATACGTTATTTCCGATAGCTGGTGCGACCTGATGCCGTTAGTGGCTACCGATGAGAAGAAGGCAATGGAGTATGCCTTCGCCCTGCATACTCCCAGAGAGGTTTCCAATCTGGCATTGTCTCTCGGTGGCAAGCCAGGGGGAGGAATTGGTGTCTGGAATGCCCCGTATAAGAACGAGCTTCTGAGCGAAGAAAGAATAGCGGAGATTAAGAGGCTGAAGGACGAGCTCGACCCCGGAAAGATTATGAATCCCGGGATGTGGCCTGATACACTCCTGCTTTTCAAGCCAGGAGTGTATCAGTTAGCGATGGGTATTGCTTCTAAACTGGACAGAGTGCTGCCAACCAGGATAGGAAAAATAGAGGCTGGGGGCTTCGAGAATGAATTGGCTGCCTGTGTTCAGTGCGGCTACTGCATGAGTTCCTGCCCCACCAGGCAGGAGTGGCTTTCATCTACCCCCCGCGGCAGAATCCTTAGCACCAGGGAGTTATTTCTGGACCACCCACAACAGAATAATGAGCAGATAACGCAGGAGTACCTGGAACGGGTCTTTCAGTGCACCCTATGCGGGAGGTGCGGGGTTGACTGTAGCGTTGACATCAAATCGCGCCCGATGTGGCTGGGTGTGAGGAACCATCTAATAAAGAACGGCCTTGAAGTCGAGAGTCTGAAAAGCTTGACAGGGGCTATCAACGAGAGTCACAATATCGCTGCCAGACCTAACGAGCAGAGGGCAAACTGGGCCAGCAGGTTGAAGTTGCCCTATGACCTGAGAGGTAAGAAAACGGCAGAGGTTATCTACTTTGTGGGATGCGTGACCTCCTTTTTCCCGATGGCACAGCCGGCAGCCCGAGCTTTTGCTCAGATACTGGATACCGCCGACATAGATTTTGCCATCGCTGGTGGCGAGGAGTGGTGCTGCGGCTTCCCACTGATGGCAGCGGGTCGTAATGAAGCGGCTGAGAGTTGCATCAGGCATAATATCGAGCGGGTCGAAGGGATGGGAGCCAAGACGATAGTCACGACCTGCCCGGGGTGTTACCGGGTGTGGAAAAACGAGTATTATGATGTTACTGGACAAAGACACCAGCTCAACGTATTCCACGCCACCGAGTTCATAGCCAGGCTCATTGAGGACAGCAGGATAGACATTAAGGGATGGGAGGAAAACATTACTTACCACGACCCCTGTGACCTGGGAAGAAACAGTGGTATATTTGATGAGCCGCGCTACATAATAGAAAGGATTCCTGGCCTCAACTTTGTGGAGCTTGAGGACAATCGGGAGTATGGCAATTGCTGTGGCTCAGGGGGAAATCTTTTGGCCTCAAATCAAGAGCTTTCGCTGGCTATTGCCCAGCGTAAAGTGGACGAGATACTGAACACCGGGGTCCAGACTGTAGCTACAGCATGTCCTTCATGCGTGAGGGCAATAAATATGGCCAAGACAGCCGAAAAGGCAAAGCTGAATGTTCTGGATATCACCGAGCTAGTCTGGAAGGCTATGGGAAACTGATAGCTCGCAAAGGAGGGATTGAGATGGGTAACCGGCTGGAGGGAAAGGTGGCTATTGTTACCGGAGCCGGCAGCGGACTCGGCCGGGGGATTGCGCTCGCCTTCGCCAGAGAGGGGGCCAGGGTGGTGGTCAACGACATAAATGGTGAGAATGCCACAGCAGTAGCCGAGGAGGTCCGGGCCCAGGGTAAAGAGGCCGTGGTGGTGGAGGCAGATGTCAGCCGAAACAACCAAGTGGAGGGAATGGTGAAGAAAACCCTGGAGGTTTTCGGGAGGATAGACATACTGGTGAACAACGCCGGTATCGGTGGCTTGCACGTCGGAATGCCGCTAAGCAACCTGACCGAAGAGGACTGGGACAGAACCTACGAGGTCAATCTCAAGGCGCATTTCCTTACCTGCAAGGCGGTCATGCCCCACATGATTGAGCAAAAGAGCGGCAAGATTATCAATATCTCTTCCATAGCGGGGAAGACAGGCTCACCCGGTATCCCTCACTATTCAGCCACCAAGGCGGGAGTGATAAATTTCACCCAGTCCCTGGCCAGGGAACTGGCACCCCATCGCATCAACGTCAATGCCATTTGTCCCGGGCTCATCTGGACGCCTCTGTGGGAGAAGCTGGCTACGGACATAGCGGCGAATAATCCGGACCGTAAAGGAATGGCACCCAGAGCCGTTTTCGAAGACGCTGTCGAGCGGGCGGTGCCGATGAAAACGGAGCAGACGCCGGAGGATATTGCCATGGCGGTCGTCTTTCTGGCCTCCAACGAATCCGACCAGATAACAGGCCAGGCAATCAACGTTGACGGCGGGGCGGAGCTCCACTGATAATTTGAGGTAATAACAGGGCAAAGGAGTTGAACATGACGCTGCAAGAGGAAGAATTGCTAAAGCTCTATAGCAACATGGTGCGCGCCCGAAAAGCGGACGAGGTGATTGTCAAGGGCTTGCAGGACGGCAAAGTGGTATCGTTTTACCATAGTGGACAGGGGGAAGAGGCGGTTGGGGTGGGGGGATGCACCTTCCTGAGAAAGGATGACTACCTGTACCCTCAGCACCGAGGTCACGGCATCGCCCATATCCTATCCAAGGGTGCATCAGCGAAGAGCTTTATTGCCGAACATTATGGAAAGGCGACTGGTGCCTGCAATGGCATCGCCGGCTTTCATTTTGTAGAGCCGGAGCTGGGTATTCTGGGAATGGCTGGCACCATCGGCTCCGCCTTTCCCGTCTCCCTAGGATGGGGAGTGGCTGCCCGGAAGAGGGGTCAGGGACAGGTGGTGGCCTGCTTCTTCGGTGATGGCGCTTCCAATCGCGGTACGCTCCACGAGGCAATGAACCTGGCGGCAGTCTGGAAGCTACCCATCGTATGGGTCTGCCACAACAATCTCTACGCCCAGTTCATGCCCCTCAAGGACGCCTATGCTAAAGAAGACATAGCTGACCTGGCGGCTGGCTACGATATGCCCGGGGTAGTGGTGGACGGACAGGATGTCATTGCCGTGCACGAGGCGGTTCAGGCGGCGGTAGAAAGAGCCAGGGCGGGAGATGGCCCGTCGCTGGTAGAATGCAAGACCTACCGCTACCGTGCCCATTCAGAGGGGGCTGATATTACCCACTACGGTCCCCGTTCCGAAGAGGAAATAGAAGCCTGGAAGAAGAGAGACCCGATTAAGCTTTTTCAGGAGAGGCTACTGGAGCAGGACGTGCTAACCCAGGAGGATATCGAGAGAATCGACCGTGAGGCGACGGCAGAGATGGAGGAAGCGGAGCGTTTTGCTATGGAGAGCCCACTGCCAGACCCTGATATTCTGGAAACAATCCTTTATGCAGACTAGATAGAGAGGTAGAGCTGAGATGAAAGAGATCAGGTATATTCAGGCGATAAACCAAGCTCTGGCAGAGGAGATGGAGCGGGACGAGACTGTTTTTATCATCGGGGAGAATGTCCAGTCCGGGGTCTTCGGAGCCAGCAGGGACCTGGTAGAGAGGTTTGGACCGGAGCGAGTAATGGATACCCCGCTGAGTGAAACGGCGGTCGCCGGCTCTGCCCTTGGGGCGGCGATGGCTGGCTACCGTCCCATTGCCGACTTCATGTTCGCCGACTTCATGTTCATCGCCGCCAACGAAGTGATAAACAACGCCGCCAAGTGGCACTTCATACACGGCGGAAAGGTTGAACTGCCCCTCGTCTTCTTCGCCTGCATCGGCGGCGGTGCCAGAGTTGGTCCCGAGCACTCCCAGTGTCCCGAGTCCATATTCCTGCACACCCCGGGGCTGAAGCTTGTCCTCCCTTCCACCCCCTACGACGCCAAGGGCCTGCTGAAGACAGCCATCAGGGACAATAACCCGGTGGTCTTCTTCTACCACAAGCGGCTTCTGGGAGCTACCGGTGAGGTGCCGGAGGAGGAATATACCGTCCCCTTTGGCATGGCTGACATCAAGAGAGAAGGAAAGGACGTCACCGTGGTGGCTACTTCCCGCATGGTGCAGTTCTCCCTGGAAGCGGCCAGCGAGCTTGAGGGGAAGCTCAGTGTCAAGGTGGTTGACCCCAGAACTCTGGAACCTCTCGATATTGACACCATCATCGAGTCGGTGAGAAAGACAGGGCGAGTGGTCATCGTCGATGAGGACACCTTGCGGTGCGACGTCAGTGCTGAGATAGGGATGCAAATCATGGAGAAGGCTTTTGATTCCCTTGACGCCCCAATTCAAAGGGTTGGCGCGGCTAACCTGCCCATTGCCGGGGCATTGATGGAGCAGTATGTTCTTCCCCGACCTGAGGACATAGTCTCGGCCATAGAGACAGTTATGGGCTGAGGACTGAGCGAGTGAAGGAAGAGATGTATCCGGAAGAACTCAAGTATAATGCAGAACATACCTGGCTGAAGCTGGAGGGGAATGAGCAGGGGCGGGTTGGTATTACCGACTACGCCCAGGAGCAGCTCAAGCAGGTTGTTTTCGTTGAGCTCCCTGAAATAGGGACGGAGGTCAGCCATCTGGAGCCCTTTGGCGTGATAGAATCAGTCAAGGCAACTAACGACCTTTATAGCCCGGTGAGCGGTGAGGTGGTGGAGGTGAATCATGCCCTGGAGGATGAGCCGGGCCTGGTCAACGAGGACCCCTACGGGAGGGGTTGGATGATGGTGGTCAAGATAACGAACATGGCTGAGCTAGACCTCCTCATCTCAGCCACTGAATACCATACATTGGTTAGCGGAGAGGCGAGTAAATGAGTAAGGCAGGAATTATAGCCAATCCTGCCTCGGGTAAGGACATCCGGTGGCTGGTGGCCTACGCCGGAGGCGGCAAGACAGGGCTTTTTCACCAGGCGGAATTAGATTGACCGGAGGCGATAGAAATGGCTGAATACATAGGGATACCCAAGCTAGGCATGAGTATGACGGAGGCCACACTGGTTGAGTGGAAGGTCAAAGAGGGCAACCAGGTGGAAAAAGGCGATGTTGTCCTGATGATAGAAACCGAGAAGACCCAGTGGGAGGTGGAGGCTAGTGCCCCCGGTTTCCTGCATATCCTGGTTGAAGCAGATGTCAAGGCACCGGTGGGTAGAGTGGTAGGTCTCATCGCCGAGACTGAGGAGGAACTGGAAACGCTACAGAAGGAGCCGGCTAAGGAGATGTTCACTACCGCGACCGAGCCCCCCGCGACCCCTGAAGCCCTTCCGGTTGAGGCTGCGCCAGCGGCTGCTGGCAGGGTCAGGACTGAGGCGGGAAAACGCATCCGCATCTCCCCGGTGGCCCGGAAGATGGCCGAGGAGCACATGATAGACATAACCACGATAACGGGCACCGGCCCCGACGGCAGGATAGTGAGGGAGGATATCCAGAAGGCGATAGAGACGAAGGAAGGGGGAGTACCTTCGGCGGAGGTCTACGAAGGCAAGAGGGTCAAGACCACGATACCACTCAAGAGTATGAGAAAGGTTATCGCCGAGCACATGCACCGCAGTCTATCGGTGGCTGCCCAGCTTACCTCCATGGGTGAGATAGACATGACCGAGGTGATAAAGCTTCGCAATGCCCTCCTCGAACAGGAAGAGACCCTCAGTGCCCGAATCACCTACACCGACATCTTCATAATGTTCATCGTCAAAGCTCTCAAGGAGCACCCGATTATCAACTCCAGCCTGATAGAAGACGAAATCAAGATATGGGAAGACATAAATATCGGTGTTGCCGTTGCCCTGGAGAAGGGAATTGAGGGAGGCCTGATAGTCCCGGTGGTAAGAAACGCCGACCAGAAGTCTCTGCCAGAGACAAGTCGTAAGGTAAGAGCGCTGGTGGAGAAAGCCAGGGCAGACAAACTCATGCCCGATGATGTCAGCGGGGGCACCTTTACTCTCACTAATCTGGGAGCTTTTGGCGGAGGATGGGGTTTCGACACTCCAATCATCAACCAACCCGAGTCGGCAATACTGGGCACCGGAGTCATCTCAGATAGGGCAGTAGTGCGAGAAGGGCAAATTGTAAGCAGACCCATCATGACCTATAGCTTCACCTTCGACCACCGGGTGATTGACGGTGCTGCAGCCACCAAATTCATGGACCGGCTGACGCAACTGCTGGAGACCCCAGGCCTTCTCCTGTTTTGATTAACAGAACTGCCTGCTGACCAGAGGGAGGGCTATGGTAGCTCTTCTTCTGGCAGGTATGGTTGCGGAAAGGATGTGGGCTATGGAACAGAGAGACCTGGTTATCATTGGTGGTGGGCCGGCTGGCTACGTGGCGGCAATCAGGGCCAGACAGCTCGGGGCTAAGATAACACTGATTGAGGGGGATACTCTGGGTGGAACCTGCCTTAATCGGGGCTGTATCCCATTGCGAGCGCTGGTCAGAGGAGTAGAGTTCCTTGACCTCCCCAGAAAGGCCAGGGACTACGGGGTGAGCCTTGGCACGGCGGAGGTGGATTTCTCCAAGATGATGGCTCGCAAGGATACTATCGTCAGGACCGTCGTCGGTGGAGTGGAACTGCTGATGAGGGAAAACGGCATCGAGGTAGTCAAGGGAAAGGGGGGACTCCTTTCGCCCTCAGAAGTCGAGGTGCTGCTGGAGGATGGCACCAGCAACCGCATAGCAGTGCCGAAGATAATTATAGCCACCGGTGCCAGCTCGAAAAGACCTACCGCCACTGGTGCGGAGGCGATAATTACTACAGAGCAGGCCCTGGAACTGAATGAGATTCCCCGGTCCATGCTTATAGTGGGAGGCGGGGCTATAGGCTTTGCCTT
>SDBU01009582.1_pt1 | contig 10836 bp, 11 predicted proteins | sample 2277071 | NCBI WGS metagenome assembly SDBU01 (sample SAMN10397929, study PRJNA504765) | marine sediment metagenome | isolation source: marine sediment core GS08_GC12, 126 cmbsf | place: Arctic Ocean: Gakkel Ridge, Loki's castle | collected 2008
GACGAAAAACCCGATATTCCTCAAGGAGGTTTTGCGGTTCACCGATATTCCGAATCGTGGAGAACTTATCCGTGAGATTGACATTATACCCAAGCAGCAACAGCAAATCAAGCAGCTTGGCGGAGTTATTCAGAATCTTACTGAAGAATTGAAGCGTGCGAGGCGCGAAGAGATCAACGCCAAGCAGGCCAAACAGCTCAAGGAGCACGAGACCAAGCAGGCAATACAGACAATCAAGCACAAAGCCAGCCTCGAAGAACTTAGGGTCGAGGCGGAGGCCGCAATAGAAAAACAGGTATTGAAACACGAACTCGAACTAAAAGAGGTAGTGTTACGAAAACAACTCGCCGGAGCCCATTCAGGGAACGGCGGAAAGGGATAGTACAACATGAACAAAAAGCAGAAAGAACCTACGAGCCTTGAACCCTCGGCGGAGCAGGCCGCCGGACAGCAACCGGAACCAACGGTTGTCGATCCGGGCAAGACGGTACCTCCTGCCGATGCGGCACACCAAGGGGAAGCTACCCCTCCGGCATCGGAAGTATCTGCACCGACTGAAGTTAGTACTGACGAAACACAAAAACGTATTCTCGAAGAGAACGCTGCGGCGAAGACGATGTTGGGATACTTAAATGATCCAGCAGTTAGTCACGCAGTGACTCAAGCGATGGCGCGTGAGGGAACGGGTGGCGATCAGGCCTATCCCGCTGTCCCGAGTGTGGCTTCGCAACCAGGGTTACAGGCCCCGCCCCAGCCCGGACAGGCAGAAGCGGAACCTGTTCCGCAGGATTTCATGCCTGCCGGTTCGAGCTATGACGAGAGCGACGCATTTGTTAATCCGGCATCGCCCTCGGCATTGGCCCGGCAAAAAGCGGCGGACGAGAAGGTCGCGTGGATAGTTCGTCAGGGAATTGATCAACGTATGACTGAATTTACGCGTGAGCAGCAGACCAAGCAGAATCAAGCCTGGCAGCGAACGCAAGTCGAGCAGGGAGTACTGGCCGTAGCAAAGAAACATAATCTTTCCGAAGCCGAAAGAACTGAATATGAGGGGTACGTGGCAAGAGTTGCCGCCGGAGGAGTTCCTGTCGGCGAGATACTCGAATCCCATTATGTGGGTCAGAACATTGCAAAGGTAATCGAGCTAAGGGCTCAAAAGCTGGCGGCGGAGATGGTCGCTGGCGTTGCGCCCGGTGCTACGATTCCATCCACGGTAACGAGTCCGGGTGTCGGCGGCTCTGCGGAGTCAATCGTGCCCCAGGGTGAAATGAGTGCTACGGAAAAGATTATTAACGCTGATTAGGTCGGTTCTCCCGCAAACATAGGGAGTTTCGACACATGGCAACTACATTTAGCGCCACAGCCGCAGCCGCGTCTTCAGTACAGACCGGTCCCGGCACAATGGGCGGGAAATACAGCGAACTTCGGATTTTTGATAAGGACCGAAGTCCGGTTGTATTCAAGGATGCAAAAAAGTATCCGTTGGTTCCGATCTTGATGGAAAAGCTCCAGACAATCGAGGTCACGGATACGTACTTCAAGATTTTTGAGGACGAGGACGAGCCTCTTCATTTCACCCCATCGCAAACTTCAGGTGCGGCGGAAGGCGGGGTGGAGAACGTAGTTTATCTCGCAGCTGCAAGCGCTCGCCAGTTCAAGGTCGGCGATGTAATAATCGTTGATGGGCTCTGGGTTACAGGCTCAACAAACTACAGCGTTCCAACCGCCGGAGCTTCGCCGGAGCAGATTAGGATTCTTGCTATCGGCGACGAAAGCGCGAACACACCGATTACCGTTCTGCGAGAGGGCTCCGATGCAATCGAAACCACTTATACCCTGGTAAAAGCACCCTCTGCAATGCCTGACGGCTGGAGTGCCGGAGCCGGTTATTCGATTGAAGAATCGCAGCTTTACAATTACGCCCAGAACATGGAAAAGATAATCTCGGTTGACGAAAACCGGGAGCACACCCGTGCTTATGGCGAAGCCGACATGAACCGAGACATGCGTAAAAAGCGCCAGAGTTTCAACAGGTCGCTTTCATACGCATTCCATTTCGGTCGCAGAAAGCTGGTTACTGGTGCCGACAACAGGCAGCGGCGCAATACGGGTGGGCTGGTAGAGTTTATCCCCAGCGGGAATTTCACGCGCCTCAATGGCCCGGCGACGCTTCAGTATTACAACGGGAAGTCCGAAACTTGGTTCCAGAATGGTTCCGATGAAAAGTGGGCTTTTATAGGGCCGACGGTAGCTACCTATCTTTCAAACAAAGAAGTACCATTCCTTGTGATGAACGATGAACTGTCGGACAAATTCACCTTCAAAATCTTCGACTTTGAAACAACCCACGGTCTTCTTCATATGGTGAAAGACGAAACCTTCAGAGGGCTTTCTTTCGCAAACGATCTGGTGATCTATGACCTGGACTACATCAAGTTCGCCTATCTGAGCGGCATGAATGTTCAGATCAGGGAGAATGTTCAGAATCCGGGCGACCACTTCACAAAACATGAGATTTACGGATGCGTCGGTGTTTGGCGGACGTTCGCCGATTCTCACTACTATCTGGCCGACATTACTGGCTAAAGGAGGCGGCTCATGGGTGCAAGTACGCTTTCTACTATGGTTTGGGACGCACATGATGTCAACATGGAGCGAAGCATACATAAACTCAATACTTATGCCTCCCGTAAGTGGGTTAAAGTTGATTTGCCACAGAACGAATGGGTTGGGGCGGCGGGGACACCCGCGCTTGCGGCTCAGGCGACCGGCAAACCCTATTCATGGACGATGGAAGATACAACTCCCGACGCTATAACCACTTTGGTTGATCTTCCAAACAACGTTGATCGGACCGAAGCAATTAAGTTCCAGATTCTTTTCTCGATGGAAACGACAGGGAACAAGAACCCCGATTTTTCCATTGTTTACAAGGCTTTTGCTCCGGGCGATGACCACGCCGCCGCCGACACTGCATTGGACACTACGATTCCAGTAACCACAGACGGTGCGGCGAATGATGAAGGGATGCTTCGGCAAACATATGTTGGCGAGATTGCGGGGCGTACACTTGAAAGTGACGAGGAGATTCTTTTCCTCACGCTGGCGATTGACGACGATGACAGCACCGCCTCAAAAACAGAAGTATGGAGCGTTCGCATGTGGTATGTGCGACTGCTTCTTTAGGAAGGAGATATAATTATGGGTGCCAGTACAGTTGCCAGCATAACCTGGGACGCTCACGCCGACGCTATGGAAAGGAGTGTAAATAAACTAACCTCCTATGCCGGACGAAAATGGGTGAAGAAGGTATTGCCTTTGAACGAGTGGGTTGCCGCTGCGGGTGCTCCAGAGCTTGCGGCGCAGGGATCGGGACTGCCCTATACTTGGACGATAGACGCCACGACCAACAACGCAATAACGATTCTGGTCGATCTTCCCAATAAACTTGACCGTTCGCAGGCGATAAAATTCCAGGCCCTGTTTTCAATGGAGACGGCGGAAAAGAACCCCGACATTGCTATTACGTATAAAGCACTCGCCCCCGGTGATGATCACGCCGCAGCAGATACGGCGCTGACCACTACGATTCCGGTGGCTACGGATGGTGCTGCGAATGATGACAGCATGCTCAGGGAAACTTATGTTGGCGAAATCGCAGGCAGTACGCTTGAAAGCGACGAAGAAATGCTCGTAGTCAGGCTAACGCTTACCAACGACGATACAACTTCCGACAAATACGAATTATGGAGCGTCCGCATGTGGTATCAGCGGCTGCTCCTATAACAAGAGGACTTCATTATGGCTGTTACACATACACAAACACTGGGAATAATTCGCCCCCGGGAGGGTGCGCCTCAACCTCCGGGTTCTTACGGACTGGTTTGGGGAACTGCGACTTTGGCTTCCGGGACAGTCGAAGTAAGTCTTCCGTTTGGCGGGGACTATTGCTGGGCTGTTGCGAATATTCTTTCGGTTGCCACGGCGAATGTTGTTCCGTTGGGAACCGACAATGTTATCGCCAGCAACGCGGTGACATTTACCGCCAACAACGCCTCAAGTTCCGACGACATTTCCTACCAGGTTATCGGACGAATGGATGAAGCGTAGGCCGAAAGGCTTGCTTTCATCATAGACCACCTCATCTCCTCCGGAGATTCGTCTCCGGGGGAGAGCGGGGTGCACACAAAAGGGCACAAGATGAAAAAAGATGGGGTGAAGAAGGACAAAAAGCGAAGCAAGAAGCTGGCAATAGTGGTTTGTATGCCCGGGGAGAGTATAAGCTATACCGTTGTGCGATCTCTGCTTAACCTGTCGGCGTATGCACCGAAGAAATACGGGGCCGGCAGCATTATGTGGTCTTTGGCATATCATCCCTACATTTGGGCTTCGCGGGCAATGTGTCTTGGATGGGCTTATGATGTTTCTTTCGACATGAAACCATTCAGGGGCGCAGTAGACTACACGCACATATTGTGGATTGACAATGACATATGTTTCGATCCCTGGATGCTCGACAGGCTACTTGCACACGACAAGGATGTTGTTGGTGCGGGCTATATTGAGGTAGGGCGAAACTTCTTGACCGCAGGTTATTTTAATAAAGATAAAGTTGGTTCGCTCGACTTGATGTGTAAGGTTCAGGGCGAGAAGTTGATCGAGGTGGATTTTATCGGTATGGGGTTTTGCTTGATAAAGAAGGGTGTTTTTGAATCAATTCCCGCTCCCTGGTTTATTCCAATAGACGGCAAGAACTTTGAGGGCAAGCCGATTCCCTACGGCGAAGATGTCTCTTTTTGCAAGCGGTTAGCGGAGCAGGGATATAAGATTTATCTCGACCCCAATATTACAAATAAAATAGGGCATGAGAAGAAGAGACCCCTGTTTGCGTCGGACATTGATACCTCGGAAGAACTTATCTATGGTTATGATCTTGATAATCAGAACGAGATTAAAAAATCGGATATTAAATATCACGAAATTCCGCCCGAAAAAATCGACGAGGGTGAACAAGAAGCTTAGGAAAAATCTTGGGAGCGCGAAATGCCGCACATAGAGATGGACACCGTGGCGTTGGTTTATCATCTGAAGTTGAACCTGCACGATACGGCGGGTGTTGCATTTACCGACCAGGTATGTTTGGCGCTGCTTAATCGTGCGGCGGCGGTTATTTTGAACGAGGCCCCGGCGGAACAGGTTGGCGCGGGGCTTTACGAAGTAAATCAAGAGGTTACGCTTTCCAGCGGTACGGGAGACTTGCCCTTGGATGTTCTCCGTGTGGACAATGCGCGGCAGGCAAGTTCGCCGAGCAGGCCAGCGGATGATGTTCTTCCGGTTGGCGAATATCAGCACAGGGTTTCTCGATCAATGTTGCGAGGGACATATAATCGCCCGATGGTGGGCGTGGACTTGGCGGCGAAGAAGATTTATCTCGATGCGGGGGGCTATTCCGGTAACGTTGATATTGACTATGTGCGTCAGCCGATAAAGCTGGCGATAGACGGGACAAACGACGAAGCGGGTTTTGAGGCGACGGAGACGGTAGACCCCGACTGGCCCGCCAGCCTTACGCCACCGATATTGGATAAGGCGATCAAGAAGGGGATCGAGGTTCAGAATCTCGTCAGCGGCAACGTGCCGCCGGAGCAGATGGCCGCCTTAATTCTCAGGCGATTGGCTTAGGGGAATTGAATGGAATTTCAAGATATTGTCGATACCGCCGTTGAATTAGCGACATTGCGGAATGTAAAGAGTGTCCCCGGCAGGCTTGGGGAACAGTACGGCAACGCGGTTTGGCAGGAATGGATAGACCAGGGGCTGCCGAGACTTGTGCGAATCGGTGGGACAACAGACGCTACCGGCATAGATCATTGGTATCCTCTTGGCGGATTACGCGAGGTTTACCTTGCGACATTAGATGGCCGCGCTCTCGACCCGGTATCACTCGAAACGTTTTTCCACAATCTTGACGGCGGAACTACTGAAAAAGAGATAGGCTATGCTGTTCGGGAGGAGCAGGTTGCCTTTACCGGGCTGGCGGCAAGCGTGCAGAGTAAGGCTTATGTCGTTATTTATTATAGCGATAACCCCGAACTCAGCGGGACACAGGAGCCGTATGTGCCGGACAAGCTACATCTGCTGATTGCAAAAGAGTTGGCATATCGTTTTCGGGAGGATTTTGGCGGCGATGAACTGTCGCAGCAAGAACTGCTGAAAAGACAGAAGAACCAAATGCTGTTTGTTACCGAGATGCGCGGGCGGCAAGGGCCGGAGATCGAATCCTCGTTGTTCGTAAAAGATCACTCAATTACGCTTACCACAAACGTTGGGACACTGCCTACCGACTGTTATATCGTCAAGAACGTCCGTCAGGCGTCCACCCCAAGCAGGAACGCGGAGATAGTTGACGGCGCGGAGTTCCACCGCAGGACTACGAGCGACATGACCTCGGGGACTTATGAATATCCGCTTGTTGGTGTGGACATAAAGACGCGATGGATCGAATTGAGTGCGGGTGGTTACACCGGGAACCTGACAATAGACTATGTACGTAGAAAGCTCAAGCCCGGCCTACAGGACGATCAAATAGCCGCACAGTATGACGAAGAGCGATTTGACCGAGCCCGCCAGACCGGAAAAGGTGGTGGGATAGAAAAATTAGCAAAACTGATACAACAGATTTAGGAGTACGAAATGAAGTTATCTTCTGGCAAGAAGTTCCACGAAGGGACGGTTTCGGTAACAACGGTTGCCAGCACGGGAACCGTGGCAGTTACTTTCCCCGATGCTTTTGTTAACAAGCCCGCCGTAATGGTGATCCCGCCTATGGGCTATGAGGGGAATTATGTGGCCGACACTGTTACTACGACTGGATTCACTGTGAGTGTTGGGGCAATCGCGGGTTCCAGCGGGGTAGTAACCGATGGGCTGATACTTGGTAACGCGCCCTCTACTTTTGTCGAAACGGCACTGAATTTTAGCGACGCTACATATTCAGTTGGCTGGATCGCGGCGGAAAAACTATAAGATTGGTGGCCGACATGGTTGGTCGAGATATAATTGACACGGCGCTGGAGATAGCATCGCGTAAAGGAACAGACTCAATTCCCGGCAAGCTCGCGGAGAAGAATTACGAAGAACTCATCCAGGAATGGCTGGACAAGAGCGTTAACCGAACAGTCAGGCTTGAGGGTTTGATTGCCAGCGACACAGCCGCATGGCATCCGCTTCCGGGTTTTCTCAGGGCGATATTTATTTCTGTCGGGGGTGATCCGATAGGGCCGGTTCCCGGGGATCACATTTTGTATAACGAGACCAATTTTCCGGCGAACGTGAAGGGCTATGTAATCCGTGACAACAAGATCACCTTTACCGGCTCTCCGGGCGACATAGGTGCGGGCAACGCATGGGTTGCCTATTATCATGCCAACAATCTTGCGCCCTCGGTTACGGCGGAGTTGGACATACCCGATAAACTGAATATGATGCTGGCCCGGGAGCTTTCTTACCGGTTCCGTGAAGATTTCGGAGACCGGGATTCGGTTCTTTTGGGTGGCGAGATCGTGCGCCGCAGACGGGACAAGCAGAACTTTCTTCGGTTAGCGAGCGGCGGCACAAGCGAGCAGGACAAACCACTCCAAACAGATAGTTTCTGGCGGAAATGAGATGGCAAGAAGGTTTAGTGGCGGAAGCACACGGACTGCTCGCAGGCAAACGCGGACGAGACCGGCGGAGCCACCTGGCGGCGACTTAGGCGATCCCGGCAAACCGTCGGGTGATCCTTTTGTGACAGAGCCGAACCTGGGCATGGGGCCCGATCTTTTACCGCCACCAGGAGGCGGAGCGGACGATCCAAGCCGCAAGCGGATAATAGAAGACCCGCCTCCTCCTCCGCCGCCGCCCCCACCGGACGATGACCCGTTTGTGCCTCCGGATGATGATGATTTGGGTGATCCCGGTAAACCCTTTGAGCCGCCACCACCTTCTCCGCCGCCGCTGCCGGAAGAACCGCCCATAGACTTAGGCAGACCCCCAAAACTCCCGAGACCCACAAGGAGGATCGGGGCGCAGGGCGACATTGCAGTAAGCCAGGCTGCATTTGAGGGGGAAGCTCGTTTCAGGGTTACGCCGAACGCAATTCAGATTGTTGAATTTGGGTTGTTGGATACGTCGAAGTTGAGTGCGGATGTGCCGCCGATAAGGGGAAGGGTGTGCTATGATCTTGTTGTAAGCGACAGGGGCCGCGCTCGCGCACTGTCCAAGCGACCGGGATACATAACGGCGCTGAGTACTGTCAGTGTGGCGGTGGAAACTATTGATAACGCCGCAGCGGTGGATAAAGGCGGTGGTTTGGTTGGGATACCCATAACCGGCCACGCGCTTGCGGTTGATCAGCAGGTGACTCTCGCGGGCACAGCCAACGGTTCGTATGATGGCGACGAGATAATAGTTTCGCAGACGGCGAATGAAATAGTCATAACGGCCACCTATGTTGTTGAAGCCTCGGTTGGGGGGACCGCGACGCCGGTAGATATACCCAACGAGGGAATAGAGGCGATTACGCAGGATTGGTTTGAAGAGGACGGGACGCTCCAGATAACGGCGCAGTGTTCGGACAATATTCTCTACCGCGTAAATCTTTCTGGAACGACTCAGTATTGGCGGCATCTGGAGAATACACGCCCTAATGCCTATGCTTTTGGGGGTGGGCGATTTCGTAATGTTGACGGCATTATTAGGATAACCGGCGACTCCGCTTCCGTGGTTCGGAGGCCCGTTTGGTACGGTTATATTAAACGCGATTTTATGAACGACATAATCACCGACACCAACGGGAAAAACGGCGTTATGTTGTCCAAAGATGATCGTTACGTTAATTATGCCTTGCTGGACCCGCCGACCATAGGAACCGGGTCAGCAGAAGTAAGCGCGGGGAAAATCACATATCGCTCGACTGTTGAAAAGGGGTTGGTGAATGCGCTTGTGCCGGGGGTATATGAATACAGGGTATTTTATCAGTATGATGGGTTCCAATATTCACTTCCAGCGGGCAGCAATGTTGCAATGCACCGCTTACCCGACCTCGACGCCAACGATGACAAAGCCCTTTACCTGGGGATTTCGATACCAATAACCTTTTACGATGTTGCAAGCATTAATTCGCGTATTTCGGGCATAGGGCTTATAAGGCGGCACATACAGACCGACGGTGAGCCTCAGCCTTGGTATGTTGTTGGCTTTGCGGACATTAAGGACGGCGAAAAATATGTTCTGCTAACCGGAAACAGCGAATATCACACTACAAACAACTTTATAGACCTTAATGAATCGACTGTCAGCAATCCCGAGCACGCGAATGACACCCCGCAAGCGGATCATTTTAACGGACTGTTTATAAAAATGACCAAATCCGACGGCACTATTGTCTCTTCGCTGATTACCGACAATTATTCAACTGAGGTCTGGCAACTGGTTTTGGAGCAGCAAGGGGCCGAACCGGCAGATGCCACGGCTTATGACTACGAGATATACAACCAGTGGCGAAGCGATACGAGTACGGATGATGCAACGCATGTGTTCTATGACAATTTTCAGGAATCGCTCCAGGAGTGGACGGACTTTGCAGGATTCGCATACGACCTGGATTCTACGCATGCCAATTATCGTGACAGGGCCGTTGTCAACGAACGGGTGTTTGTCTCGGGGGTAATGCTTGATCCTGATGGCGCGGCGGAAGTGCATGACGACACGGTATTCTACCTACCGATAACCGGTGAGGGAAACTTCGTTCAGGATGCGATTGATCCGGGTAAGTTTCTACGGTTTGGCAAGGGTGACGGCGACAACGTAGTGCGGATAATGGCGCACGGGGTGGGGTCGGAGACGGCGGGCTCGGTTTCGGCGGAAGCACTTGTAATACTAAAACAGACAAGAGTTTATATAGTAGACGCTTCGGACCCGGTGTTGATCAATTGGCGGGTATTGAAAGAGTTTCACGGGATCGGCTGTGTTGGGCGGGATGCGGCGCTTCGGGTTGGACCGGTGATTTACTTCATGGATCGCCGGGCTCTTTACATGATCAGGGGGTTGGACATAGTTCCGGTGCGTAGCTTTGAACGGCTGGACGGGTATCTACGTGACTTCACCGACGCGCAATTGCGGAACGTTGTCTTGGGCTTTGTCGGCACGAAGCAGTGGTTGAAGCTGTCATTCCCTACGCGGACCACCGACCCGAAAATATTTTTCTATGACCTGCTGGCGAATGAGTGGGGGCCGTTCAGGCCAACCACGAAAATGAGAATGATGACCGTGGGGCATGGCGACAGCGCGATACTACCCTCGGGGACGGTGGACTTGAACCAGAAGATGATATTTTCGGAGAACGAAGGGCTGTATTTGTATCCCTCGGGAACCACCGACGCAGGTACCGGTTTTGCCGCACAGTGGATAAGCAACAACATCGGGGCGGACAATCCGTTCATGCAACATTTGATTTCAGGTATTTCGGCGGCGCACTACATCACAGGCGCGGACGGAACGCTGAAGATCAACAACGAAAGCGGGTCGGAACTCGCATCGGTTACACTGACGAAAAACGCGGCACCGGGGGATCATCCCGATATGTCGGCGGCCCCGGTTTTAGGTAAGAGGGCTGATAGCTTTGAGATACAATACGACGCGGGGGCAGCGGCAACAAGGGCTGATTTAGATGCGGTACTGGTTCGCTCCCAGATGGTAAAGAAAATTCTGTAGGAGTTTAAGATGGCGACGCCATATAGAGAGTACAATTCATTCCCCCACAATAGCTACGGGAACAACGGGGACTTGGCGGTATAC
>SDBU01009584.1_pt1 | contig 10835 bp, 8 predicted proteins | sample 2277071 | NCBI WGS metagenome assembly SDBU01 (sample SAMN10397929, study PRJNA504765) | marine sediment metagenome | isolation source: marine sediment core GS08_GC12, 126 cmbsf | place: Arctic Ocean: Gakkel Ridge, Loki's castle | collected 2008
AGATATTCTGGATTCGGGAACATCATAAAGTTTGAGAAGCTCTTCTTTAACAAGGCTTGAGACCGGTAAGATTACCGGTCTTTTCGGATTGTTAAACGCTTTTTGTTCCACCCAGACCATGACCCGGTCGAAAAGACTCAAACGATCTCGTTTGGTTTCTTTTACCCAGGTTTTGTGAGGAATACCATGAAAAGTAAAAAGATCCATCTCAAAGATTCGATCGTGACTGTGAATAATATCGTACCTACCAGCTTGAATTGTTTTTTGGGCGAAATAGGCAAAGCTAACAGGCTGCAGCCAGCGTGGAAAGCGTATGATAGGCACTTTATGAAAAGTGATCGGAGCATTCCCTGAACGCCATTGATTGGCGATGACATGCACGTCAAAACCATCTCGCTGGGCCAAACGTTCGGTTAAATTATACACGAAGCCTTCGGCCCCGCCGATCAAACCATATTTGGGAATTATCACCGCAACTTTTATGTCAGAATCAAGGTTCATTTAGAAATTGCTAATCCTTTTCTACGCCAATTTTCCCATACAAACTCGTACTGATAGGTTAAGAAGTGTGTTTTCTTCAATTCTTCCTGAATTTTTTTCATACGTACTCCGGCATCGGGAACAAAGCCATGGAACTGAACCTGGATATCTCTGATTTCTTTAATAAACTCTTTTTCTATGAAATGTTCTATTAATTCGTATTCTCCCCCCTCAATATTGATTTTCATTAAATCAATAGTACTTATATTATTCTTCTTCACAAATTCCAGAGCTTTAACCAATCTAATCTCAACTAAGTGATTGCTTTGTAGAAAAACAGATGATTCATCTTCACAAATTGCAATCGTTTCTAATCTTTTTTCTCCTGCAAGTCCATAATTATAAACATGAATTTTCGGGTTGCCTTTAAAGCGCTGTTTAATATTCTCTGCAAAATCAGGTACAGGTTCAAATATGTGTATTGTACAGCAATACTTCGCAAATATATCATTCGCCCACTCACCTTGATACCCCCCTAAATCAAATACGGTTGAATTTTCATTTAAATTATAATTCAATCGGAGTGTTTTATCACCTTGATCGCGAACCCATATCGCGACTCGTTTTGCCTGTTGAGATTTCTTGTTTAATTTGAAAATCCGGCGAAAGGCCATGCCAAAAACGTTCGTTAGGAATACAAGTGATTTTAGCATAATTATTTGTTATTCCATCATATTCTTAAATAAACTCAACTCTCTGTCATTAAAAATTTATAGAAGAAATGTATTTTACTGTCAAAATATACTCTCAAAATATATCGGATTTTGCAAGGTACTAGAATATCCAAGTTCTTGCCAGCATTTAATTGGATCGAAACCAAAGCTGAAAATGATACTTACGGATTTATAAGATTTGTTTTATAGCCGATATTCTGCTAAGAGATTTATTTATTTGATATGCTCCTAACGGATAAGCAACAAACATGTTTAGCATCCTTAAACAGATACGTAATAACTTTCTGACAGACAGGTCTAACCAATCCGTCGGACAAAAGCTGAACGGCTGCGTTTTGAACGTTGATCGTCTCAAATAGAATCCGAAGATGGGCGCGGGCACTATGGAATGTATGATGCCTATAGCAGAGCATTACCCTCTGACTCATCTTTTCAGAAAATATGAATTAATCCGATGAAAGTCGATATTATTATTCCGACATATAATCGACATGAAATTCTTTTAGAGTCCCTTGACAGCATTAGATCTCAGACGTATCCGCACTGGAAATGCTGGATCGCTGAAGATGGAAAAACTCATAAAACATTTGAAGTAATAAAACCTTTTTTAGAAGATGATCGATTCGAATATATGCCTGGGAAACATTCCGGCTCACCGGCGCATCCAAGAAATCGAGTTATTCAACTGGGAAATTTCAAATATATTGCATTCTTAGACGATGATGACATTTGGCTGCCGAAAAAATTGGAAAATCAATTAGACTTCATGCAGCGCAACCCCAACTGTGTATTACTGGGAGGCAATGCTTATCGCTGGTCAGGGTCAATAAAATGTGATGGATCGATGCCGCTGTATTTTCAAAAGAAACGATTTTGGGGTGAAATTCCCTATGACGCTTTAGTTCAAGATAATCATTTTATCTGTTCATCTGTAATGATTCGCCGTAGCGTCTTGAAGCAATCAGGACTATTTAATGAACATCTATCTTCACTGGAAGTTATGGCTCAAGATTATGAATTGTGGCTTCGCATCGCCATACTTGGTGAGACCTGGAATAGTGCGGAACCGTGTTTATATTACCGGGAATCAGGGCCCGTGTTTTATTCTAATCTAAATCGTAAAGATAATTACAAATCTAGAGCAGGTATTTTAGATACAGTTTTAAAGGGGGTTGAAGGTACACCAAGTCCCCTTTCGTATCCCGAAAACAGACATCTTGCTGCTGCCTGTCGCTATGAAAGGGATTTCTATCTGGCAGGGCCACGTTTTCTTGGACGACTAAGACACGAAATCGTTCTGAGAATAAAAAAAAGATTATCACTTCCCCTTTAAATCAAACGTAATTGTAGGCGCAGTAAACTTGATTAGGTATTTATGAGAAAAATCATCAATTTAGCTCTAAAGCCGCTTAAACTTGAACTTCAACCGGTGGATGTAAAATGGGAAAGGGATGCCTTTGCAAAACTTTATGAATCACGGATCCATACTAAAGTAACAAAGAGCAAATATCCTGCTGAATGTATTATTTGTTCAAAAGACCGAGCACTCCAACTTCATGCCCTTTTGGCGTCATATTTGGAACAAGTTGTTGCACCTGCCCCTGCCTATGTATTGTTTCAAACATCAAGCCAATCCCATAAAAAGGCATACGAAGACCTTATTAAAATATTTTCCAAACAAAATATTTCTTTTATCAAGCAGAATAATCGTATTTCATTTCGAACGGACCTGATAGAACTGCTGTCATCAATACAATCAGAAAAAATAATCTTTTTAGTTGATGATATTATTTTTATCGAAAATGTGGATCTTAATGATTTTACAAAATTCAATACAAATACTTTTGTTCCCAGTTTGCGCATGGGAATGCATTTGAAGCGGTGTTATACACTGCAACAGGACCAACCTTTGCCGGAATGGATATCCGGACTGATAAAGGATGAAAATAAAGTTTGTTGGAAATGGGCGTCGGGAGTTCTTGACTGGGGACATCCCCTTTCAGTCGACGGGCATCTATATTCTACACAGGAAATGGTATCCATATCGAAATTGATATCATTTAATGCACCGAACTCATTTGAAGACGGTCTCCAAAAGTTTACCAAACTTTTTTTACCGCGCTTTGGGGTATGCTATCGAAAATCGAAGATTATCAATATCCCCTGTAATATGGTTCAGCAGGAACACCCCAACCTCCATGGCAACATCAACCAGGATTATTTACTGGAGCAATGGCAAAAAGGCTATCAATTGGATTATAAAAAATTGTACGGATTTGTAAATGAAAGTGTTCACCAGGAGCTGCCGTTGAAGATGATTCAACGTAAATAGCTTTAGAAATCAAAATATTATTAATCTGGTTATCCAATTGACTCAAGTGAAAAATATCCAAGCTAACAGATAATACCTGAGTATGTACCATTGAAAAATATCCAGGCTAACAGATAATACCTGAGTATGTACCATGGATTAGGTTGGGTGAAACAGCAGTAGGATCGGGCCAAGTTCTGTATCTGGGGGCGAGGAGACTGTTTCAGTCTAAAGAAGATGTACGAAAAAGATGAATCCTCCTCCGAGCTGAGAAGAACGAAAAAGGAATTTTTAATATGAAAGTAATTATTATAACCGCTTCTTTTGAAGATGAACTAAGACCTCCAGAGATACAGGACAATTCACATTATCCAATAGGTCTCGGGTATCTGCATTCTTTTATCGAAAGGAAAGGACATAATGTAACAACATTATTTTTAAATGATTATGAGCCTGAGGAGTGTATTAACACTTCAATCAGGAGTGTAGAAGATGTTAATCCTGATGTAATTGGACTTCAAATCATGACAAGTAACAGGGAATATAGTTTTAGATTAATAGAACATATAAACAATAAATATCCGGACAAAAAAATAATAGTAGGTGGTATCCACGTATCTGTTATGTATGAACAGATTCTTGATAAATACCCATTTTTAATAGCCGTTCTAGGAGAGGGGGAATTAACTTTTTCTGAGTTAATTGATAACAGGAAAAGCCTAGAAGATATAGACGGAATTGCCTTTAATCATAACGGCAGAATAATTAAAACTAAAGAAAGGGCACTAATAGAAAACCTTGATGAACTACCGTTCCCAAAACATGAAATCTTTTTTAACGAAGCGAGAAAATGCGGGGGTATTCTCACAAGCCGAGGATGCCCGTTTTCATGTACTTTCTGCTGTCTACGTTTAATGTCACAGAGGAAAGTTCGTTTCAGATCCGTCAATAATGTTGTTGACGAAATTGAATATATGACAAAAAAATTCCCGGAAATGTCTTCTGTATGGATACATGATGACTCTTTTTTCCTGGACAATAACCGAGTAATTGAAATTTGCAATGAGATAGTAAATAGAGGAATAAAAATAGAATTCATTTGTAGTGGAAGAATGAGGCCTTTGAATCAACAGATGATTAAGGCCCTGGAAAAAGCTGGCTTTACACACGTTTTGTTTGGTCTAGAAAGTGGTGCCAAAGAAATTTTAAAAACATCAAAGAAAGCAATAACAAAAGAAGATGCGATTAATGCCATTAAATTGTTTTCAAAATCCTCAATTAGGATTTCTACTCTTTTAATCGTAGGCCTTCCAGGCGAAACCATTGAAACGGTTGAAGAAACTATAGAATTGATTCAAGCCCTTCAAAAGATAAAATATATCTGGTTTGGAAACGAGATAATGAAATTGTTAATTTATCCTGGTACGGAGGTTTATAAACTTGCAAAAAACAAAGGTATTATAGATGACAGTTATTGGTTGACAGATAAATGTACTCCATTTTACACGGCTGAGCATCCCATAGAAACATTAATTGAATTTGGAGATTTGATGTTAAATCATATATCTTTAGGTAGAATATTTACGCCCTCAGGATTTAAAGCACAAAGAAAAATGATTTACCTGATATTTAAAGATAAAGTCTTTAGAAGGAAGTTCATCAATCAATTTTTCGCAATTATTATATCAAGAGATACAATTAATAAAATAAAAAAGTTTCTAGGATTAGACTGGAAGACAAGGAAAGCTCGATTAGCTTTTATAAAAAATTTAATTGGATTGCCCTCCTCGCCTAAATAAGGAGGAATCGAAGGATAAGGGATTGCTTTTCGTGAGTGCAACCGTGCCAAAATAGTGCTTGTGAATCAAGGGTTCAGATAATCCAATATGTTGTATAGGCAGGAATGGCGCCGGGAGGTAGGCGTTATTAAATCATTAACCCTAACAAGACTCGATGAGAGTGTGGCAACTTGTGCGGCAATACACAATATGTTGTCTGGACACATAGCAAAATCGGAACGAATTTCATAAGGACGATTAATTAGATGGAAAGCTTCTGGCAACTGTTTGGAAACGGTCACAGGTTTTTAAAATTCTGTGATCGAACCATAACAAATTTATCGAAACCAAAAAAATCAATGACCAACTGTCGTTTTTTAAAAAAACAGAAAGCCAGACGTTTGCTGGAAAAAACAGATAAACTACATTTGGGATGCGGTACGGTTAAAATTGAAAATTATATTAATATTGATGCAGCCCGAATTCCTGAGGTTGATTTTCGTTGCAAACTAAATAAATTAGGTGACTATTTTCCTGAAAATTCAGTTACGGAAATCTATATTTGCCATGCATTGGAACATGTGCACGCACGGTTTATCCCGCTGTACCTGGACCAATTCTATTATATTTTAAAAAAAAAAGGGACTCTGAGAATCTCGGTTCCCGATATTAAGAAAATCATGACGATCGCAGCAAAAAAAGCTTGGTCTGATGATGAGTTGGATCTTTTGCAAGGTGTCATCGGTGGTGGGCAAGATCATAAATACAATTATCACAAAACCTTTTTTTGGCCCGAATATTTAAAAAGAAAGCTGAAGGCAGCCAATTTCCGAAATATTGAAGAGTATCCCCTTCGTCCTCATTTTACGAACCAGGATATTCAAGATGCAAGCAACTGTGCGGGATTTGTGCCTTTTGGGATGGGACTCAGTCTGAATATGAAAGCCGAAAAATGACTGCTTTTTAACAATTCTGAGTCAAAAGCACGTCAGTTCTTTAATCGTTGCGTTTGCAACCGGGTGCTAAGCACCCGGTTTTAGACAAACAATAAATCCGTACTATTTTTTAAAAACGAAATTTATTTTCAGTTATAACAGTTTTGAAAGCATTTCGTGTCATCTTGAACTGCAACAGCGCTCGCCTTCCCCGCAGCTTGCTGCGGGGAAGGCGAGCGAAATAAAAAATAACAAAATTGTCGAAGCTCCCTGCAGCAAGCTGCAGGGAGCTTCAATAATGAAGACTTATGATCAAAGTCAAACTCTCTTTTCCGTCTCATGAATGGCCGCTAGAGCAACAAACCCCGAATAGCAGTGGCGTCTGGAATAATTGCCAATTTTTTATCAATACCCCCATAAAACGCTGCGACTATTGGGTAGTCTATGAAGGGTTAACAAAAAAAAGAGATAAAACGGTTTGTCCTAGAGAGAACACCATACTGATTACAGCCGAACCCCCTACCATCAAAGAATATAATCAACAATTTTTAAATCAGTTTAATAATATTATAACCTGTCATCAAAATATTAAACATAAAAATCCGGTTTTTCAGCAACAGGGATTGCCATGGCACGTGGGAAGACGACAAAAAAATCATATCAATTTGTCCTTTTCAAAAGACTATGATGAACTGATGTCCATCCAGCACTTTCATAAGGATAAGCTAATATCTGTTATTTCCTCGGCCAAAGACTTCAGCGCAGGACACAGACAAAGAATTAATTTTTTAAATAAATTGAAATGCCATTTTGGCGATCAAATAGATGCATTCGGCCGAGGATACCGAGAGATCGAGGACAAGTGGGATGCGTTAGCAAAGTATAAATACCATGTCGCTCTTGAGAACAGCTCAGTAAATGACTATTGGACCGAAAAGTTAGGTGATGCTTATCTGGCCGGGTGTTATCCAATATATTATGGGTGTTCTAATATTGAAAAATATTTTGATTCCTCAGCATTGACTGTTATTGATATCGCTAATCCTGAAGAGGCCATTAGTATCATTGAATCGTGTATAAATGAATCAAGGTATGAATATGCAAAACAAAAAATTGAAAAGGCAAGAAATGATGTGCTCAACCGATATAATCTGTTTGCCATGATATGTGATCATATTAACAACAATCAAAGAGATTTGAATAAAGCTGAATATGTTAAAACAAAAATCTTTAAAGAACCTTCCGAGTCAAATATTTTCTTCAAAATCAAAAAGTTTATTGGCAGTACCAGAGCATGACATTTAGCTATCCAGGTCATTGCTATCTTCACTCCCAATGATTGTTTTCTTCATCGCCCTATTCTAAAGGTTTACTTAAAATTGAATAATCCGTCAGTGGGTTGTATTCCGGTAATGGTGTTGCAGAGACCACCATCAAATGAGACCTTTCAAAATCTATAAATTCACGGTAGTACATATAAATCCTTTCCCAGGGTATCATATCCTTTGAAAAGAGGAACTCAATATCTTGTTTAAAATCGTGTCTTGACCAGTTTTCCATCAACATCACCTGTTTGGTTGCATATCTGAACAGGTTTGATAGTGCCACAAGATGACTTTTTCCCGTATGTAAATGCATAATTACAGCTTGCGTAAAAGCGATGTCTATTGTTGGTTCATTGAACGGGTGAGGTAGTGTTATATCTATTTGTTCAATGTCAGCGTTTAGCTCTGGATGGCGCTCTTTTAACAATTTGATCTGATCTGTTGATATATCTCTTCCATATAACTTAATCTCAGGAGCAAGCGTATTTATATTTCTCAAATGATCACCGCTTCCACATCCCAGTTCGATGACTGATGAAGGCGATAATTGAAGAATTGTTTCATATAACAGCTTATGATTCGGATGCAGGGGGAGTATATCCCTGTTAATCATGAGTTCTCTGTTTTTATAAACATAATCGTTACAGTTTAACGTTTGAGTACAAAACTTTGCGATATCGGCCAATTCTTTTTTATACGTTTTAGGATATTCTTCCCAGTCGAATTCATCTACCTCTTCCTGCTCCCATTTGAAAAAGTTTTTTATTTTAAACCTTAAATAGGAAAACATTATTAATACGCTCGTTAGTGCAGTTCAAATGATCATCCATATTCGTCACGACAAAATTACTTCTCTCTGGTGTATATTTCCAGATTTTTCATCATTTTGGTTCTAATCATCTCGTATTCATCTTTGCGATCCTGATGAAGATTGGTTTGTAGACACTTATCTATGATTTGGATAAGTTCCAGACTAACTGCATGTCGGTATATATCCATTGCCCGCTCTTTTTCTCTTTTCATCCTTTTGCTAAATATAACCCGCTTGATCTCTCTGGCAATACGCAAATGAACAGGAAATATTTTTCTTTCTTCTTTCTTCTTTTTCAAAGTGGTTCCGATCCCTGAAGCCTGATCGGGATGAAGTCGGTAGTGGGCAAGAGTTTCCTCAAGCTTAATTGGATCAGCCCCAAAAAAAGCCACAGCACTGATCCACCAGTCGTGCCCGACATCAGCTTGGGGCATAGGAAGGATCTGTTCCTTTAAAGAAGCGTCAAAAAACGTGGTACACCCGGGAACCGGGTTTGAAAAGTTTGCCAGGCGATCTCTTGCATGTCGGCCTACAACCGGCAACGGGTTGTCTATAGGTGCTTTTTCCCAGAAACTTTTTGCACGGATTTCCCCCTTCGGATTGATAATCTTCAAATCATGAAAGCATAATTTGGCCTCCCTGTTTTTTTCAAGTGCTGCCAGCATGTTTTCAATTTTATTCGGCTGCCATACGTCATCCTGATCCGATAATGCAATATAATCAGTGTCACATAGTGAAAGTCCTTTTTCAAAGGTTTTTTTAGGCCCCAAATTTTCTTCATTTTCCGCAAAACGGATCAAACCGGGATGCTTGTTCATATAATCTGCTATTATCTGCCTGGTACGATCTTGCGAGCAGTCATCGACGACTACGATCTGCTGGAGCGCGCAAGTCTGGTGGATAATGCTGTCCATTTGTTCTTGCAAAAACTTTTCCCCGTTATATGTCGCCATAACAGCTCCAGCAGTTATCATCAAGCCTCCTTAACAAGCAATAGGTTATCCGAAATAAAGGAAACGATAATTTGTTTTTGTAATTATCTTGTCTTCAAAAATTGTTGTGCCTTCTTGCCTTGAAATTTCGGTCATACATGAAAATCATATTATCACGATTGTAATTTTAATAAAAGTGGGTTTTTCAATCAAAGTGTTGTCGGGAGGGTCTAAAAACCTGTTGATAAAATATACTATATTTTATATAAATCCATTATTCTTTATGTCAGAAACGAAATGTTGACTGTTGATATCGATCCGTTTATGGACAATACCGGCTTGGGAATAACGAATATGTACATTCGGATAAAGGAAAACAAAATAATAAACGAAGCCTTAGCAGCAAGCGTCAAATTCATGGATGATAACAAAATTTTCTTTTTTATGAACAATGCCGTTCCATTTTTGATGGCATTGTTTTTATTGCTAATCCCGTTTACGCAGCACACCGCCATAAAGGAAATATGTATTTATTCATCAATCTTTTTTGCCCTCATTTTGACTCTAACAAAAAAAGCGGATTTTTCCTTTAAGACTCCGCTTACCCTGGGATTCGTGATGTTTTTCCTGTGGTCTTTATTGGGCCTGCCTTTCGCCTTGAACAAACCGAACACCATCCATGATATCTACGCCCATCTACTCAAATACATAGCCGTTTACTACTTGCTTGTAAACTTTTTCTGCTCCAGAAAAAGGCTTTTGATTCTCACTTGGGTTATGGTTGTCTCTGGTACGATTTACTGTATATGGTATGTGTCCTATTTTTATCTGTATCTCGGCAATAATACCTCAACAAGAATGGTTCTTTACCCTTACAGGGATTATATATATGTTTTTTCCTTTCTTCTGGCCGTTAACCACTTACTGAAGCTGAAGCAGAAAAAATGGTTTATGCGTGTAATTCCTTTTGTTTGTATTTTTTCTACCTTAACGGCAATATTATTATCCCAAACCAGAAACGCCCTTTTGGCCATCGTACTGGGCCTGTGCGTGTATTTTTTCAAATATAAGAAGGTCGCCATTTTGGTACTGCTAACTATTTTTATGGTAACCCTGTTCATCCCCGGAGCAACGAAACGCTTAAACTTTAATAGCATGATGCAAGACCCAAGAATAACAATGAATTTGGCCACCATCGAAATTATCAAAGATTACCCGATCTTCGGTATCGGGTTCGGCATGCAGACATATGGCTACAAGGAGTATATCGATCTTAAAAGCTATTATATGAAAATTCCGGAAAAATATCGCCGTAATTGGATAGTTGCGTCCCCACACAACCTGCTGGCTGACATTTGCGTGAGAACCGGTATTATAGGCCTTGGTTTTTTTCTTTTTATTATGATTTGTTACGTTAGAATGGGTTTTACCTTGATTAAAAAGGCCGAAGACAATTTTATAAAAGATTGGGGGCTTTGCTTTCTGGCGTGTTTTGCGGGATTTTTTACGCAATCCATGTTCGGCGATGC
>SDBU01009585.1_pt1 | contig 10835 bp, 7 predicted proteins | sample 2277071 | NCBI WGS metagenome assembly SDBU01 (sample SAMN10397929, study PRJNA504765) | marine sediment metagenome | isolation source: marine sediment core GS08_GC12, 126 cmbsf | place: Arctic Ocean: Gakkel Ridge, Loki's castle | collected 2008
GTATGATGGAGCTCACGTATTAGGTCTATTGGGCCCTTATTTCCAACAGCCCTTGCAGGAAGGAGCAGATCTCATAACAGCTTCGACGCATAAGACTTTCTTCGGTACGCAAAGAGGCATAATCGCCAGCAACATGAGCGAGGATTCGGATTACTTTGACCTCTGGGAGAGCATAGTGAGGAGGGCTTTTCCCGGAAGTGTGAGCAACCATCACCTTGGTACTTTACTGGGACTGTTAATGGCAGCATACGAAATGAATGCCTACGGGTGTGACTACCAGAAACAGGTAATTGCCAATGCCAAAGCCTTCGCCTTATCTCTAAAAGGGCAAGGATTACAAGTAGAAGGTGACCCTCGTATCAATTACACGGAGACGCATCAAGTTATCTTGCGAGTAGGCTACGCCAAAGGAATAGAGACTGCCAGGTGTTTAGAAAAGAATAACATCATAGTAAACTACCAGAGTTTGCCTGACGATGAGGCTTTCACCGCCAGCAGCGGTTTAAGGATGGGTGTTCAAGAAATGGCCAGGTTTGGCATGAAGGAAGAAGACTTCGGAGAACTGGCCGAGTATATAGCGGCGGTAATCCTCGGTAACAAGGATGTCTCGCAGGAGGTCTCCAGCTTCAGAGAGAGGTTTACCAGAATGAAATACTGCCTGCCTGAGGAGCAGGCCAAGCCTTTGGTTAATGAACTCATCGATAGAGCCGTAATGTCGTAGGACTATTTTCCGGTACTTCGGAGATATTCGTCAACAAAGGAAAGTCTCGAAGATATAGTGACAGCTTCTGTTTTGACAGTCGTCACCAGTATCAGATTCTCGAGGGTTTTTTGACCATCCCCTTCCCTTAGTACGGCTAGGCGTACCTCTTTGCCCTCTTTCTAATCCTCGGACTAACATTATAACCGGACTAGTTTTTGGGGGGCAGGTCACAACGTCAAAAGCTTGACAAGAGGAGCGTAGCTCCAAGAACTTAGAAAGGTAGATAAGAAATCGAAAAGTATTACCAATTGATTTCAGTTGAGCAGGCCACAATTAAAAGAAATATGATTACCAATTGATTTTGCAAAGCTAAAGCGCTAACTAACGGCAGGGCAAAGTCGCATGCACTCAACACATCCACCAGATGCGTTCCGAAAGGAATTACAGGCAAACTTGTTTATGGCGTATAGCTCGCCATCTTGCGGCTTCGCTAAGGCCCCAGCAGGGCAATTGTTAAGGCAGATACCACCACAACTGTCACATTCGATGGTCATTTCAGTATTTGTTGGTTCAAGTACCGCCTCAGTTAAGCAACAGGAGAGTCTAACCCGCGGTCCGACATTGGGGGTAATAAGTAGACTATGCCAGCCAATCTTACCTAATCCGGCAGCCTGAGCAGCGTGCTTGTACGAGAACACAGCCTTCAGAAATCTTGTATCCAGGGGGCAGCCAGCTGCAGGTAACGGTAATGCTTTCAGCCCACTGCTACGGGAAGCCTTAGCTACATCGTAGGATGCCTTTGTTAAGCGTCCATTGAGAAAATCCCCATTGCATGCCATCAAATCACTCGTGGAAGCTACGCCCATTACTCTTTCCGGTGAGGCGAGAGTTAGAATTTCTGGGTAAATCTCCATAGCAAAAACCACGACTGAGTGCGTCTCGGGCAATAATCTCAATGCAGTTTCTTCTAGCTTTGTTCCTTTCCATTGAGCCAAGTTACCAATACCTACTGCGTCGACATCCAATTTAGATATCAAATCCGGTAAGATGGTATTTACATTAGCTGAATTCTGTTCATTAATCATTCACCCCTCCTGAGCCAAGTGTTGATGGTAGGGAATCGGTAGTTTATTCCGGGATTTCCCATACCAACTATTGTGGCTAATGAAAATATAATTATTACTATTAAGTCATATATACCACACGTCACGCAATTTATCAAGGCAAAAGTGAATACGCTTCCGGGTAAGAGAAGTGGACGATAAGAAAAATAAGGTAAGCGGGATAGAACGTCTAACATTCACTGTAGAGGAGGCAGCACACCTATTGGGTATTGGCCATGGCTTGGCCTACGAAATGGCACGTTCTGGGAAGTTGCCGGTGGTTCGTCTTGGACGCCGACTATTGATACCGAGAATGGCATTGGAACGAATGTTAAATCAACCTCAGGATACAAGTGATTCATAGAGGTAGGCAGGTTACTAAATTAACACTAGGAAGAGATACCATGAAGAGGGGTAAGGGCGATAAAATAAAGAAATCGCCATCAAGAGAAAAGTATGAGAAGGAAAACCCCACGGTCAATGCTTGAGTACCAAAGGGGCCCCGTGACAGGCTCCTCGTAAACTTGGGCGATGTCGCCGATCACGGATAGTCCTCCATCTCACAGCTTAGATAAATTCTTCAGTGTCTGGGTAAGTACTTTTGTCCCCTTTTCAATATCTTCCCAGTTTGTCCACTCCATAGGAGTGTGACTTATCCCCTTAACACTTGGAATAAAAATCATTCCGGTCTTCACCCTCTCTGCCATATTTTGAGAGTCGTGTCCTGCACCACTGTTCATTCTTCTTGTCACTACACCGACCTGTCTGGCAGAGTTATCAATCATATTAACAACTTCGTCTGATAATGTGGCTGGTATATGCAACGGTGGCAATTCCGTGCAGATTTTGACTCCATACTTTTTTTCAACATCTTTAATGACCTTCAAAGTTTCATCCCGTAGGCTTTCCATGTTTGCTTGTACGACATCTCTTATATCTATCCCCATTTCCACTTGCCCTGGAATTATGTTGGTTCCGTTTGGAAACACATGTAGTTTGCCGACAGTTCCTACTGTAGCAGTACCTAATCTCTCTACCATCTCGTTGGCTCGTTTGTTGATAAAGGATATAATATCGGCAGCAGCGACCAAGGCATCTCTGCGCATTCTCATTGGTGTAGTTCCAGCGTGGTTTTCTTCCCCAAATACAGTTAGCATAAGCCATGCTATGCCGGTAATACTCTCTACAATGCCAACGGATATGCCTTCCTTATCCAGGATAGATCCTTGCTCAATGTGTATCTCAACAAAATATTCCACATCGTCCAGACTCCTTTGGAAAGAGCCTTTATAGCCAATACTTCTTAAAGTTTCTTCTAGCGTTTGGCCCCCGGCATTCTTTCTGCCCAAAGCTTCATCTACACTTATCTTACCTACTAGGACGGAGCTCCCCAGAAGAGTTGGGCTAAATGCTGAGCCTTCTTCTCCGGTAAAAACTACCACTTCAAGGGGCCTCTCATTCTCAAAGCCCTCATCATTCATTCTTCTAATAGCTTCTATGGTACCAAAAACACCAAGGGCACCATCGAACATTCCACCATTCATAACGGAGTCTAGGTGAGAGCCGGACATAACTACACCTGTATTTGTTTTGGAACCTTCTTTTCTGGCAAAAATATTTCCCACTTGGTCAACTGTTACTCTGAGCCTTGCCTCTTTCATACGAGCTACGGCATAGTCTCTTATCTTCCGGTTTTCCTCGGTTCCAGATGGCCTGGTCACTCCCTTTATAGGGCTTAGCTGGTCATATCTCTTAACCCTCTTTGGTGGAGTTCTGCCAAACTGCCCTGTCTCTACTAAGTCTTCCTTTAACCTATTTACCATGTATTTAAAACCCCAAGTTCAGATTGTAGCCATTATGGAGTCTTCCATTTTCCCTTTGACGAATTCACCTTCACCAGGTTGACCAACAAATCTTTCGCTTTCGACTATCACTTTTCCTCTAAGTATGGTTATCACCGGCCAACCGGTAACTTCCCTACCTTCGTATACGCTCAAATTTGTTCCCATATGCAAATCTGCCGCGTTAAGCGAGTGCTTCCTATCTGGGTCGATAATAGCTATATCAGCATCGGAACCTGGAGCGATCACACCCTTCTTCGGGTAAAAGCCAAAAATCTTAGCCGCGTTCGTACTTACTACCTCAGCAAACCTTTGCAAACTCAGCCCCCGCTTCAAAACACCTTCCTGGAAAACAATCGGCACACGTACTTCACATCCTGGAAAACCATTGGGGATATCCATAAAAGAATCACAGTGGTCTTCCTTCTGTTTTTTGGTAAAGGCAACGTGGTCCGAACCCACTGTGTGTACTGTTCCCTTTATTATACCTTCCCACAATGCCTGAATATCTTTTTGCTTTCGGAGCGGGGGGCTGCACATATACATAATTCCCCTGGGGAACTTAGGCTCGAACGTATCGTCCGTAAGCCATAAATAATGCGTGCAGGTTTCACAAAAAACGGGCAGCCCCTTTTGCCTGTAGCTGGCAATAAGGCTAGGGCCTTCCTTTGTTGATGTATGAACAATATAGGTCTTTGTTCCGAGAACCTCTGCTAACTTCATGATTTTTTGAATATCCATATTCTCCACAAAATTCGGCTTGGCAATCCCATGATACTTCGGGTCTGTCTTTCCCTGCTTCACTAGCTCTAGCTGAGTTTGCTCACCGATAAGGCAGTTCTCAGCATGGAGAGTCATCATCCCTCCCAGTTCTTTTAGGCGTCTGAGAATCGAATACAACTGCCAATCGTTTTCATACCATCCTTGTTTGGTATAAATTGTAGCTCCCTTAAAACTGGGGATTCCATAGTCTATAACCTCTTTCATATTATCTAACAACTTCTCAAGGTCACTAAGATCTGTAATTAGTGATTTGGTAGCGTAGTCAATCGCCGATAGTTCTTTTGCTCTAGAAAACTGTGCTTTTACGGCATCCAAGAGAGATCCCCCTTTTTCCTGCTGGGCAAAGTCTATCGTCGTTGTTGTGCCTCCGATAGCAGAGGCGATAGTTCCTACATCCCAGTTCTCCGGAGGCCTTTCTCCCATAAAGGAGAGTTCGAAATGAGAGTGTGTATCTATTCCGCCTGGGATGACAATTTTCCCCCTGGCATCAATATATCTCTCGGCTTTTGGAAAAGCACTTTTCGAGCCAAGGGCGAGAATCTTTTCACCTTCTAGCGCAATATCTGTTTTCAGTATCCCTAAAGCACTTACCACGGTTCCATTTTCAATTACTAAATCTACGGTCATTTTATCCACTCCTTGCTAATTAAGTTTTGTTAACTCGCTCGACCCTGTGAGCTGTATTCTATTTGCCTGGAAAAGCCCCCCAGTATGATGCGAATCTTCTCTTCAGGGTAAACTTACGGCTAGTAACACGTTTGATTTCTTGGATGAAATTCTTTGTCTCTTCCGCTCCTGCACATCCTGTTGGCATAGGTTAGTCAATACACAATATGATAATCTGTGGTTGAAGCGTAAATCAATCTCTCCCCAAGTGTCAATAGCTGGGCCGAGTTGTATTTTAGGGCGGGGCGTGCAGCTATTTGCGGGCTGTCAGATAGGATTTGCTGACAGCTGACCTTGGACTTTGGTATTATAATTAAAAGCCCTGAAAGTGTTCGGGGCTTTCGGCATTTTGGGAAAGGTTGTCAACCTGATTTTTCTACTAATGTCGCCCTTATAACACTGCAATTAGCATTGACATCCACCACTTCGGATACTACAATCTCGGTGGTTATGAGTGACAAACGAACGTTGGAAGCAACAAAACTTGAACTTACTATTTTGAATAGCAATTATGGTGAATTCAACAGATTCCAGATAAGTTTTGCTGGGTTTGATCGAATGCCAAGGATGTTTAGTCCGATGGGATTCAAGACAGGTAAGTATTTACTTGACAGGAGTCCCTATAGGCCACAATGTTGATTTCCCCCCCTTGTCATCTAGAATTAATGCGTATGCGTGTGAGAAAGAGGGTGTAATGTTAGTTGTAGATTTTGGTGGAGTAAAGTTAAGAAACCCGTTCGTAATTGGAGCCGGGCCCTATTCCTGCAGTGCAGATGTAATACTGAAGAATTTGGATAGGATAGCTGATGCGGGCTGGGGAGGGGTAGTCCTTAAATCAATATGCTGCGATGAGAAATTAACCCAAGAGCATTATGGAGCCCAGCCACATATTTTCCCGGTAATAGGTAAAAACGGCCTGATGGGAATGCAAAATTACGGTCCGTATTTTACATATTGGCCAAATATAGATTTAAGAAAAGTCCTTAAAGTGGGAAAGGAACTTGGACTACTAATAATTCCTAGCGTAATAGCGGAGAATATAGGCGATTGGGTCTATCTAGCCAGCCAAGTTGAGGAATGTGGTGCCGAGATAGTAGAATTAGACCTTTCTTGTCCATGTTCTCCGGAGAACGTCAGCAAAGGAGAGGCAGCACATATTGATCTATCCCCTCAATTGGCCGAGGAAGTAGTCAGTGCGGTCAAGGGCAAATGTCATCATATACCAGTAATTGCTAAATTAGGCCCTAACCTTTTCGACCTTACTCCAGTGGCGAAAGCAGTGGAAAAAGGTGGCGCCAGTGGCATAACGGCGGTGAACACTCTACTGGGTCTGACTGGTATCGATATAGAAACCGGCATACCCTTATGCGCATCGGCTAATGACCGGGCAATTTTTTCGGGTCTGTCAGGGGAAATAATTAGACCGGTTGGCCTCAGATGTGTCGCTCAGGTTGCTCAGTCCGTTAAGCTACCCGTTTTTGGAGTTGGCGGCATATCTACTTGGCAGAGTGCTGTTGAATATTTGATGGTGGGGGCTACCGCGCTGGAGGTGGTTACCGCGGTGATGCTACACGGGTTCGGGGTCGTCCGTAATCTTCTGGAAGGGCTGACGCGTTTCATGGAGCGAAAGGGTTATAACAGCATAAAGGATTTTAGGGGTATATCTTTGAAATATATTACGGGTGACTTTTTTCAACTAAACCGCAAGGCTCTAATCGCTACAGTTGATGAAGAGCGGTGCAGCGCCTGTGGCCTGTGTGTTATAGCGTGCACCGATGGTAGTGCTGGAGCCATCACGTTGGTAGACGAGCAAGTCATTATTGATAAAAACTTATGCATAGGCTGCGGTTTGTGCAAGACGGTTTGCCCTTTAAACACATTAGAGCTGGTATTCAAAAGCAGCAGTTAATTCTTTAGTCAGGAGGTAGAAAGTTGGAAAGGATAGTAAGATGTGGCCTTATCCAGGCCAAGAATGAACTGGGGCCTGGTCATCCTCTGAAAGATATCAAGAAAGCTATGATAGACAAGCATATTAAAATGCTGCAAGATGCTGCTGTCAAAGGGGTAAAAATCCTTTGCCTTCAGGAACTCTTCTACGGTCCATACTTCTGTGCTGAACAAGACACAAAATGGTATGACTTCACGGAGAGGATACCTGAAGGGCCGATGGTCCAGCTTATGGCAAAACAGGCGAAAAAGTATCATATGGTACTGCTAATCCCCATCTTTGAGGAGGAAATCATCGGAGTTTATTACAATACGACAGCGGTAATCGATGCTGATGGAAGCTATCTCGGGAAGTATCGGAAAAGCCATATTCCGCATATTCTTCCTGGATTCTGGGAGAAATTCTACTTCAAGCCAGGGAACATGGGATATCCAGTATTTAAGACGGCTTATGCAAATGTAGGAGTCTACATGTGCTATGACCGCCATTTCCCTGAGGGAGCCAGGATCCTTGGACTGAATGGAGCCGAAATCATATTCAATCCCTCAGCCACCGTTGCTGGACTTTCCGAATACCTCTGGAAACTGGAACAGCCAGCTCATGCCGTCGCCAATGGATACTTTGTGGGTGCCATTAACCGGGTGGGCCATGAACTGCCATGGGATATCGGCGAATTTTATGGAACGAGCTACTTCTGTAATCCGAGAGGAGAGATAATTGCCGAGGCAAGCCGGGACAAGGATGAACTGCTTGTTGCCGACCTCGACCTCAATATGATTGAAGAGGTGAGAAGGGCCTGGCCATTTTTCCGGGACCGTAGACCTGAGACCTATGACGATATAGGTAAACTGCTTACTCGTGCGTCGTCAGCATCTATGGCACAACTTGGTAATTAAGGCTCATAGTAGCTAACCTGCTTTTGTCAATGGTTCTAAGTCTGTTGAACAGTTAGCCAGAATCCCATTTTGCCGGTAGTTCACGCGGGTTTTATTATATCATATCTTTGGCCACGAGGGGAGTTAGTGGATTGTTAAATGACTTAAGTTTAAAGGTCGGTATTGTGCAGGCAAAAGTGAATATGCCGCATTATATTAATTTGAAGTTTCGATAATATGCTCCATTAGTTCTATCGCTTTTGAATGAGCTAGAATTTACCTGTCTCTACTTAGGTAGCATACGGCAGATACGCCTTGGTTCTGGGTATTTGTGTCATTGTAATTGCCCATAAGCCACCACAGAAAAACAGGGTGTTTTTTGTAAAAACCTAGGTAGTTTTTACCAAGTATTCTTCTTGATTCTGCTTCGCCGGGTTCGTTATACTGTTATAGATTTTTGTAGATTTCGTAGATTTTTGCAATTTTGATTGCTTCCAATGGTCAACGGAAAACTAATGGGTACTCTCCTCGTTCTTAGTAGTTCTAGCTGTACTCATGGGAGGGTGATTTTTGGCCCAAGAGTCTTTACTCAGTATCAGTGAAGCCAGTCAGTTACTGGGTGTTAGCGAGGCAGCCCTTCGCCAGTGGACGGATGAAGGAAAAATAAAGGCTTTCATCACTCCAGGCGGCCACCGCCGTTATACCGGAGCGGAGTTAAAGAAATTTATGAGTTCGCATCTAAGAATGCTCGGCGTAAAGGATTTAGTTGTTGAGCTTGAGGATACTGCCCAGATGCTCCGGGAGACTTACAGGACATCTCTTGGCAACACTTCGTGGTACAACAAACTTCATGAGGAATCCAAGGAATATTTGGCTCATCTGGGTCGGCAGTTGCTAAACCTGATTATAAAATACATTACCGAACCTTCTCGCCGGGAAGAAACTATCCAGCTGATTCGGGATGTTGGTCATGACCACGGTGAAACACTGGCTAGGCTGGAGCTTCCGCTTACCGATTCTGTAGAGGCTTTTTTGCTGCACCGTGATCCGATTATGAATGCATCAACTCACTTATTGAGAAAACGAGAGGCCTTTACCGGACGTGTTGTTGAGGCGATACCGATGGTCGCCCATATTATGGATGAAGCACTAGTCGCCCTAGTAGCTGCCCATCAACAGTACCGCGATGGGATTCAGGCGGATAGTATTGGGGGCACCTCCGGATGATATCAATAACACGCTTGCTCTGTGACACGGTGGGGCCTGGTGACCATCTCCGTTACGAGAAAAAAGATGCACCGAGACCGGTGGTAGTCTGGAACTGCACTAGGCAATGTAATTTAAGCTGCATCCATTGCTACGCCAGCGCTGATAACCGCAGGTCATCGGGAGAAATGGATACCGCAGCCGGCAGAGCCTTCATCCGTGACCTAGCTGATTTTGGCGTTCCTGTTGTTTTGTTCTCTGGAGGCGAGCCATTGCTCAGGAAAGACCTATTCCTGCTGGCGAATCTAGCACGCGAATATGGAATTAGGATTGCTCTTTCAACCAACGGCACGCTCATTACAGACGGGGTAGCCAGAGAAATCGACCGCCTTGGTTTTGCAGAGGTGGGAATAAGCTTAGACGGCATTGGGGCTAACAATGACCACTTTCGCGGCAAAAACGGCGCTTTTGAGGCTGCCCTAAGGGGTATTAGGAGCTGTATTGCTCTGGGGTTAAGAGTATCATTGCGGCTGACCATCACCCGCTACAACTATCAGGATATTTCGGAGATTTTCCAGCTGGTTGAGGCTGAAGGCATAGACCGGGTTTGCTTCTATCATCTGGCCTATTCCGGGCGGGGTAGTAGCCTACGGGAGGAGGATATTAATCACGCCCAGACCAGGGCGGTGGTGGACAAGATTTGTCAGCATACTCTAGACCTGTACCAGCGTGGTTTGCGTAAGGAAATCCTCACCGTAGGCAATCACGCTGACGGTGTTTACCTCTATCTTAAGTTGAGAAAAGATAATCCACAGCGTGCTAACAAAGTTCTGGAATTACTACGTATGAATGGCGGTAACAACTCGGGTATCAAAATCGGTGCTGTTGATGACCGGGGGAACGTCCATCCCGACCAGTTCTGGTGGCATTATTCGCTGGGTAACGTACACCAGAGAAAGTTTGGTGATATCTGGACGGATAATTCCGAACCGCTACTGAAGGGCTTAAAGAACCGTAAAGGTTTACTCAAGGGGCGCTGTGCCCGGTGCCAGTATCTTGACCTCTGCAACGGCAATCTGCGAGTGCGTGCGGAGGCGGTATTTGGTGATATCTGGGCGGAAGACCCAGCCTGTTATTTAACTGATGAGGAGATAGGCCTCAACTCATGACTAAAGAAGCAACTAACGGCTTAAAACAACAAGAATTGCTTACCCCCAGACTGCATCTGGTCGCCTGGGAACTTACCCGGAGCTGTAACCTGTTCTGTGCCCATTGCCGCGGTTCGGCGACTCCCGACTCATACCGTGATGAATTAACCACTGAGGAGTGCTTTCGTCTGGTTGACCAGATACTAGAAGTAGGTTACCCAATTATTATCCTGACCGGAGGAGAACCGCTTAGTCGCCCTGATTTTCTGGAAATAGCCCAATACACGGCAAATAAAGGACTGAGAGTGGTCATGGGTACCAATGGCACCTTAATTTCTGGTGAAATTGCGTCGCAGTTGAAGGAGGTGCCCATATCACGTCTCGGGATAAGTCTGGACTTTCCGGTAGCAGAGCTTCAGGATAATTTCCGTGGTCAGGCTGGTGCCTTCGCCGCGGTGATGAAGGGTATCGCTAACGCTCGACGGGTGGGGATTGAGATTCAGATTAACAGCACCATCACCAAGCTAAACGTGGGCTATCTGGACGAACTGCTGACTCTAGC
>SDBU01009586.1_pt1 | contig 10835 bp, 5 predicted proteins | sample 2277071 | NCBI WGS metagenome assembly SDBU01 (sample SAMN10397929, study PRJNA504765) | marine sediment metagenome | isolation source: marine sediment core GS08_GC12, 126 cmbsf | place: Arctic Ocean: Gakkel Ridge, Loki's castle | collected 2008
TGTTGCATTGTCAAGCGCTCCGTTGTAAATTTGATCTCCCTCAAGTGCCGGGTCAATGCCAAAATGGTCCCAGTGCGCCATATAAATGATACATTCGTCAGCACGATCTGCGCCAGGGAGAAGCGCTATCACGTTATTAGATTTTGATTGTCTGATGCTGTTTTTTAGAGTAACTGATGCCTTCAAACCAAGAGGAATAGCCTTAAAACCCTGTTTTGCCGCAGCAGGTTTTATTTCATCATAATTCAGGCCGGCGCTCTCAAAGAGCTTGTGGGCAGTTTCAATCGTTACCCAACCCTCAACAGCACAGCGGGATAAAATTTTATCCTCACTGGTCAAGTTGAACTGGGGTCCAGTCCAACTCATCTTAACGACTCCCCATGGATAAGCAGCAGGTTCGGTTTCGTGAATAATCAATACACCCTCGGCTCCCTGCCGGGCAGCTTCCTCGAATTTATAAGTCCAACGGCCATAGTAAGTCATCGCCCGCCCTTTAAAAAATTCAGGGTCTTCTGTAGCAAATCCGGGGTCGTTGATCAGCGTTACAACAGTTTTTCCACGCACATCAAGGTCCTCATAATCATTCCAGTTGTATTCTGGGGCGACTATACCGTAGCCGACAAAGACCATTTCTGAATCAACGAGTGAAACTTTCTCCACGGCTCGAATAGTAACTCCCACAAATTCATCGCCATAGGCAAAAAGCATTGATTTTTTATCGCTTTTTATTTTAAGTTTTGTTACAGGACCTGCAGTGATTTCCACCATCGGAATTTCCTGGAAGAAACTCTCGCCATTTCCGGGCTTCAAGCCGACTTTCTGAAATTCCTCTTTTAAAAAGCTGATGGTCTTTTCCTCACCTTTTGAAGCAGTTGCTCGTCCTTCAAATTCATCCGAAGATAGGATTTCTACATTCTTTGATAACTCTTCTGCTGTAATGCTCTCCAATGCTGGTTTCAATTTTTGATCCTCTTTTGCACATCCGAAAAAGAATAAAGCCAATAACACCAGGGAGATTGCGGATAAAAAGCATTTCTTAGTCATTGATTTCCCTCCATAAATTTTTCATTTTTGAATAATTTTTTACTATGGAATTTGATTTATCAAATCCACATCTTGAAAAACCCAAATATATAGGTGCGGGCTTGATAAATCAAGCCCTTACAACTAAAACCTTTACACAAAATGTATCGAATGCTTCACTTGTATGAGACATTATCTTTGCGTTTGCGTATAGCATCTAGTTTTTCTACTATTCTTAATTCGAAAATCAAATTATTTTAAATAGGGATTTAAGCCAACAAAGAAGATTATTCCATGAATTGCTGAGCCATAAAACAATTGATGAGGGCTATGAAGATTAGCAGATAAAATAAAGTTCTTTTCCCAAAGAGTCTTTTTATATAATCATTATGAGGAGGAGCATTATGTTCAAAAAAAGTTTATTGATCTTTATTCTATTCATGTTTATAGGCTGTGGCCCTAGAATACTGGTTCCACCGGAAATTGATCTGTTACCTTATGAACTTGTTGGCCTAATTTCCTTTTCAGTCGAAAATGCTGAAGGTCAACTGGATGAGATGGCGACACAGCGTTTTTTACAAGAAATTACCAGATTTCAAAGAGGAGTCCAGGTAATTGAACTTGGCCCGCTTGATGAAGTTTTGGGAAAAATCAACAAAACAAGCCTGGATCAAGAAGCAATGAGAGCTATCGGCGAATATTTTGGCGTAATTTCGTTTTTTCATGGAAAAATTAAAGTCTCTGATGTCAAGCCTTATGTAGATATTGCTTCGTTAATAAAGAGCGTGAGAGTCGGGGCGAGTTTTAATATTTCTATGACAGCCCGGCTTTTTTCAACAGAAACAGGGGCAACCCTGTGGACTGATTCAGTTTTCAGGAAAGAGTCTTTAGCGAACTTGAGTTTGAGTCAAGACCAGATTCCTTCTTTTGATGTTAAAGACCAGGAAGAGACTCACAAAATACTCGTCGAACACATGGTTTATGAATTGACCCGGGACTTTCGTCCAACCAAAAGGCGTCTGCAGAAAAAGCATTAGGGTCAGGCTTTTCTAACTTTTATTTTTTAGTATAATTAGTATAATATGATTAATAGTGATATTTTGCTGGAAGGTGCAAACGGAAAACCAAATTATAAAAATAATTCAAGTTTTCAAAAATTAATCTCATGAAACAAGCTTTCAAAGTCTGACCCCATGAAGCCATGAAATGTCCCAAATGCAATTTTGATAATCCTGCCAGTGTCAATTTCTGCGGCAACTGTGGAGAGCAGCTTCTTTCCTCTAGGCAAGCCGATGTGCCTCACACCAAGACTCTCCAAATGCCCCTAAAAGAAGTAGCCCGGGGCACAATTTTTGCCAATAGATACGAGGTTATTGAAGAGCTGGGCAAAGGTGGTATGGGCAAGGTCTACAGGGTGTTCGATAAGACCATAAAGGAAGAGGTGGCTTTAAAGCTCATAAAACCAGAAATTGCTGGGAGCGAGAGGACGATTGATCGCTTCCGCAATGAACTGAAATTTGCCCGCAAGATAGCTCATAGGAATGTCTGTCGCATGTTTGACCTAGATGAAGAAGGAGGAACCCATTTCATAACAATGGAATATGTTCCTGGGGAAAGTTTGAAGAGCATGGTCGGGATGATGGGGCTATTAAGCGTAGCACAAGTTATTTTCCTGGCTAAGCAGGTGTGTGAGGGGCTAGCCGAAGCACATAGGTTAGGGGTTGTGCACCGTGATTTGAAGCCAAGCAATATCATAATTGATAAAGAGGGGAATGCTCGTATTATGGATTTTGGGATAGCTCGATCACTTAAAGAGAAAGGAATAACTGGCGCTGGAGTTATGATCGGGACGCCGGCGTACATGTCACCTGAGCAAGTGGATGCGGAGGAGGTTGACAAGCGATCTGATATCTATTCGTTGGGGGTCATCCTGTATGAGATGGTATCAGGAAAGCTTCCTTTTGAGGGAGAGACAGATTTAAGTATTGCCTTAAAGCATAAGACAGAGACACCTCTGGACCCCAAGCAGTTCAATGCCCAGATCCCAGAAGATTTTAGCCGGGTGATTCTAAAATGCATGGAGAAGGATAGAGAAAAGAGGTATCAGGAGACAAAGGAGCTCCTTTCTGAATTATGCAAGATAGAAGAGGGGATTACTACGGGGGAGAGGATTATATTCAAGAAAAAAACCATAACTTCGAAGAAGATAAAAGAAACATTTGGGAAGCGATGGATGATGATTGCCGCGGTGTTTATGGCTGTTGTTGCGGCTGGAATTGCAATTTTATACTTCATGGGTAAGAAGCCAGTGTATCCTCCTAGGGAAAAGATGCTGGTCGTTCTGCCGTTTAAGAATCTTGGCCTCCCCGCAGATGAATATTTCGCCGACGGAATAACTGAGGAGATTACAAGTCGTCTAGCTTCCTTGCAAGGGCTTGGTGTAATCTCTCGGACAAGCGCAGTCCAGTATAAAAATACAGACAAGGCAATGAGGCAAATCGGCGATGAATTAGGTATTGATTATGCACTCGAGGGTTCCGTGCGCTGGGACCGGAGTGCCGAAGGTAAAGGCCGAGTGCGTGTAATGCCACGGCTTGTCAGGGTCTCGGATGACTCTAACCTCTGGTCCGAGCGTTATGACAGGGTTATCGAAGATATATTTTCGGTTCAGTCTGAAATTGCTGAGCAAGTCGCCCGGCAATTGGACCTCACAGTGCTGGAGCCGGAACGCAGAGCTCTGAATGCCCAGCCCACCGATAATCTCGAAGCCTATGACTATTACCTGCGCGGATTAGAACATGAAGGCAGAGGGTGGGCATACTTAGATAACCAAGAATTCGAACTTGCTGTAGAGATGCTTGAAAAAGCGACTGAGTTAGATCCTGATTTTGCTCTGGCATACGTCAGGATATCTCGTATCCATTCCAGGATGTATCATTTCGGAATCGGTCGCACCGAGGAGCGCCTGGAAAAATCGAGGTTTGCAGTGGATAAAGCATTGAAGCTTCAACCCGATTTACCCGAGGCACATCAGGCATTGGCAAATTACTACTACAGGGGATTCCTTGACTATGATCGTGCAGCTGAGATATTTGAATCCCTCCAAAAAGCACGACCCAACATCTCACCGGCATTACTCGGTTTCATCCAGAGGCGGAAAGGCAAATGGGAACAGTCTGTGACAACGCTCGAAAGGGCATTCAGGCTCAACCCGCGTGATTCTCAAACAGCCTATGAAATAGGACTATCATACATAAGCATGCGCAGATACGAGGAGGCTGAGGAGTGGTTCAACCGAGTTCTCTCGATTAATCCGGATCATCTTACAGCTCAATTAGGGAAGGTTGCGATCTATGTACTCTCAGAAGGAAATACAAGAGAAGCCAAAACTTTGCTGGAAACTTTGCCCCAGCACCCACTTACTGATTACATGTGGTTTACTCTTGGGATGCTTGAACGAAACTATCAGGGGGTGCTGGACCGGTTAGCCTCTTTGTCTTATGATTATTTTGAAGGGCAACATTTCTATTTCCAGAGGAATCTGACCTACGCCTCTGTCTATCATGCCATGAATGAGTCTTCATTGATGAAGAGCCGGGCTGAGCCAGCACTCATCATGCTGGAGAAAGCTGTTAGAGATCATCCTGGAGATCCGAGATTCCACGCTTTACTTGGGCTTGCTTATGCCTACTTAGGTCGGAAGAGCGAAGCCATCCGAGAAGGAATTCATGCAGCAGAGCTTTATCCAGTATCAAAAGATGCAGCTCTGGGGCCTCCATACATCCTGAACTTAGCCAGGATTTATGTTGTGGTTGGCGAATACGAGGAGGCCATCAATCAGCTAGAGTACCTCCTGTCTATTTCATCTTCTGAATTTATTTGGCAAGTTGTTTCTATTCCTTTACTAAGTCTTGACTCGCTCTGGGATCCACTCCGTGAGAATCCAAGGTTTCAGAGTCTGCTGGAAAAGGAATAAAGGAATTGATATTATCAAGGATAATATGAAGCAAAAAATAGACTATGTTAAACTCCTTCAAAAAATAGACTACCTTAAACTCATTATTGTCTTAATCTATGCTTTTATAGGATGGACGATTTGCGGGGCAATTATGTTTATCGGCACGGCGGTTACGTCTGAATTTATTGCTTCAATAATCCATGCACTTGCCGCTCCTATCATCTTTGCCGTAGTATCTTCATATTACTTTAAAAAATACGACCTCACCACTCCACTAGAAACCGCAGCTTTATTTGTTGCTTTTGTTGTACTCTTGGATTTTGTTGTTGTCGCTCTCCTCATTAATAAAAGCCTTGCCATATTTGGAAATGTTTTAGGAACCTGGATTCCGTTTGTCCTAATCTTTATTTCAACCTACTATACAGGACGAAAATTAGAAAAAAAGGCCTAAGTCACTTATCGGAGAGGGTATGAAAAAAATCATTTTGACAGGAATATTTCTTTTCATTTTTTGTTCTTCTTTAACCCTCAATGCTCAGTGGGCAAGAACCTACGGAGGGATTGACTTTGATCGTGCTTTTTTTATTCAGCAGACAAGCGATGGGGGTTATATTGCTGCAGGTTACACTGCCTCAGGTGGCGCTGGACTATCTGATTTCTTGGTTCTAAAACTCTCTTTAACCGGAGTTATTGAATGGCAGTACGCATACGGGGGGAGCGACGACGATGTGGCTTACGCTGTTCAGGAGACAAGCGATGAAGGGTATATAATTGCAGGCAATACTTACTCCTTTGGCGCTGGGGAATCAGATTGCTGGATCTTAAAGCTTACTTCTGAGGGAGATGTGGAGTGGCAGTTCACCTACGGAGGGATTGGCGATGACAAAGCTTACGCCATCCAGGAGACCAGTGACGGAGGGTATATAGTTGCAGGCTACACCCACTTCTTTGGCGCTGCGACTTCTGATATCTGGATTTTAAAGCTTACTTCCGAGGGAGATATTGAGTGGCAGCATATTTATGGAGGAACTGGAGACGATAAGGCTTATTCTGTTCAGGAGACAAGCGAAGGAGGTTATATTGTCGCAGGTTCGATTCAGTATTTGGGTGCTCTGGACCATGATTTCTGGGTTTTAAAACTTACTTCAGCCGGATTTTTTGAATGGCAGCGTATTTATGGCGGATTGGGAGATGATGTAGCTTACTGCATTCAGGAGACAAGCGATGAAGGGTATATAGTTGCCGGCGACACAGACTCCTTTGAAGCTAAAGAATCAGAATTATGGGTCCTGAAGCTTACTTCGATCGGAGATATAGAATGGGAGCGCATTTATGGCGGCAGTGATAATGATTATCTAAACTGCATTCAGGAGACAAGCGATGAAGGGTATGTAGTTACTGGCAATACTTACTCCTTTGGCGCTGGAGATTCAGATATTTTGGCTTTAAAGCTTTCTTCTGCAGGAGATATTGAATGGCAGCGCACCTATGGAGGAAGCGAAGAAGATGCTGCCTACTACATTCAGGAGACAAGCGATGAAGGGTATGTTGCTGCCGGCTATACTTACTCCTTTGGCGCTGGAGGATCGGATTTCTTGCTCCTGAAGCTTTTCTCTGATGGTGACATTGATTCCTCATGTGAACTTGTGGGCAGCTCAGTTGCTACAGTTCAGGACACTTCTGTTGTTGCTGGGTATACAAATATACAACTTCAACAAACAGGCGTTCAGCCTCAATCTTCAAATATTTCTCGGCAGGAAACCAGTGCAACTTCTAATCTTTTATGCGAAGTTCGACCAACAATCTCAGGAACTGTAAAGACTGAGGGAGGAATTGAGCTTGAAGGAGTAACAATTACGTTTTCCGAGGAGGAAGGTACAGCCACTACAGGTTCAGATGGCGGTTATTCTCACCAGGTGAGTTATGGATGGTTAGGGACAGCAACTCCCTCCAAAGCCGGCCATATTTTCTCTCCCTCCAGCATAACCTACACCAGTGTTACTTCTGATCAGACAGATCAAGACTACACGGCAACAGTCGTATACACTATTTCAGGCTCGGTGAAGACTGGAGGAGGTGTAGGAATAGAAGGAGTGGAGATAGCATTTTCCGCTGAGCAAGGCACGGCGACTACGGATGCGGAAGGAAATTACTCGCACATCGTCGTCGAAGAATGGTCAGGAACAGCAACTCCCTCCAAAACTTGCTATATTTTCACACCGTCCAGCCTACCCTATACTAACGTTATCTCTGATCAGTCAGATCAAAACTATACTGGCACTATGTTAACCTACACAATATCCGGTACGATTAGCGCAGCAGCTCCTCTAAGCGGAGTGGTGATGGACGGATTGCCTGGCAGTCCAACAACAGATGCCTCCGGCTATTATGAAACTACCGTGGATTGCGCCTGGTCAGGAACTGTAACTCCTACTATGACAAGGTACGTTTTCTCACCCTCCAGCCGAACTTATGCTGATCTAAACTCTGATCAGGCAGGTCAGGACTACGAAGCCTATCCAGCATGGATAATCTCTGGTTCGGTGAAGACCGGGACAGATGAGGGGATAGGAGGAGTGATAATTACGTTTTCCGGCGTTGAAACCACGACGACTACGAGCGCAGATGGCAGTTATTCTCACAGCATAATTGAAGGGTGGTCAGGAGAAGCGACTCCCTCCAGGATTTGCTACAGTTTCTCACCCTCCAGCCTAAGCTTCAGCAATCTAATATCTGACCAGACGGGCCAGGACTACACGGGTGCACACATTCAATATACCTTGACCATAAATGCGGGTGAAGGAGGAACGATTCAGCCTTCGCAGGGAAGTTATGACTATGATTGTGGAGAATTGGTTGAAATCACAGCCACTCCCGATTCTGGGCATGAATTTTACGACTGGTCAGGGGATGTGCCTTCGGGCTATGAAAATGATAATCCGCTCATCTTTACTATGGATTCAGGTAGGTCTATTACCGCCAATTTTAAGAGAATACCCTTTTGGGAAAGATTGTGTTTTATTGCCACTGCAGCCTATGACTCACCCGCACATCCACATGTTAAGATTCTTCGAGATTTTAGGGACATATACCTTTTGCCCAGCGGGCTTGGTCGTACGCTTGTTAATTTATACTATAAATATTCACCTTCCGCAGCAGAATTAATTGCAAAAAATAAGGCACTGCGGGTTATGGTTAGAATCAATATTCTGCCTTTTGTAGCTCTCAGCTACTCGATGCTTCATTTTGGCCCTGTAATTACAGCAGTTGTGTTTCTTCTAATTTTCTTGATTCCAATCTTTCTTATCCGGTTCCAGCGAAGAAAGACAAGATCTATCGCCTAAGAAAGGCGCCTAAAAAAGGGGACAGGCTACTTTTTCATCTATTTTTGTGCTTCCAATTTTTCTTGTCTGGTTATATCGAAGAAAGACAAGATCTATCGCCTAAGAATTAGATATGTAGGGGCTTGATTCATCAAGCCCACCTTTTTGAATATATAAATGAACTGAACGGTTTTGATTTTTCTTAGGTATGGGTTTGGTTTGTGTTATGTAGGGGCTTGATTCATCAAGCCCACCTTTTTGAATATATAAATGAACTGAACGGTTTTGATCTTTCTTAGGTATGGATTTGGTTTGTGTTATGTAGGGGCTTGATTCATCAAGCCCACCTTTTTTCTTTTTATTATGTTGAAATAGTTTCATGTTCTCTATAAAATTAGCTAAGTATTTTAGTCATCTAAGGGTTAAAAGTATTAATAAAGTTCAAAAGTATTAATAAGGAGGAGATATGATTTCTCAAAGACAATTTTACCGGGTGATGGTATTTTTATGCGTAGTAACCTTGGCTTTGATTTTCTTTACGTCCCCGCTCCCTGCTAAAAAGGTCAAAAAGCCTCAAAGAATCCATTCCACCGATCCGGCACTAAGGATGAAATGGTTCGGTCAGCATGTAGAGATGAAAAAGAATACTCCGTTTAAGGATTTGAAGTGGCAGCATATCGGTCCTAAGAATGTGAGCGGAAGATCTACTGATATTGCAGTAGTTACTCCGAAGGGAAAAAATTACACGATTTACGTGGCCACGGCATCCGGAGGAGTCTGGAAAACGGAAAATGAGGGAACCACCTGGGAGCCTATCTTTGACCAGGAAGCGTCAACCTTTATCGGTGATGTCACCATTGCTCCATCAAACAATGATATCGTCTGGATAGGAACCGGTGAACCAAACATTTTCAGAAGTTCGATTGCGGGATCTGGAGTGTATAAGTCAACCGACGCGGGCAAGACCTGGCAGCACATGGGATTGACTGGAACCCATACGATTCCCCGGATCGTCATTCATCCTAAAAATCCTGACGTTGTTTATGTAGCTGCTTCCGGTCATGAATGGACCAACAACAAAGAACGCGGGGTCTACAAGACTGTTGACGGCGGTAAGAACTGGGAAAAAATTCTTTATGTCGACGAAGAAACCGGAGCCAATGACCTTGTCATGGATCCTTCTGACAGCGATACGCTTTATGCTTCTACCTGGCAAAGGATGCGTAAAAAATGGAACGACCCCAGGAATGAACCCAATTACAAGGGAAGCGGAATCTACAAGACAACCGATGGAGGCCAAACCTGGAAACCCATAAACAAAGGGCTGCCTGAGGCAAAGTTTAGAGGCAGAATCGGCATCGATCTTTGCCTGTCCAAACCCAGCGTGATTTATGCTTTTGTTGACAGTTATGAGTTTGGCCGCGAGCTGACTGCTGAAGAAAGAACAAGCAGCTACGGATTTCCCTCCAGCGGCATCATAGAAGGGGCAACGCTCTATCGCTCTGATGACAAGGGTGAAAGCTGGGCAAAGGTGAGCGGTCAAACACCGGAGACGAAGCGCTACATGATGCGTCATTCCTCCACCTTTGGCTGGGTTTTCGGCCAGATGCGCGTTGACCCCAATGATGAAAATACAGTCTATACCATGGGGCTCGCTCTAAATGTGTCCAATGACGGCGGAAAGACATTCCGCCGGCTGCGCGGCATGCACGGTGATCATCACGGCTTGTGGATCGATCCCGGCAATTCCAACTACATTATCAACGTCAATGATGGCGGTATCGTGATCTCCTATGACAAGGGCAAAACCTGGAGGCAATTTCGCCATAACCTGCCGGTGTGCCAGTTTTTTAATATTGCCTATGATATGGATAAGCCGTTTCGCGTCTATGGTTCTATGCAGGATCATGGCAGCTACAGAGTCACTGTCGACCTCACCCAGGGTCGAGATAAAATCCCTACGATGGATTTTGAGCGAGCACCTGGCGGTGAAGGCAGCAGTCATGCCATTGATCCAACGAATCCTAATATCGTCTATTCCGCTGGTTTCTACGGGCATCTCAACAGAACAGACCTCAGTGTCCCAGGCAAAGAAGGTACTAAATACATCCTTCCGCGGCAGTATGAAAACGAGCCGAAGCTGAGGGGACAATGGGTTGCACCCTTTATCATCTCTTCTCATAATTCCAATACGATCTATCATGGAATGCAGTATCTTTTCCGTTCGCGGGACCGTGGAGACTCATGGGAAAGAATCAGCAAGGACCTGACTTACAACATGAAATCTAAAATGGGTGATATCCGTTATCAAACGATTTTTTCGATTTCCGAATCTCCCCTAAAATTCGGGCTGATATATGTGGGCACTGATGATGGAAAAGTCCATGTAACCATGGATAGTGGCAAGACCTGGAAGGAAATCATGAAGGGATTGCCCTATCAGAAATGGGTGTCCGAGCTGGTTGCTTCAGCCTATGACCTGAGTACAGTCTACATGACCCAGAATGGAAAACGGGATGATGATTTTGCCG
>SDBU01009587.1_pt1 | contig 10834 bp, 8 predicted proteins | sample 2277071 | NCBI WGS metagenome assembly SDBU01 (sample SAMN10397929, study PRJNA504765) | marine sediment metagenome | isolation source: marine sediment core GS08_GC12, 126 cmbsf | place: Arctic Ocean: Gakkel Ridge, Loki's castle | collected 2008
GCCCAGGTTACTCCCGGTTCGACCTTCACCTTCTTATTCCGGCCATCAATCTCAAGAATCCTATTCATACGGGTAAGGTCGAGGATAATCCCGCCCTGGGCGGGTATACCTGCGCCGTAAAAGCCAATGCCGGAGGAACGGGGGGTTACCGGTATCCGGCGCTCGTTGGCGTATCTCACTATTCCCTGGACTTCCTCGGTGTTCCTGGGGGAGACGACACAGCTTGGCATCCGGGGTTGGACCAAGCTGAAATCCCGCGAGTATTTCTCCAGTGTTTCCGGCTCGTCAGAGACGTATTTGGCACTGACAATGTTGGCCAAATCACCTTTTATGGTCATATTTTCTCTCCGTGGAAATACTTAAGGCTGCTACTTCCACTACAACAGTCCCTACATCTGCAACCTGTCCAGTAAATGGTTTGAGTTCTTGCCAAGTGAAAATTCTACCGCTATTTCCCGTAAGAATCAAGTGAGGTTGGCTCTTGTGGCGGAAGAGTATTACCGGGTCAAGCAGCCGCTGGTGAACTTCTTCTTGCCAAACAAGACGGGTTGAGCTAAAATAAACAGGCCAAAAAGACAGAATTAAATAAAGGGAGTTTACTGGAGTGATTGGAAGCAGGTACACCGAAGAGCTGATTAATGATTATATCAAGAGGGGGTTTTGGGACCCTGAATTACTAATAACAGACCTTTCTGACAGGTGTGCCCGGGATTATCCAGATGAGGAAGCAGTTATCGATTCGAGAACCAGGCTTACCTGGAGGGAGGTACAACAGCGAATTGACCGGATTGCTCAAGGTCTTTGGGACCTGGGCTATCAGAAGGACGATGTACTCGCCACTCAGTTGCCCAACTGTGTTGAATACTTTCTCCTGTTCTTCGCTTGTGAAAGGGCCGGGGTTATTATGGCGACTACCCAGCCTACTTTTCGGCACGCCGAGATGGAGCCGATTCTACGACAAACCAGGGCTAAGGGAATCGTTATTATACGCCGGTACCGGGATTTCGACTACGTCAGTATGGTCGAGGAGTTGCAGACCAAGCTGCCTGAGCTAAAGCACATAATTATTGTCGGAGACGATGTGCCAGATGGCTCATTATCCATGACCGAGATAATGAACCGGAAGCTTGAGAATAGACAGCCTTCACTATACTCACCACCGAGATTCAAGCCTTACGAGGTTACTCGAATATTCAATACCAGTGGGACGACGGGCATACCCAAGTGCATCGAGCGTCCGGTGGCCTCTCGTATCCTTGCCGGAAAGACGGTGGCCAAGCGGATGGCGCTGGAGCACAAAGATATCGTTGCCGCTGGCTGGAACCTTGCCGCCGGCGGGTCGGAACTGCTATGCAATGTTTCCATACCCTGGGTCGGGGCTAAACTGGTTAACATAGAACGTTATACGCCGGAAATAGCCTGCCAGTTGGTGGAAAGGGAAAAGGTTACCGTCTTGGCAGTAGTGCCGGCGGAATTGGTTAGACTGGTGGATTACCCTGATGCCGACAAGTATGACCTCAGTTCACTGCGCCTGATATTCACCGGTACGCAGCTACTTACCCCGGAGACTGGCGCCAGGGCGGAAGAGAGATTCAAATGTCCGATTTTTATCATCTTTGGCTCTGGTGATGTTGGCCCGGTAAGTACCACCCAGGTTGGCGACCCACCGGAAGTAAGGCTGAGAACGGTGGGGCGCCCCGTGGATGGTAACGAGGTGAAAATAATCGACAGCGATGGCAATCCGTTGCCGCCAGGAGAAATAGGTGAAGTTTACGTCACCGGACCCAATCTGGTTAGTGGTTACTATGGAAACCAGGAAATGACAAATAAGGCCTGGAGAGACGGCTGGTTCTGTACCGGCGATGCCGGGAAGCTTGACGGGGATGGGCACCTTACACTAATAGGACGGAAGCGCGACGTGATAATCCGCGGCGGGCAGAACATCTACCCCTCCGAGGTCGAGGGGGTCCTGGCGGAGCACCCCAAGGTGAGCGACGCAGCCATTGTCGCCATGCCTGACCCGGTAATGGGACAGAAACAGTGTGCCTACGTAGTGCCGGCGCATGGGCAGACGTTTTCCTTCGAGGAAATGGTAAGCTTTCTGCGGTCCTGTAAATTGGCTCTCTACAAAATACCAGAGAGGCTCGAAATCATGACCGGACTCCCGCTGGTGGCGGCGGGAAACAAGGTAGATAAATCCCAGCTTGAAGCAGACATCGACAACAAGCTCAAGCAGGAACGTAAAGGTTAGGTAAGGTATAGAAACACTAAACCCCTGCTACCACTCAAGGGAAGGCCTTAATTTTTGAAGACCCGCCTTGAGCGGTAACAGGGGTAATTTTATCTGTCTCCAAAGACGTTGCTGGCTATTCTTTCTGACTGTAGTCGTAAAAGCCTTTACCGGCCCATTCACCCAGTTCGCCGGCCAAGAACTTCTTTCTCATTAGCGGTGAAGGTTTGTGCTCCTCGCCAAGTATTTCCCGCATATAGTCTAGAGTATGCATGGCTATACCCATGCCGTTGGTCAAATCAGATGTCCTTAGCGGTCCCATAGCATGCCCCAGTCCCATCTGACACCCTTTATCAACATCCTCAGCAGTGCATACCCCTTCATATACCAGCTTGGCCCCCTCGTTAATCAAAGTGACGAACATCCTGGTGATGGCAAATCCGGGCGAGTCGTTGACGGTGATTATCTCCATGCCGAACTTAGCTGCCAGGTCTTTAGCCACCTGATAGGTCGCGTCCGAGGTCCTGGCGCCGCGGATTACCTCAATCAGCCTCATCCGCTGCACCGGGTTGAAGAAGTGCAGACCGATTATCCTTTCCGAATTCTTGGTCAGAGTAGCGATAGCGGTAATCATCAGGCCCGAGGTGTTGGAGGCCAATATGGTCTCCGGGGGACATAGCTCGTCCAACTCCTTGAATTTCTGCTGCTTCAGCTCCATTATCTCCGGAATATTCTCAATGACCAGCTGGGCACCCTTTACCGCTTCCTTGAGGTCGGTAGTGCCTTTAATCCTGCCGACGATGGCATCCGCTTCAGCCTGGGTCATCTTTTCTTTATCGACGAAGAACCTCTTTAGATTTCCTTTGATGGCATCCAGGCCCTTCTGGACAAATTTGTCGTTAATGTCCGTTATGGATACCTCGTGCCCGGTCGTGGACGAAAGCTGGGCAAGCTGGTGGCCCATCATGCCAGCTCCCACGATACATATTTTCTTGATTTCCATTGCTGTTCGCCTCCTGTACATTTTTGGTCAGTATAACATAAGCAAGCAGCAAAGAAAAGAGCGAGGTCATGAAACTTATCGGGATGAATATTCCGAATCCAGAGTTGACTATGGTGGCACGTGCTTAGTGGTTCGATAAGCTATACTTCAATGGCTTCACCTACGGTCGGAAGAACGATATTGATACCACTGTTACCCAGGCGGTCACGATAAAAGTGGGGTTGTTCGCCATGGACGGGGATGAGAATTTCCGGGTTTATCTGGCGAGCAATTTCCAGCAGGTCCGGGCCGCAGGCATGGCCCGAGGCGTGTAGCCCCTTCTCCCCCTCGGGTACTTGCCACTCACCGCCACTCTCCACGGGAAGCCCGAAAGCCCTGAGTCCGAAGTGGTCAAGCCAGTTACGCAGGCGGCGGAAGTCGATCTCCTGCTCCTCGTCGTGAGGCTCGCTGGAGCTGTAAACGTATAGACTGCCCGGTCTGGGGCGAATGCCAGGCAACTCATTCAGGTCAAAGAAGCTAAAGCACAGGATGAACTTGTCCTGGTCTGCACTGACATCATCAGCCAGAACAATCTTGCTGTCGTAGTCCTGACAGATGTTCCTCACCCATAAATCAGGAGACTTAGCGATGGTGTCCTGGTAGATGGCGAGACTTTCCTCGGCGGCGATGTCGGGGATTTCCGGGTCGAGGAGACGCAGGGTCTTTAGCAGATAGGCATCCTTGGGTAGTATGGCCAGTTTCCTGCCCGTGTCCCTGGCGATTTGCAAAAAAGTGAGCAAGCGGTCTATATCCCGGGGTGAAAAATCAGCAATGACCAGACCATTGGAGTTGGTGATGATCCTCAGCCCGTTTTGATACACCTCATGCTCAGCAACGTTGGCCTCACGCAGCACGTTAGTACCTTCCAGGATGAGGATTCTGGGACGGAGTCCGGCGGCTTCTGCAATAAAGCTTTCCGTGAGTTCGGCACGCTTGCCATGCCGCCGCAGGTCTCCGCTGTAAACGACCCAGCCAGCGCTGGTCTCAATACCCCAGGCACAGGCCCCGGGGATGGAGTGGTCTACCGGAAAGCAGCGCAAATTAAAGGTGCAGTTATGATGACCGGCGAGGGGATGGGAGACAAGCCCTTTCTGTCTGGGGGTCTTCTCCCAGAAACCCCAGCTCCAGAATTGAAGGGCCTCCGGACTGAGCGCTTCTGGTTTCATATCGGCAATGCAGAATTGCCGCTGCTGTTTTAACGTATTGGTGCTCAGGCAAGCTACTTGTTTCCAGCCCGTCGGGCATTCGTGCGTGGTGGGGCTGAAGTAGCATACCTGCTGGTCGAAGTCTGATTTTCCTGAGTCCTGATTCGCCTTGGCGATAAACGCACTGGTCGTGGTAGTGTATATTGGAATATCGTCTCGCAGCAAGGAGATGTAACCCGAATGGTCAAGATGGGCATGGGACAGCAGTACCCCATCCAGCTGCTCAAGCTTACGGTAAAGTGGAGTATCCCGGAAATGCTCCCAGAGCCCCGGGGTTTCGAGGTCATCTCGATAGAGTCCCTCGAGCGGTGGCAGTAATTCCATTGCCAGAGGGTCAAGCAGCCCCGCGCCGCCACGTGGTTTCAGATATTCCTCATAGAACAGCTTGTGTCTCTTGTAGGGAAAGCCGAAGTCCAGAAATAGCCTCCGGTCTCCGTCCTCCAGGAGGAGCTTGTTGCCACCGATTTCATTGATGCCGCCGTAGCAGGTCAACCGTACCATAGTTAGGCTTCCCCTTCGTACTCGTCTGAGTATAGGCCAATCGTCAACGGGTTTTCAAGTGGGTTGCAGGCAGTACGGGTGGGTCTCTTCCCGCAGCTTCAGTTGTATCTCGTGCGGGCCCACATGGTATAATTCTCTTCGCAGAGTTGCCACTAAAGAGAGGAGGCGTTATCCATGGCGGTTTTGATTACGGGGGCCGGACTCCTGGGGGCACAGATTGCGGCCAGGTTCGTGGCCAGAAATGAGACTCCAGTACTGTACGAGATTGCTTACGATTCAAGGTATCTTTCGGCGACCGTTGATACCAGTAAAGTGAAGATGGTCGTTGGGGATGTGCTGGACCTGCCCCTCCTGCTTGATATCATCCAGAGAGAAAAGATAGACCGTATTATCCACACCGCTTCACTGCTGGACAGCGCAGTCAGGGCCAGGCCGTTCAGCGGGGTCAGGACAAACGTTCTGGGAATCTTAAACGTCCTGGAAGCCGCCAAATTGATGGGCCTGAAGCGAGTAATTTTCACCAGTTCGGTCATGGTTCAGTCCGGCGCTAAAGACTCGGCAGTGGATGGAGTATATGTCGAGGACTTCACCATGAAGTGCCTCTCCAATATGCCGATAAGTATCTACGGTTGCACCAAGCTAATGGCGGAGTACCTGGGGCTACACTATCACAAGTCTTACGGCGTGGACTTCGCCGCGCTCAGAGTGTGCGGTCTTTTTGGCCCCTGGTTTGGCACGGCCAGCGGGAGGCCATCACGGTTCATCGATATGTTCGTTAAGAATGCTGCTTTCGGTAAACCGGTCATCATCGATGACCAGATTGATACCTATCAGGGCGTGCAGAACTTCGTTTATTCCAAAGATGTGGCCAACGCCTGTGTGCTGGCCTGTCTGACTGATAACGAGTTGAAATCGAGGGTCTATAATGTATCCGGGGATAGGACTCATAGCTTCCAGGAGGTCCTTGACATCACCAACCGCGTTTTTCCGGGAGTAGAAGTCAAGGTAAAAGAGATGTCAAGGGTAGGGTGGGGCAACATGCCCGCCAACTGGTACTACTATGATATCTCAAAAGCACGAAGCGAGTTTGGCTATGAGCCTGAATATGACCTGGAGCAGGCCTTTCGTGACTACGGGGAATGGCTGCGCCGCTACGCTCAACCCTGAAAAGGCAGGAGTTTGAATCTGGAATAGATGGAGGTAGCGTATGGAAGCGCTGGATAGACTATCGGCTCATTTGAAGACCCGGCTGGTTGATTTGAGCCGTGCCAGAGAAGAGGGGCGGAAGATTATCGGGTATACTCCCGGGGGCTACCTGCCGGAGGAGCTGGTGCTGGCCAGTGGTGCGATACCGGTGGGTATGATTAAAGGCGGGGACCATGCGGCCGTGGAGCTTGCCGGTGCCCATCTTTGCCGCTGGTTCGACCCTTTTTGCCGGGCGCAGATTGGCTACGGGGTTTCCGGGGGAGACCCTTACTACAATATTATCGACCTTTTGGTAATACCGGTGACGGATAACCACATCCGTGCCTTGATGAATGTTCTGGGCTCCAATACCGACCTTAACATATTTCCCTTTGGTGTGCCTCATACCAAGGATGAATACGCTCCTGGTTTCTACCGACATGGGATAAACCAGCTTAAGAAGAGGCTCGAGGAGCTGACCGGGGTTGAGATTACGGAGCCAAAGCTCAGGGAGGCAATTGACCTGTGCAATCAGGAGAGGGAGCTGCTGAGAGAGATAAGCTTGATGCGGAAATCTCAGCCGGCACCCATCAGCAGTCGAGACTTCGTGGCCCTTAACCACGCCTCTTTCCTGGCTGATAAGAAGGTCATGGTGGACATTCTGCAATCACTGGTCAGGGAGTTGAAGCGGCAAGCAACACCATCCCAGGAAGGCCCCAGGATTCTGCTAACCGGTTCGACCATCGCTCAGGGCGATAGTAAGATTGTCGACCTAACTGAGGAGGCGGGAGGAGTTATCGTTATCGAGGAGTTTGGCGAGGGGATAAGACCCTATTGGGAAAAGGTAAACCCCGATGGCGACCTGATGGGGGCGCTGGCTGATGGCTATTTTATGCGCCGGATACCCCCGGCCTGGTTCAGACCGGGCAAGGAAAGGCTCGACTTCCTGGTTAAGCTGGCCAGGGACTTTAAGGTGGCAGGGGTTATCTGGTATCAGCTAATGTATCGCGAGTCGTATAAGACAGAGTCTTACTACTTCCCTGACATACTTAAGAAAGAGACCGGTCTAACTATGCTTACCCTGGAGTCTGACTATGACACTGCTGAAGTAGGGCAGATGCGGACACGTCTGGAAACCTTCATTGAGAGTATCAGGAGGTAGGGGATGGCTAACTATTACGATGAACTGCTCAAAGTTTGCGGGTTTGAAGATGAGGAAATAAACCGGGAAAGACCCAGACTTGAGAAAGCGTTCCAGAGACTGGAACTGGGGCCGGCGGACATGAAGACGGCCGAGACCTGGGTCAAGGAGAACCACGAAGTAGAACTTCTGGGGGTGAGGAAGATACTGGGGCTGTGGCTGAGAGAACTTGTCGACCTGGTTTTGACCAAGGACGAAGGGAAGAAGCTGGTCTACTACGGCTTCCCGACCATCAGCGGGCCGGCCATGGCGATAGCCGCTGCCTCAGAGCAGATATATTGTACCTGTCCGGATATTGTGTTGTGTTACAGCATGGGACAAATCTTTAACAAGCTGACTCCTATCATTGACGTGGGGCACCAGCACGGCTTGCCGGATGGACATGCACTGTGCACACTCCAGGTAATCAGGGTGGGGGGTATGGCTAAGGGAATAATCCCGGTACCAGACGTGGTACTCACCTCAAGCTACTTCTGTGATATGGGCTCAAAGACAGACGAACTGTTGCATCACCGGTACGGTCATCCGGCGGTATATGTCGATGGCTCCAGGGATTCTGCATGGGGAGAATATCCTCATTATCAACCGGAAACGCCGGGTTTTCTGGCCAGCGAGATAAACAGAGCCTTTGACAAGGTTGGGGAAATTCTGGGAGTGGAGATAACCGATGCCGCTAAGCGTGAGGGCGCCACGCGCGGTCGTGAGATCTTTGCCGCTTTAAGAGAGCTTGGCGAACTGATGAAGATTGCTGACCCGCAGCCCATCAGTACGGTGACGGTGGAGATGGCAAGGCGTTTTACCAACGGCTCAGCGAGTATGAGAATTATCACTGAGGGGGCAAAGGCCATTGGTGTCCTCAATCAGGAGGTCAGGGAAAGGATGGATAAGGGCATTGGGGTGGTGGAAAAGGGTGCCCCCAGGGTAATGATAACGGTGGCACACTTCGCTGACCCCCGGGTAATGCACATGATAGAAAACAGCGGCCTGTCGATTCCGGTTAACGTCTATGTTGTCTTGGCGTCAAAGACATTCCAAAACACGCCTATCATCTCCGGTGAAATAATGGCCGAGGAGGAGATGGCGCGTGGTTCGTTTCATAGCACCTACGGCCTCATCAAACGGGCTGCCGAAGCTGCCCAGGAGTTTAATGCCGACGGCTTTATCTGGAACTACATGTATAATTGCCGCCCGGTGGCTTCAACCTCTCACCTGCTGAAGCAGTTTGTGGAGAAGGAGACCGGGATACCTGTGCTGTCCCTGGAGTTTGATGGCTACGACAGCCGGAATTATAGTGCCGAGTCTATGAGAACTAAAGTGGAACATTTGCCGAGATGCTAAGAGCAAGAAAGGCATCTGACAGGAAATGAGTGGTTGCTTGCAGGGTAGACTTGTGGCTAGCAATTCAATGGCATACAGGAGGTAAAATATGTCCACAGTTCTGGTTACCGGAGGCCTGGGTGCAATTGGCGCCTGGGTTACCCGGGAGCTTGTTGAGCAGGGAACGAGAGTGGTTACCTACAGCCGGCATATCGATACCACTCTGGTCAAGGATATTATCGATAAGATCGACTGCGTAGTCGGGGACATCCTTAACTTCCCGCAACTAATACAGGCCATCAAAAACCACAAGGTGGAGCGAATCATTCACCTTAGTGCCCTCATGCCTCCTGCCGCCGAGGCAGACCCCTACATGGGGTATAAGATTAATGCTGAAGGCTCACTCAATGTCTTGGAAGCGGCCAGGGTGATGGGTGTGAAGAGGGTGGTTGCCACCAGCTCCAAGGGAGTCTATGATGTGACCCGGGGTGAGTATGGCCATCCTGCCTACAAGCCGATGGATGAAGACTATCCCAAGAATCCTAACAGTGTATACGGAACAGCCAAGCTATTTACCGAGTATGCTGGCCTGGACTACAATCGTGTCTACGGGCTGGATTTTGTTGCTTTGAGATTTCCTTCGCCCTACGGTATTGGACGGCAGGCCCGACACGGAATAGTGGCCATTACCAGCAAGATTATTGAAAGTGCTATGCTCGGCAAACCCCTGGCAATACCGCAAGGGGCGGAGCAGAAGGACGATTTTATCTACCACCGCGACATTGCCCGTGGCGTAGCTCTAGCCTGCTTTGCCGATAATCTGGAGCATCGTATCTTTAATATTGGCACCGGTATTGGGGAAACTCTCACTCATATGATTGAAATCCTGAAAAATATTCTTGGAGAGGTTCCCATCACGATAGGGCCGGGGCTCAACTTCTTGGCCAGAACTGGGGATGTCCGTTACAGTGTTTTCAACATCGACCGGGCACGCTGGGAGCTGGGGTTTAGCCCGCAATATGACCTGGAGGCGGGGGTCAGGGACTACATAGAGACGATGAAGCGGCTGGACATTGCCCCGGTAGTGCTTCCCTGACTGCGGTGTCCCGTTTTGGGTAGGCATAATCATCAACGTATACAAATACGCTCTTACCCAATCCGGTGTTATCTTCCGAGGCGTTTTCGTCTGGCGTTCTTTTTTGCCTTCAGACGGGCAGCATCTCTCTTGGAGATGAAATAACGGTGGGATTTCGCCTCGCGCAGGATGCCATCCATCTGTATCATCCTCTGAAAGCGTCTCAACAGGGAGTCTTGGGATTCACCTTCACGTATAGAGACTTCCAATGCCATAATATACCAACACATTCTAGTGACATATATTAGGCCGGGCGCCCCCGGCCTAATATATGTCCATAAAGTTAAACTACCGTTAGCTACTCATTCTGACCTTATTGTAGCAATCGCTACAATATACCGGTCTACCTTCGCGGGGCTCGAACGGTACTTCAGTGGCTTGGCCGCACTGGGCGCAGACTGCGGGAAACATTTGGCGTCGGGAACTGTAGCCGTAACCATCGTTTCCGGAACGTTCTGTCTTCCTTGCTTGGCGGCATGGTTGACAGCGCTTGGGCTCGTTAGTGTAGCCTTTGGATTGGAAGAACTCTTGTTCCTCAGTAGTGAAGGTAAAGGTAATCCCACAATCGGAACACTGGAGTTGCTTTTCCTGAAAACTCACTGGATGCCCTCCTCTCTTTTGAATAGTTGGTTAGAGTTACGGTCATCCAGCACTTGAGTACATCTTTGGGTAAATCCGGGGTAATTTGTATAAGTATCTAATAACCTGAACTGTAACCACCAAATTCATTATACACTAAAGGGGCCCCTTTAGCAAGAGCCAATATAAGTTTCGCAGTGTGGGCCAGGCAAGAACACTGGCTTGACTTGACTGCCCGTAGTGTATATATTGAAATATGTAGTAGGTAACCTGGCTCAGTGTTGTTTCGAAGCTTAACTCTCTGTTAATAGGTAGGCTTCGCCAAGGGACTATGGTGACACGCCACAGTAATTCGGCAAAGGGTTTTTCATGCCAAGAGACTGCACTGAAGACAAGGGAACACAACATCAAAGGAGGTGCAGTCAATGGCTCTGGAGGA
>SDBU01009588.1_pt1 | contig 10834 bp, 9 predicted proteins | sample 2277071 | NCBI WGS metagenome assembly SDBU01 (sample SAMN10397929, study PRJNA504765) | marine sediment metagenome | isolation source: marine sediment core GS08_GC12, 126 cmbsf | place: Arctic Ocean: Gakkel Ridge, Loki's castle | collected 2008
GAGAAGTTCATTGAGCTCAAGCCCAGTTCGGCCGCGTATAAGAAGGAGATAGAAGAACTCAAGAAGCTGATTCAGAAAGAAAAGGAATAGGACTCTTTCGTCCTTTTTTCCCCATGAGAAGGTTTACCCTGTGGGTGTCCCGACTGTTCATTCCCCACAACATAAATACAGCCGACGAGAGCGTCCGAAGCCGGTTCGGATTACTGGCCGGATGGGTGAGCATAGTCGTCAACCTCATCCTTTTCGCTGTCAAGATTGCCCTGGGCTTCATCTCTGGAAGCATATCTCTTATAGCAGATGCATTTCACACTGCATCGGACGCAATCACCTCAGTCGTTGTCGTTGCCAGCTTTGACATTTCACGCAGACCGCCGGACGACAGGCACCCATACGGCCACGGTCGGGCGGAGTACATTGGCGGACTTATTCTCGCCATGCTCCTGATAATAATAGGCATCGAGTTCTTCAGAACCTCTTTTCATAGACTACTTGTGCCAAGGAAGCTCAACGTGACTTACATCACCATAGTCGCAGTCAGCCTGACCATCATTGTGAAGGAACTGATGGCAAGATTCTCCAACGTGATTGCCAAGCTTATCAATTCGGACTCTCTCAGGGCGGATTCGTGGCACCACCGCAGTGATGCGATCTCGTCGCTCTTCGTGATCGTTGCAATAGTCGGCGGAAAGTTCGGAATCAACCGGCTTGATGGGGCTATGGGCATCGCCGTTGCTGCAATTATGGCCGTCGTGGGAATCAAGGTCTTCAAGAATGCTGCGAACACCCTTATCGGCGCCAGACCTTCCAGGGAGCTCCTGGAAGAGATCTTCTCGGCGGGCATGTCCGTCAACGGTGTCCTGAGCGTCCACGATATCTCAGTCCACTCATACGGTTCCACAAAGATGATATCGCTTCATGCCCAGGTCGCCCAGTCTGTTGCCCCGCTCGAGGCTCATCGAATAGCCGAAGAGATCGAACACACAATAAACTCGAAGCTCGAGTCCGTCCATACTGTCGTGCACATCGATCCGGTGGACCTTTCTCGCAGAATCATCCTCGAGATCACAGAGGAAATTAACTCATTCAAAAGCGAGAATCCGGAGGTGCTTGCATTTCATGATCTCCGGGTCAGCGCGGAGAGAAATGGCAAGATAATCGACCTGGATCTCGCAACAGGGAAGGGGACGCCGAGGGACGTTGTTGAAAAGCTCAAGAGCCGTCTTTCGACAAGACTCGCAGAGAAGTTCCCGGGCTATAAGGTAAATATCGACGTCGATCCCGATTTCTTCTATCAGAAACCAAAATAAACGCTGCGCATAGGACACCCGGCATCGCAAAGCTTATATGATTTCAAATCCTAATTCATATGCTTTGTTATGTTCTTGTTGATGGCAAGTATCTGCTTGATATCGTCAGTTATATTGGTCATCGCCCTCGATACCTGGGACGCGAAGAGCGAGAAACCTCGCAGAAGATCTCTCATCTTGCTTATCTTACCCTTCAAGTAGCTCGTGTTTACTTCAAGGCAAACCGCGTTTGCCCTTGCCTCAAGTCGTTGATAACGATCGTAAAGCTGCAGCACATAATCGTAGTCGATGTTCTTCATCAGGACGGCCCCCTTATCTCCCGGCAATTGTTTCTCCATTGGTCCCAAAAACCTACGCCCTGTCCACATCTAACCATACATTATAAAAGCAGTTTTGTCAAGACACCATTGTCGGAAAAAGCGCCTGAAAGAAGAAAGGTTTCTCTACAAGAGTCCTCCCATATCGTGAAATCTGAGAAGCTTGAGAAAAGCGATATCGCCGCTTCCCAACAAGCATACATACCGGTCGTACTTCTTCATGAACCATGACGAAGCAAAGCCCGGAACTTTTTCCGTCCATCGGTGTCGAATCCTGTAGAAGGAACAGACCATTAAGGAGAGAGACTATGAGACCAGCAATGAAATTAGCCGTCGCTGTAGTTGTCTTGTCTGTAGCGGCATCGGCTCTTTGTGAGCACGAGGCGGAGGAGAAACCGAAGATAGAAGTCGTTTTCGTCCTCGATACTACCGGCTCCATGGGCGGACTGATAGCCGGCGCAAAAGCGAAGATCTGGTATATCGCCGAGCAGATTGTCCGCGGCAAACCAACGCCCATAGTCAAGATGGGGCTTGTGCCATACCGCGACAAGGGAGACGATTACGTCACCAAGGTATTCGACCTCACCGACAACATCGACCAGGTCTACACAGACCTCATGGACTTCAAAGCCGACGGCGGCGGTGACGGTCCCGAGAACGTTAACCAGGCGCTGTATGACGCCGTTCACAAGGTCAAGTGGTCCGAAGACCCGAAAACACTCAAGATCATCTACCTCGTCGGAGATTATCCGCCCCATAACGAATACGAAGAGGTCCCAACATACGACAAGACAGCGGAAGAAGCGATTAAGAAAGGTATCTACATCAACACAATACTCTGCGGGGGCAACCAGCAGACGAGGAATGTGTGGATCGAGATCGCCGATGCCGCAGAGGGCTCTTTCTTCGCCATCGACCAGAGCGGCGGCGTTAGCGATATATCAACGCCCTACGACGCCGAACTGGCCAAACTCAATTCCGAGATGGTCGGTACCGTGCTCATCTATGGCGAGAGCGAGGAAATAGCGGCGGGCGAGAAACTCAAGGCAGGCGCCGACATCTCCGAGCCAAGATCCGCCGCAAGCAGGGCCGTTTACGCCGCAGAATCCGGAAAAGCGATTGGCGGCGGCAAGGACCTCGTCGCGGACGCCGATGAAGAAGGAAAACTGCTCAGGGAGCTTAAAGATGAAGAACTCCCCGAGGAAATGCGCGAAATGACACAAGAGCAGCGCGAGAAGTACATCGCGGATAACAAAGCGAAACGTGACGAGACAATGAAGCAGATAAAGGAGCTCTCCGACAAGCGTAACCAGTACATAAAAAGCGAATTGGAGAAGACGAAGGACAAGAAAGAAGGCTTCGACATCAAGGTCATCGACGCCCTGAAGGAACAGGCTGAGAAGAAAGGGATCACCTACGAGGAATAATGCATCGACCTGTCAGGCCCCGACAAGGACGACGCCCTTGACTGGCCGGCATTTCGCGGTAGTGAGATAGACCGCGCCCCGGGCGCGGTCAAAAGGAGGGTCCTCATCTCCCCCTGGCGAATACCTGTCACAGATGCCTGCCAATTACCTCGGACGGATTCTCAGGGCCTGAATTTGCGGCCTTCGTCGAGCATCGCAAGGTAGTTGTCGAGCGGTATGTAGTTGGCCACGCTGTTGCCTGTTCCAAGGCAGTATCCACCGCCGGGCATGCACTTCACGAGAGCACTTCGCACGCGAGCGCGAACTTGCTGCTCGTCGGCGCGGCATAGGAAGTCCAAGTCGATTCCGCCGAGAAGGGCGATTCTATCCCCGTATCGTCCCTTCGCCGCTTCAACGGGTTCGATAACGTCCTCAAATGAATGCTTGGCGTCGATGCCGACGTCGTCGATGAGATCTTCCATGATGGCACTGAGATCGCCGCAGGAATGAAGCAGGTACGGGCGGCCGGCATCGTGCGAAAGCCTCGCCATGAGTTTATGACCGGGCAGAACAAACTCCCGCAGATCATCCGGACTCATGAGGGGCCCCGTTCTGAATCCCATGTCGTCACTGCCCCAGATGATCTTGACCCGGTCGAACGCCAACATGCGCCTGACGAAGCTGTCATAGATCTCAACTAAGCGGCCGCTCATGGCCTTCACCAGGTCGCGGTTCTCGTAAAGCGCGAAGCACAGCGTTTCATAGCCCATCAGCCACGAGAGGTGCTCCGCGAAGTGGGCAAACCCGCCGCTGCCGATGATACACATCCCCTCCGGAAGGTTCTCGCAGTACCACTCGAGTGACCGCGTCGAGCCCGAATCGGGACTGGGCCAGGGATACGCCTCGTACTCCTCCCACGACGTGATCAGGCCTTTGTGCTCATCGACGAATTCCCTGCCGCACGACCTCTTCAGCTCGGCGGTGTCTTCTGCAGCTATCCGTTTGAGAGGGAATTCGACATCATCGATGCCGCAGCGAACGTAGTCGTACCCGAGGAATCGCTGCAGACGAATCTCGCGTTCTTGCTCAAAGAAGGGGTCGTTCTCGTCAAGACCCTCGACGAGACCATATCGCTCACATATTGCGGACTTCACCTCCCCGTCCAGGAACAACTCGATATGGTGAACTCTCTCTGGCGTCGCCTCGCGCTTGATGCAGCTCAAAAGCCCTTGCCAGTCGGGGGAAACCTCAACGGAGAACGGAGAATTATCCATCAGCCTGCTTTTCCTTTCAGAGTACTCGTTGCCCGGGGTTGTTTGCCGTCCAGGTCTGCCCGAGTGCCTTTAATGATACTTCAACGAAGGGGAGATTGCAATTCAGCGTGGCAGCGCAAGCAAGACTATGCCAAATGGGTACTCGAAAACAAAACGGCAGCATGACATACATAACGCAAGAAAAGAAATCGACCTTAGACGCTTCTATGTCCGCACTGCCCCCCCCCCCCCAAGAATATGCTTGAATACGGCCATGACTTGTGCTATTATTGAATTAAATCGGGGATGTCTTGCTCTCACAGTAACCTGTTTATAGGGGGAAAAGCCTTGAAATACCGAACTATCCTTATCGCCGGTATTATCGGCTTGGCGTTGGCTTGGAGCTCAGTCGCGGTCGCGTTGGATGTTCAAGATCTGGTCGATCAGGTCAGTCAGGCCAACTACACCCATTACCTCGATGACTTGCTTTACACACATTTGCGCGACAACCGAGGCTTTGGGAAGCAGCATGATGTTGCGCGGACAAACATCTTCAACGAGTTCAACAGCTTCGGATTGACTACCAGCCTCCATCCATTCCTGTACGGTGGAAGCACATACTACAATGTCGTCGGGGTCCACACGGGATCCGTTCGGACTGATGACATCTACATCGTCGGCGCGCACTATGACTCAGTTGATAATCCCGGCGCTGACGACAATGCCAGCGGCACTGCCGGAGTCATGGAGGCCGCCCGTATCTTGGCTCAGTATAATTTCGAGGCGACCCTGATCTTCATCGCCTTTGATCGCGAGGAGCAGGGGCTGCTTGGCAGCAAGGCTTACGCCCAGGAGCACAGTGGAGACAACATTCTCGGCATGATCTCCTTAGACATGATCGCGTACAACAATGGCCTGAACAAAGCCACTATCTACGGCCGGACTTCATCGGACCCGCTCAAGCAGGCTCTGGCCGATTCCATCTCCACCTACGGCAGAGGGCTTACATATGAACTCGCAGGCTCGTTGGATGCCAGCGACCACGCTCCGTTCGAGTGGGAGGGCTTCCAGGCCTGTTTGCTTATCGAAGATTGGGGAAATCCCTACTATCACCAGCCTGAGGACTCGGTTGATACACCGAATTACATCGATTATGCCTTTGCTACGAATATGGTTCGATCCACGGTCGGATATTTCGCGACCTCTGCAGTGATTGTCATACCCGAGCCAGGCGTCATCCTGATCCTCGGCTTCGGTATCCTGCTGCTCTCGCGTAAGCGCAGAGCCTGAATCTGCCGCGCCTTGTACTTTCAGGTTCCGTATATCGTCAAGTCCTTAACATCACCGACCCAGCCGGCCGCTATTCGGCTCAGCAAAGAAAGCTTACCGGCCAGAACAGGCAACAGGCCGGGAAGAGGGCTTAGGTACAGCTTGGGTCCGCTTCCTCAGATCCCCCCGTCTTCAATGAAAACCCGCAGTGTCTGTATCAGGACATAGGTTCCCAGCCTGCTGAGTCATCCACACGCCTCACCTCCGATCATGTGTAGGGCGGGACGGTAGAACGCGGGAATCAGGGCTGCAACGTTAACCCGATCCTTCACACCAAAAACTGCCGCATTCCCTCGCAGCATATGGTAGAATACTGACCGACGAGAGACAGCATAGACGGCTTCGCTTCGGCTTGAGCCCGGCAGTTAAGGAGGCCAACATGGCAGATTACGATGCGATAGTAATTGGAAGCGGCGCGGGCGGTTTATCGGCATCCCTCAAACTCGCCCGGTCCAACTTCAAAACCTTGCTTCTCGAGGCGATGCCGAATTTTGGCGGATACCTGAATCCCTTTCGCCGCAATGGCTACACCTTCGACACAGGGCTACATTACCTCGGCGAATTGGCTGAAGGAGAGCCTTTCCGCAGCTTGCTTGAGGACCTGGGCATAGCCGATCTTCTCGAATTCAACGAACTGAATCCGGATGCAATCGATCGTTACATCTTTCCTGACCATGAATTCCGCCTCTGCAAGGGCAAGGAAGGCTTCATGGCTCAACTCATCCGTGAGTTCCCCAACGAGGAGAGAGGGATACTCAAGTTCTTCAAGATTCTCGACAAAGTCAGGAAGGCCATGGAAGCATCCGCATCCATGAAAGGCGGGATCCTCGAAATGCTCCGCTTCCTTTCAAAACACCCGCTGATGCTGAAGTACTCTCGCGCGCCGTACCAGAAGCTCCTCGATGAAGTGACCTCCGATAGACGGTTGCAGGCAGCCCTTGCCGCCATCTCAATTGATTACGGGCTGCCTCCGGCGAGGGCCTCCGCCATCATAGCCCTGGCTGTATTGGCTCACTTCTTCAAGGGAGGGTACTATCCGAGAGGTGGCAGTGGAGCCATCAGGGACGCTTTCGTAGCCGAGCTTCAAAAGCATGGCGCTGAGTTGAAAAACCGTTCGCGTGCCATCTCAATAGACAGGCGCGGAAACGATTTCGTCGTCGCGACGGAGTCGAACGAGGAGTACACGGCTCGAGCGGTCATAAGTGACGCCGACCCCGTCATCACCCTCGGCAGCCTGGTTAATCCAGAGCTCGTATCTTCCCGCATCAAGAAGAAAATCAGAAGACTGCGTCCTTCAGCAGGCGCGTTCTACGTGTTTATCGGCACCGATCTTGACCTGCCCTCTCTTGGCGTAACCGATGCCAACATCATCCATTACAACAGCTATGATATCAACAAGATATATGAGGACCTCCTCGTCCCCGGTCCCGCCAAAGACTTCGGAGTCTTCTTCATCACAAGCCCATCGGTCAAGGACCCCGGTGGCGGGCACGCCCCCGAAGGTCGCCACAACATCGAGATCATTACAGCCTGCGGGTATGGACCATTTGAAAAGTGGGCAGAGTTCCCGTCGATGAAGCGAGGCGAGGAATACACAAAGCTCAAGGAAGGAATCGGTCAGCGCCTCGTTGCTGCTGCGGAGCGTTACATACCCGGCCTTTCGCAACACCTCGACTGCGTCGAGTACGCTACGCCACTTTCCAATCAATACTGGGTAAACGCGGTGCGAGGCGGAATGTACGGTCCGGAGCAGACTCCGGATCAGATAGGCCCTGGTCGATTTGTGGATGGTACCACCGGAATTGACGGGCTTTTTCTTGCCGGCGCGGGAGCTATCGGATGCGGCATAGCTTCGTGCATAGCATCGGGTGTTCGAGCCGCCGCCAGGGCAGCAGACTATTTGGAGTCCTGATTCTCAATTTTGCCCGTTCACCATATCGGGCGCGTAGGGACCGTCACTCTCACGTCGCTCCGATTCGAAATAAGAAGCCTTGTTGAGGATTTCGGATGAGCGTGTGGATATTAGCAAGAGTGTGCGTTTCAATTCTCTGTGGCGGGATCTTCTATTTCCTGTGGATGGGCGCTTTCCTCCTCGCCAGCGGTTGGGGTGGCTTCATTGTAGAAGCCGTTCTCTGGTTGCTGGCTCCCGTAGTCACAGCATCCGGCTTTGCTGGCGGCATCCTCCTGTTTGACCGTTGGCGCCACCGGACGAAGGCCCGGTTCTTTAGCGTTTTCGTCTGGCCCTTTGTTGGGTGTGCGATTGGCGCTGGCGTTGTATGGCCGTTTGGGCCAATGCTCATTGTCTTCGGCATGCTTGCAGCAGGAACTGCGAGCGTCGTCGTCAGAGAAGCATTTCTCCTGTCCCGGGAGGGATAGCCGCAAATATCCACCATCATCGGCTCTTACGTCTCTCAGAGCTCTACACTTTCGCCGGGCGTCAGCACCGTAACCTCGCATTCCGCATCCCTTGCGAATCTATCAGCGTCACTGCGGCTGCCGATGACGTCGCCCCAATGGTACGGTATCGCTTGTTTGGGCTTGATGCTCTCCACGGCGATAGACGCTTCCTGCGCGTTCATGGTGTACTTGCCGCCCACTGGCAGAAGTGCGAGGTCGATTTCCCTTATAGATTTGAGTTCGTCAGTCAGGTCGGTATCGCCGGCGTAGTAAATGCGTTTCGTGCCAACGTTGACGATGAATCCCACCCAGTTGTTTGTCTTCGGATGGAACCTCTTGTCCGGATTGTAAGCAGCCACACCCTCAATCCGAATGCCGCCTGCTTCAAGCACCTGACCGGGACTGATTACCTTGCCCTTGCCCTCCTTCTCGACAACATCCGCCGAAGCGATCAAGATTGTGTTAGCGTCGGAGATCTTTACGATATCCGCTGGGGAATAGTGATCGCCATGGCTATGGCTGATCAGAACCACAGTAGCATCACGCGCCGGTCCGTCGAGCTTCCACGGGTCAATGTAGATGACAGTATCTTCGTACGAGATCCTGAAGCTCGCGTGGCCGAGCCATTGTACCTTCACAGCCATCGTGGACCCCTCCTCTGTTCCAGGTTCTTCTTTGCTCTTTGCGGCATCACGTTTCTCACAGCCTGAAAGAGCCAATCCCAATATCATACATGAAAGAAAAGAGATCAATATCCTAACTTTCTTTTCCATGCCGACAAGCCTCCTGTTGGTGATGGGTATATGACCAAATCATCACGCTATGAGCTCAATCAAGCCACAACAACTCATTATGATCCTTTCGAACATATCATGTCTACATGGAATGCCGTCCATCGCATGGCTTCTACGGTCTCTCTCAATTGCTCTCATTCGACACAGAAGCTACAGAAGAAAGCAGAAGATTAGACTTGCAGAGCGATATCGAGTAGAGAAATATCCATCTCCCAGAGCAACTTTTTGTGCAGTAAGAAGAGTATTACTCCGTGGAAACGAGCACAGCAGAGAAAGGCGCAGAATCGCATTGGGGGTATAGTGCCCTGGCCACATGTCCGGCCGGAGATTCACCGTCGTGATCTCTTTCGAATATCAGCTGGGGCTATGCAACCGGAATTAAGTGAGCGAAAATGCTTGACTCTGCGCAATCAGGGCAGTAAAATGGGCCGTTCTTTAACTAAGGAATGAAATGCTTTGAGTATCTATAGGGAGAAGGAAGATGAAAACGAGTACTGCAGGTAATAGGGGTTTCACTCTTGTAGAGCTTCTCGTGGTAGTTGCCATAATAGCCATTCTAATGGCAATACTCCTGCCGGCGCTTTCAATGGCTCGCGAGAAAGCTCGCCAGGCGCTCTGCATGGGCCAGCTGAAGGACATCGGTGTCGGAATGATGACCTGGCACAATAACGCCGGCGGTTTCCCGATGTGGGACCTGCCAAAAACCCACCACAATTGGATGAATTGCGACAGTGACGAGTTGAATGGCTTTGCCGAGATGATGGGGATGGTTGAGGAGTTCACGGCGGAAGCCATGCAGGGTAATTATCAAGCGTTCGTAGACGCCTACTATCCGCCCGAAGATTTCACGAAAGCGGTTGACAACATGGATATATTCATGTGTCCCTCCGACAAGCCTCATCCGCATCGCATAAATCACGAGAGGGCGTTTGAGATGCTTCCTGGTGTAACATGGGAAGCGGATGCAGGCGGTTACAAGCAGAGTTACGGGATAAACCCCGCCGTGTCGAAGGCGTGGAACAACATCAAAAAGAAATACGACAATGGCCGTTCCGGCTTGGAGCAGCCCGGGCCGGTTGTGATCGTCGACGGTCTTCACAAGAACGCTTCCGGTCAGGTCCTCAATTGCGACGGCCTGTGGACGTGGAACACGAATTTCTCCGGGTTTTACGTTGACGACCCCACTGTTCCATGGAACTACAAGGGTTGGCGGTCCAACGTTGTCGGGTATTTCCACGGCAGCGCCACTATTGCCAATGTCTGTTTCGGCGATGGTTCCGTCAGGTCCGTGAAGTGGGGGAACAAGGGCAGCGGTATCAACAGCGGGGAGACGTTCTTCTGGTGTACGTTCGAGGATAAACGGGGACAGAACGGGGGAATAGGCGGGCTGTATTGAGCCCGGCCCGAGATGGCGCCGCGATACCAACTGCCTTCATAGCCGAATCAGCCTGCGCAAATCATAGTCGAATCCCGGCATGCTAACAAGCCTGTTGGCGGAATGGAATTCGTCGAGAAACACGAAAACAATCTCGGTCGAAGATCCGCTCGCAACAAAGGCAGCGGCATTGACAGCAAGAAGACCTTTTTCTGGTGCACGTTGGTGGATAAACGCGGACACAACGGCGGAACAAATACCATCTATTGACCGAGGGCCCGACATAAGAGCAACCCGCCAGTAGATCGGCCCCGACATCAATTGCCTTCATAGCCCAATAACATTTCGCAAATCACACTCGATTCCGACGAGACAAACCCATGAATCCCCACCATCCGCCGCCGCCCAAACAACCGAATTCCCCAACCTCAATCCCTTATTCGAAGATTTGGGACCATGCCTGCGATGTCAAAGCTCTTTAGAAATGTCCTACGGTTAACTCTTTAGAAATGTCCTATTTGTATTGTTTTGTCTGTGGGTCTGGTTCGGGGAAACAGGCCCCTCCCCCCATGGGGGGAGGGGTTCTAAATAGTAACAATTCTCTCCGGCCCTTTGTCGTCTCGTTTGCCATACTACTATCTTGCCCCTGCACTCCC
>SDBU01009589.1_pt1 | contig 10834 bp, 7 predicted proteins | sample 2277071 | NCBI WGS metagenome assembly SDBU01 (sample SAMN10397929, study PRJNA504765) | marine sediment metagenome | isolation source: marine sediment core GS08_GC12, 126 cmbsf | place: Arctic Ocean: Gakkel Ridge, Loki's castle | collected 2008
AAATATGCGTAAGGTATTCCTGCAATAATACTTCTAAATGTCATTTTCAATCCCCTATTTAAACCTCTTCTATTAACTTCCCTAGATCTTGAAAGTGATGAAGGACAGAAAAGCAAAAAGCTACATCAAAACTTCTTGGTTTAAAAGGAAGTGCAAGGATGTCACCAGTAACTAAAAGAGGCAGCTCATTGAAACCCAATTTTTCGGCTACTCTTGGAACACCTATACTCAAGGCTTCATATGACACCTCCACGCTTACAACGTTATAGCCCTTGCTCCTCAAGAATGTTGAGCAGTGGCTATTTTCTGAACCAATTTCAAGTATCCTACAATTTGCAGGTAAATTGAGGCGACTAAGTATCTTCTCTAAGTCCTCAAGTTGGGGCTTGATCCAGTTTTTTATTAACTCATCAATATTCCTCTTATGATCAGGAAAATAAAACTTCTTATCTAAGACCTGTTGCTCAACTAATTTGCGCCGGTAACTCTTCTCAGCCTCCCTTTGGTTTCTGGTTTGAGCTAACCTTTTATTCTTTTCGCTTATTAAGTAATTTTTTTCTCCTAAAATTTTGACCTTGAGGGATAAAAAGATACCTGCTATCTTCCCTAATAGGTCAGCAAATAGCAAAGAGACAAACTTCAATGAAAACCTTCCTGCCATACGTTCAGACAACCCTATGACGTTCCACCAGAAGAAGGTTTTAAAATAGGCGAGTTTGAATCCCTTAGTTTTCAACAATGCATAAAGGTGATTTCTCTGTTTGTAGAAATAGGATCTTGGATCTTCATTCCTCCTACTAATCAACTCCTGGGGAGCTAAGCCATGGAACACACAAGCTTTGGGGGAAAAGATAATCTTATATCCCTGTTTTTTTACCCGCATGCAGATGTCTATATCATTTAGTACCTTAAAAGCCGGATCAAATCCTCCTAAATCTTTAAGTACTGTCTTCCTCAAAGACATATTACAACCCACAATATAATCGACTGAGATAGGACTCTCTGTGTCCATCGAATGGAAAGGGGTTATTAGCCCAGTAGGTAGAATACGCCCAACCTTAGAGCTATCCACCATATCATCTCTCTCCATATACTCATGGAAAACCCTTCCTCCCACAGCACCAATTCGGTCATCCGTATAACTGCTAACAAGCTCCCTCAGCCATCCATTGCAGACCATCGAATCATCGTCAATAAATGCCACTATCTTTCCACTCGAATTGACTATTCCCATATTTCTTGAGATGGCCATATTCTTACCATTAAAATACTTAGCGTATTTCACATTTGAGTAGTTCTTCACAACTCCTTGTGTTTCATCATCTGTTGAACTATCTATAACTATCACTTCAAAATTATCATAATTCTGGCTTTTGAGATGATGTAAACACTCTTTCAGGTATTGAGGCCTATTTCTTGTAACAATTATCACTGAAACTAAAGGACCCTTTCCTATTTCCATATTTCTGTATTCCCTTTATTTTAAAAATGCCATCCTAAGCCAGGCAATCTCCTAAACCTAAATTTTACATCATCGCCAAAATCTTCTGGATAGGCAGTTACAATCAATGCGGTAGCTAATGGTCTAAACCAGGTTGACCACATATCGCTTCTATATAACCTAAAAGGCATCTTCGTCCAATCGCTGTAGTAAGCTGTTCGATTAAAATCTTTGAACTTTCCTATAAGGCCCTTCTTAGTCTTAATCTTCCAGCTAAAGCCTCCATCCTTATTCTGCCCCAGCATCAAAACCTGTAATGACTTCAGCAAGGCTTGTTTAATATCTTCTTTTCTATAATCAGTTACAATGGTCAATTTCACCAATATATCTATAGCGTCTAAATCTTCACAAGACCCACCTCCGCCTTCTGCTACAAATAATCCGTCCTTCTGCTGGAGAGATAATGTAGAGTCAATAATCTTTTCCTTGTACCGAATAGGTCTCTTCAGATAGTGATAGATTAGATAGATATGATACGCTCCTGCCATAGCATTTGCTAAGGATGCACCCTGGTTTGTGCCCCAAAAACCTGTTTTCGGATCCTGGTATCTATCATGCCAATCCAAAAGTTTATAAACCATCTCAAGGGCTTTGGAATCTTTTATCTTTATATATTCATAAAGTAAAAGGCAACCTACAAACATGATGTTGTTGCTTTCAAGCCATGGATTCTTCCAATTTCGTTCTTCAAGCCATCTTATTAAGTATTTAGCATCTCTATAAGGCTCTAAAAATTCAAACCTTTGTGTTATCTGCTCTCCCAAGGCATCCAGAGCCATAACAGCAAACTTAGTAAACTGTATAGATAAATAATCCCAACTGTGTGCATCCGGTTTCAAGAGATCTTCCTTTCTAAGTTGAGGGTCGATGAATAGCCCTGTGGTTTTATCCTCGCAAGACCGGATATTTAAGGCAAAAGTACTCCTTTCCTCTGCGGTGAGATTCCGTATATAGTCAAACAACTCCATAGTAAGCACAGCAAAACAAGTGGATAGAAGTGTGGGTCCTGACGATTTAGTAAACCTATACTCCGTTGATCTCCCTCCCATTCTCTGCGAAGCGACCCAATTTAAAACGCCTTTCCTTATCTCCAAAAGGCCTAATTCCGGCATCCCTTCACCTTTAGAAATACCTCTTCTATTTGCTCAGCTACTCGATCCCAATTATAAAAGTCAACAATATCTTTCCTTGCAGCTACTCCTAAATTTTTGGCAAACTCTGGATTGTTCTTTAAATACAATATTTTCTCTATCACATCCTCTGGGTTGTTATCCGTCAATAACCCGTTCTTTCTATGTTTAATGACCACAGCGAGCTGGCCGATATTAGTAGCAATAATTGGCCGGCCACAAGCCATATATTCAAACAACTTCAAAGAAGATCCATAAAAACCATAATTGCCCAGAGGCCGGCTATTATGATAAAGACAGAGGCAGAGGTCGGCTGAGGCAACATATGGAGCTAAAGAGCGATGTTCAATTGAATCTATAAGAAAGATATTATCCTGCCTTGGTAAGCCTATATACCTTACATCGCCTACGATAACAAATACAACTTCACTATCTATATTTTGGCATGTTTTGGCTACCTCAAAAATCACATCTATCCCGTGCCAGGGAGACTTTGCTCTTCCCATCCAGAAGACCTTGAATTTCCCTTGCATTGATTTATAAACTTCAGAACTGCATTTTCCCGGATTGAATTCCTCTGGATTGGCACCATTTGGAACAATATAGGTTTTAGGGATACCTAAGAAATCTTTACTATAATCACTGAGCTCCTCTGAAACGCATATGGCACTATCGACAAGATGTGCCCAAAATCGGCGATTTCTATTACATCTCTTAATAACCTCCGCTGATATATTATCCCTTACGATACCTTCTTCTAAAGGAGAGTTTACCTCCCAGACCAGGGGCACAGAAAATAACCTTAATGCCTTTAGAACGCTGTAGGGTTCGGCATTATATCCACCTGCTACCCTGATGTAGATCGCCTCGATATCCCTCAGGAAATCTAACAATTGTCTCCTCCTATAATTCTTAAATCCGGGGTCATCTTCAGACAAATAATACGTCAAAATGGAATGGCCACGTTTGACCAATGCCGCCACAACTTCCTGCACGTGAACCTCATAGCCTGTCTTTGCCCTAAAAGAATTGAATCCGTGAAAGAATCCTATCCGCATTTATTCTGCCTCCCCTCCGCCCCAGCCGATAACGTCCTAGGATGCCAGGCGCCAATTCTAGAGTAGAATAGATTTAGCGGTTTCATAACCATATCCCTCATCTTTTTCTTATGACAAAGGAGAGACAAGATTAAAAAAAGCATTTTGTCTATGTTTAAGATATCAACTGATTTTAGCGATTCCAAAATTTGGTCCCGACCTTTTTTATAGAAACCATTATCGATTAAGCAAATTCCATAATCATACTGTCTTCTTCGAATCTGCTTAGCGAATTTTAATCTTTTTCTCAATCTTTTTGATTTAATATATCCATTAACTTCCTCCATTACCTCTAAGCCAGCCTTTTTCATGTTTAGTTTAACTGAACTCATATTATCTCCGTGAAGTCGGCAAAGTGCCAATATCTCGTCCATATATTTAAACCTGGCCCCAGCATAAGCAAGACGCAGCAAAAACTCCCAATCTTGAACACCGTAAAGATATACCCCATTGCCCTTGAAAAATCCCACTTTTTCTATACACCTCTTCCCAAAAAGAGGGGAATTTATGGGAATGAAATTACTTACAATTAACTTATTCAAGATATATCCGGAATGATGTGGGAGCCTTAAATCAATTAAATTATCTTTTTTCAAATCATTGAAGTATCTCGTATCTGAATAGACGATATCAAAATCGGAAAATTTCTCTAAAAAATCTACCTGCCTTTCTATCTTCCGGGGAAGTAATAAATCGTCCGCATCCAGGAATTGGAGATACTTTCCCCGAGCAGCCCTTATCCCACTATTCCGTGCTTCAGCTAAGCCTTTGTTTGGTTGATAGATGTACCTAACCCTATTTCTGTATTTTCTAATTATTTCCTCTGTGTTATCTGTGGAGCCATCATTGACAACGATAACTTCAAGCTCGGGATAGATTTGCTCTAAAATGCTCTCAATTGCCTCAGAAATGAATCTTCCGCTATTATAAGCTGGAATGATGACACTGACTAACGGACTCAACCTATTAGACATTTAACTATTTGCTCCTATAAATCTAATATCCACTAACTCTTTGTCCACAGTAGCTGCACTTCCTCACTTTTTCGTAATTTTCCACGTATGGGGAATATAAACCAATCCTCCGATTTTCACCCCTTCTAAGATTTTTAACTTATATGCCCTCTGCTGCCAGAGATAAGGAGAAACAACATCCTTATCCCAAATTCCGATGCTCACCTCAAAAACTCCCGGAACCAAATACAGGTTTTCAAATTTAATCTCAACCGTCCCTGCATCTTTTATATAATCTATATGGAGACCGTCCTCCTTTGTATGTTGTCCATAGTAGAGAGTGCCATCAATGGTATAAAAGGCCGCAGAAAAAGTAGGTTCTTCTATCCTCTGCTTTGCAAAATAGTTTATTTGAATAGTCATCTTTTCCCCGGACTTGAAAGTTTCTCCTTCAACACCAGCTTCATCGATAAATCTGACCTCAGTTATCTCCACTTGTGTTTCCTTATGCCTTTCTATGTTGCATGGTAAAGCTTTCTCTTTATTAACTAAATCTAAATTATCCTTAGTTATAATTTCTGAATAGTATTTGTGCATAACTTCCTCACTCTTTCCATCTATGATAAGTTTTCCCTCATTAAGCAACAGGCATTGATCACAAAGTCTCCTTACTAACTGAAGATTATGGGATACAAAAACAATGGTCGTGCCCTGATCCTTAAGCTTTTTTATTCTACGCAAACATTTCGATTGAAATGAGGCATCTCCTACAGCTAAAATCTCATCAATAAGCAAAATCTCAGGTTCCACATGAGCCGCCACCGCAAATCCTAACCTTAGGTACATTCCCAATGAATACCTTTTAACAGGCATATCAATGAATTTCTCTACTTCAGCAAACTGAACGATGCTATCAAACTTCTCCCGTATCGCTTTTTTCTTTAATCCTAAAATGCTTCCGTTAAGATAGACATTTTCTCTGCCTGTAAGATCCACATTAAAGCCAGCCCCTACTTCAATTAAGCCGGAAATTGTTCCATTTATTTCTATATTTCCCAAAGTGGGATGAGTAATTCTTGAGATAAGTTTTAGAGTGGTGGTCTTGCCTGCTCCATTAGGACCAACAATCCCCAGCGCCTCCCCCTTTTCTACCTCAAACCTTACATCCTTAAGGGCGCAGATCTCTTTAGCTACCTCTCTTTGCCTAAAAATGGACATAAACGCTTTGGTTAAACGATCCCGGCCCAGTCGTAATCTGTACTTCTTCGTTACATGTACAAATCTAATTGCCTTATCAGCCATAGGTTGGAACCCTTCTTTTAGATAACATCTGCAAACTTCTTCTCTGCTTTCTTAAAATATCCATAACCTAAAGCAAGTAAGGCAACAGAAATACATAGGGCCATACCAAAATAGGTTGGATCTGGATTTAAATCAAATAAAAGCACCCGGCGATAAGCATCAATTATTCCAGCCATGGGATTTAACATAAAAATATGAATATATTCTGCTGGTATTTTATTAGTAGAATAAATTACCGGTGTTAAGAACATCCAAAGTATAACTCCCAGCCCTACCGCATATTTTACATCTCGATAAAAAACATTTAAGGCTGAGGCAAAGAGCACTACCGCAACAGTAAATATCAGCTGGACTAAAATAATCAAAGGAATAAACCACATTCGTGCAATTATTGGAACCTGATAAAAAAGCATCATCCCCACAAATACAATTGAGGCCAGGATAAAATCCACAAAAGAAGAAAGTACACTTGCTAAGGGAAGCACCTCTTTAGGAAAATATATCTTCTGAATGAGATTTATGTTATTCACCAGGCTTGAAACCCCAAAGGTAAGAGACGTGGCAAAAAAGGTCCAGGGCACCAAAGCACAGTATAGAAAAATAGGGTGAGGTATGCCCTCCGGAGAGGGGTAGTGGTACAATTTAGAAAGGACCAGGGTAAACACTAACATTAAAGAAAGAGGTTGGATAATAGCCCAGACAATTCCTATCAGAGCCTGCTTATACTTCACTTTTACATCTCGAAGGGCAAAACTAAAAAGGAGCTCGTGATGTTTAATTAAGTTTTTTATTAATGAACACACCTGACTATACAACTCCTTATCTCAATAACTGACTTCTCTGTTAGTTTTAGTAATTTTCGTCTTATTCTATATGTTAGCTTTAAGATTTTCTGTTTTAGGCTTTGGGAATAACTTCTCTTCTTTCCATAAAATAATTGATACTCATCCTGCATCGCGAATACAACTACGTCCCTGAAGTAATTCTTTAATAACCTCTCTAACCCATGCTCAGTGTATAAAATTTTATGCCCTGCCGGGCCAGTATTAGGAGATATTGACTTTGAGTAAAAAAGCGAGTGAACAAGGGGTGTGCTTCCTACAATTACACCTCCCCACTTCAAAACCCGAAAGATTTCTGATAGATACTTAAGGGCATCTTTCTGGTTAAAGTGCTCAACCATCTCTAGCGTTACTGTTACATCAGTAGAGCAATCCTTAAGTCTAAGGTCTAAAACATTCATTCGCTCATACGTTATGTTAGGCCTGGGATGTTTCTCTCTTGCTCTATTCAAAGCCTCCTCTGAAAAATCCACTGCAATAACCTTCCTGGCTACATCAGCTATGCGTTCTGTGCTCCATCCTACTCCACAGCCAGCGTCTAAAACCACTGCGTCTTTGCAAAATGCCCTGACAAAATCAGTACGTGCAGTAAAGACCTTATGCCAAGGATGACCCTTCCATTTAGGCTCATCTGGATCCGCCCATTGCCTTTCAACGGTCTTTAAATCTTCCTGGTAGATTGAAATATCAGGGCTGATAAATAATTTGGCAAGTTTTTCGGTTTCATACTTCAGATTAAATTCAGTTTCAACTATCCTTCTGCCTATCTCTCCCATCTTTTTCCTTTCATCTCCCTTAAGTCGATATATCTTTCTGACAGCCTTCGATAAACCCTCTACATCCCTCTCAGCTACCAGTATTCCTGCTCCATCCTTCACTAACTCTGGAATGCCCGTTAGCCTTGAAGAAACAACTGAGATTCCTGCAGCCATAGCCTCTATTAAGGAAAAAGGTATTCCTTCGGCATTATTGTCATCATCTGTGATACTTGGCAAGACGAACGCGGTTGCCTTATCTAATTTCTTTAACACCTCCTTATGAGCTAATGGGCCACATAGTTCTACCACACCCTTAAGCCTATTGGATAGGATGCTCCGGCTCAAATCGTCTTCCTCGGGTCCCTGGCCTACGATTTCACATCTAAATTTAATTCCCTCTCTGTGGCGAAGAATACTACAAGCATCGATTAGATACTTAAATCCCTTCTTTTTAACTAATCGACCCACTGAAACGATAGTAAAACCATCTGATTCTTTTTTAGTAAGATTGTTCTGTGGTGGAATTTCAACCCCACAATGAACTACTCTTATCTTTTCGCCATTTATCCCCGGGTAGTTCTCCATGAGATACTTCTTATTGTAATTTGATATAGCTACTACAAATTTGGCGTTGTCTATCTTCTCTTTTATAAATTTCGGATTCACAAATATGCCCACAGCATGGGCCGTAAAGCTATAAGATATCCCTGTTAGTTTGGAGACCCACATCGCATACTCAGTTGCCAGATTTGCAAAGTGGGCATGAATGTGTTCTGTCTTCGCATCTACTATCTCCTTGGCTAAAAACACTGATTGCCTAAAGCGCCAAAATGCACCCTTGTCGTCCAACCTTTTTGCAAAAATGGTTGCTTTCATATATCTGACCGGAGAACGAAAGAAGAAATAAAGGTGTAAATATGTTTTCCCAAGAAGCGGGGCTTCATTTTCATGAAAATAATATACCTCCTTGGCTAAAACCAGCACATCCTTTCCACATTTAGTAGTGCCCTGTTTTTTTCTTGCATATATCCGGATGTCAAATCCTATTCTTTTTAATTCCAAGATTTCATTAGTTATGAAAGTTTCAGAAAGCGCAGGAAAATTATTAAGAATATAAGCTATTCTTTTCACCTTTAATCATCTCCATCCGTTTCTCAACCACTTGCATGACCTCATCCACTGTAAGTGAACTGAGGCATTCTTCTTTTTGAGAGTTACGGCATCTTGTGGACTCATCAGACATATTCCAGCCCACACAGGGACAACAAGGAAGCCCTTTTTGAATGATGGAACACCTATTATTTTTTGGTGCAATTCGAACAGGATCTGTTGGCCCAAAGATTACTATAATGTGGGGAACCCCAACAGCGTCGCCAAGATGGAGGGCTCCGGAATCGTTTGTTACGAACATATCAAATCTCTTTAAAAGTGCAGCCAGTCCCTGCACCGTCGTCTTCCCCGAGACAATGATAGGTCTGGGATTCATCATTCTTGCCACAGTACCGGCAAGCTCAACATCATCATGACCTCCGGTTATGATTACCTTTGCCTTGTATTTATGGGATAACCTTTCTCCAACTTCAGCAAACCCTTCTGGATTCCAGCGCCTTGAGTTGACCCGCACTCTGCCCCCGGGATGTATTCCTACAACGATATCTTCATCGACAACTTGATGTTCAGAAAAAAACTGCTTAGCAAATTCTTCAGCTTGAGAACTGACCAAAAGCTCCAGATCTTTATTTGAAATCTCAGCACCTACCAGGCGAACAATATCTAAATAGACATCCTTCCAGTGTTTCCGCTGTTGGGCTGTCTCAATGCTTCTGGTCAGAAGATGGCTGAAATTACCAAGTCTTCGTCCAATACGATACCTAACCCCTGAAAGATGCAACAGTATATTATCAAAAGCAATGTGTCTTTCGGTAACATCGAAAACAACGCCTAAGTCAAAACGCTGTCTTAACAAATTTAAGATTAGACCCGGATTCTTGTGGAAGGCCCAGAAGAAATAATTTGTGGTCTCAATCGGTATACAAGCTTGGTGCCTTTCTAAATAAACGACCTTATCTACATGAGGATTGTCCCTAATTATGTCCATATTATATGAACATCCGATCATAGTAATCTGTGCTTGTGGGAATCTTTTCTTTAATGCTCGAATAGCTGGTGTAGTAAAAAGAGTGTCTCCCAGATTAGATAAATCTATAATTAAAATTTTCTTTATTCGATCAAGCGTAACTTTCCGAGGTAACTTCAACCATATGCGTACTGCCAGATAAAGTAGATAAACAACTATCATCCTTGACAGAGGGACTATCTCTCTAACGCCCCATCTCATCATAGGTAATAGATAACCTTGATAAATGGACTTATTGGCACAAAGGGTCCTCTGCATCTCCACCAGCCGGCCTAATGAATGAATTGACTTGTAAAGATGCAAGAAAGATTGCCTGCGTTCTCCTTTGACCGCAAAATATGAATACCATCTTAATCGCCGAATTGCTTCTTTCAGCAAGGCATCCCTCCAGCCGGTTCTGCCCAACAGAACAGCCGTTCTTCCATCCATATATGCCCTCTTTAAAAGAAGACATCTCGTCAATCTCGCCGTATTAACCGAATGATAAACTATGGCATCTGGACAATAAAGGATCTTACCTCCCGTTCTCTTTACCCGTGAACAGTAATCTATCTCTTCACCGGACATTAAATTTGAACCCTTTCGACCCAAACTTACATTAAACATACCTATATCTTTGAATAAATCCTTTCTGAAAGAGATATTCGTTCCAACCAGGATTTCTGAATCACCAAGCTCTCTAGTGCAATTCCCCCAATCTACACTGCTCGAAACCTGATTGTATAACCCTTTAGGCAGCCAGGATGGAGGATCTGTTTTCCAGACTGCTGCTACCTTACCGCCCACACTTGCTGAATCGTGCCTGAGGTATGTTTGTATAATGAATGAAAGCCACTTCTTATCTGCCATCGCATCATCATCGATGAAAGCAATTATATCCCCCTGAGCAATTGCTATGCCTTTGTTTCTGGCATAAGACAGCCCAAGGTTCAACTCCCTCAGATATTTAATTTGCCTTTTCCTTAAGCGATTCATCTCTTCCACACAAGCATATGTCTGATCGGTGGAATTATTATCAACAACAATTATTTCGTACAGATCTTCAGGATAGTCCTGATCCAGTAGACTCGAGAGTGTTTTTCTTAAGAGATCGGATCTGTTATACGTACAGACA
>SDBU01009590.1_pt1 | contig 10833 bp, 10 predicted proteins | sample 2277071 | NCBI WGS metagenome assembly SDBU01 (sample SAMN10397929, study PRJNA504765) | marine sediment metagenome | isolation source: marine sediment core GS08_GC12, 126 cmbsf | place: Arctic Ocean: Gakkel Ridge, Loki's castle | collected 2008
AAAGAAGGAAAACCGAAGAAATAGGATTCTGAATAGAATTCCGGAGGAATTAAAAAGGCATAGAGAGCAAACAATTTGGCGTCGCCAGCAGCTAACAATTTGAAATTCCACAACAAATATCCCAAGACCAAAGCCACTAAACCGTTAATGGCCATTTCTCCTAGAAGATTATTATTAGACTGCTGGTGTAGGTAGAAGTAATTGAATAGCGCCAAAGAAAGATAAAGAATTATGACCCAGAGAAAACCCAATCCTATCCATTTGTTTTTTATCTTTCCGTATCTTATGTCTGTATAGCTACATATCAAACCGATCAAGCAAAGAGGGATTAAAAAAAGAAGATTAATGATTGTCATTTTCTTTGAGAACACTTTCTCAGCCCGACTATGGGTTTATAATAGAAGTCTTGGAAGCGAAGATCCAGCTTTATTTTGATCGGCTGGAATTCTTTATCCCCTACCAGTTTAAGATAATCGCGATGGATTCCTAGGCAATGTTTTTTATACAAACATTTTCCGCAGCGCTTCAAAAACGCCACCTCCTCTTTCCTCAATGTCCGCCAAGTGTATTTCCATAATTCCGGAGGAAGAACACAAAGGGGAAAATGATAGAAGCGTATCTCCGACAGTCCCTTCTCCCATTTCTTGACCCTATTCAAGGAAAGCAAAGGTTTCAGCTCTTTGTGGGTTAAACCAACCAGTTTAAAATTCTTTTTAGCTAACCCCTCCATTTCCATAAATATAAAAACCAGCCTGTCCATACCTGGAAACTCCTTCTTTAAAAAAGCGACGGTTTTGTCCAAGTCTTTGTAATTGAGCCTGGTGATGACTATCCTTATTTCCAGTTCCTGACTTGCCTTTAGGAATTTCAAAATATTATGGATTCCTTTTACGGTTTGTTGGAAGCTTCCCTTGTCTCCAGTGATTCTATCATGCGCCTTCTGGTCAAAACTGTGGACTGCTATTTCCAAAGACAAGTTGTTCAACGCCAGACAAGCCTTGGCAAACCAAGGATAGGAAAACATCCTTCCGTTGGTGGCCATGACTATCTTGTTTCCCGGAAACATTCTTCTTATCTCTCTCACCAATTTTATAAACTCAGGGTGAATAGTGGGCTCTCCTCCAGTAAGGTTTATGTTCTCTCTATTGGCTTTTATCCTTTTTTCCCACGATTTTATTCTGGAAACGACCGCCCTTTTATAATAAAGGAACGATTTGTTCTTATCGCGGAACCCAATCGGATTAGTACACATTATGCAGTTGTTGTTGCACCTATTCCAAATGCAAATATCTGGCATAGATTAAAATATATTATCCAAAAGATATTTGATCCGGATTCCCCAATTCGGCTATTTCTGCTCCGTCCACCTTGTAACACTTAGCTTCTTCTAAAAGATCTTTCTGGGCCCTCGTCTTTGCTTTCTTCAAAGAATCGGCCTTAACGAAACCCAAAACTTCCCAGTGCTCTTGACTCTCATAAATAACCACGTATTCTTTTTGCTGTTTTGATTTTACTTTGGCCATATTTTTACTTATTAATTTTAATTAATTCTTTGTCGCCATAATACTTTGGGTGCGGTTTTCCGACCTTTTCTCTCCGTCGGGATTGTAAAATTCTAGGGCTTAAGCCATTCAAAATTCAGTTTCTCTTCCAATTTTTTACCACTATTTCTCCATCTTAACCCAGGCTCGGCCAGTTTTTCAAATAATCGCCAACAGTGAGGATCAGGAGCAGACGCATCTTGAAAGTAACTGAAAGCCATGCATTTGGCTCCACCATGACATTTCTTATAAGTGGGACAAAGACTGCAGACATCATTAATATTGCGCAAATTTCTTAATTCCCGAAACGATTTTGAGTTGTAAATAATCCCGAAAGGCTCTTTTATTAAATTCCCGGCAAAAATAGGCAGTCTACGGCAGGGCCAAACATCGCCATTGGCCAAGATCGTGAAAGAAAGATAACCAGCCGAACAATCTCCAGCGCGATACCAAGGAAAATCCTGAGTCAGCATTCCGTCTTCGCAACCCAAGCCGATTTGAGGCCAAAAAACCTCTCTGGCTTTTAAAAGACGGCTCCAGAGCATCCTGACATCATTAGGAGTTAAATTAAACATTCCCATCATCTTGCCTCGACCCAAGGGGGTCAACCGCCTTATGTACAAGGGGGTTCCCAAGTCTTTAGCTAAACTAATCACTTGCGGCACGTCCTTCAAATTGACCTTACTGATGGTCATTGAAAGACTCGTCTCTATATTTTCTTTTTTCAGGGTTTTAACGGCTTCGATTATTTTTTTAAAGGTTCCCCTGCCCCTGATAGAATCGTTTACTTTTTCCATGCCTTCTATACTTACTTGGACATAATCGACTTCTAATTTTTTTAACTTTCTCACCGTTTCTTCATTGATGAACATTCCGTTGCTTAGAATGCCATAACTGAATTTATCTCTATCGCGATAACATTTTTGTAAAAGTTGGAAAAAATCTTTTCGGACAAAGGGTTCGCCGCCGGTGAGAGAAATCCTCACCGCTTCTTTCGGCAACCCCCAAATCCCGATTTGCCTAATGAAATCTTTTAAGATTTTCGTCAATTCTTCTGTTTTTAATTCTTTTTTCATTGAAACATTATCTTGATAACAATGACGGCAGCTCAAATTGCATCTCTCGGTGATATGCCACTGCAAATGAAACGATTTTGGTTTAAGGCTAGGCATGCTAATTTTTTGTTTAATTTTTAATTAATTCTTTGTCGCCGTAATGCTTTAGGTACTCTCTCCAGATGCCCTCGCAGCTATCAAAAAGTCTGCATCCGGCGCATCTCCCAGTCTTTGCCCTACCCATAGTTTTTCGACCTTTTTCCGCATCAGGATTATAAAAATCTGGGGCAACGTGTTCGGTATGGAAAGTAGCTACTTCCTGCAATTCGCTGATCTGATCCAGATGGTTCTGAAAATAACAAAGTGGCACGTAGCGAATATGCCAATGAGCCACACTATTCTTCTTTCCTATGTTTAGACATTTGCGTATGTAGGGAGCCGCCTCAGAAATCCTGGGAACAAGCTTGTTAAAATTCCTAAAAGCAGCGCCGTAGTTCGGGTCAACGAAAATGAATTCGGAATTCCTTATACCGAGATCCCAAATAGACTTCCCTATCTGCGGCAATTGCTTATAATTTTGTTTGACAATGCAAGTATTCGACCCTAAATCAACCTTCAAATCAAGCTCTTTGATTAATTTCTTAACGTTCTCCAGGCCCTTGTTCAACTGTTTGAAACTGCCAAGAACCTGAGTTAAGGAATCGTGGAGCTTGGAGGTGTGGCCATGTATCGAAAAAACCAAACTGTTAAGCCCGGCTTCGAACATTTTTTTGGCAAAATCACTATAAGAATACATCCTTCCGTTAGTAGCCGTCATAATCGTGTCAAACCCGAGCTCTTTGGCAAACTTAACCAACTCTATGATATCGGGCCTGGTCGAAGGTTCTCCGCCCACGAACTCCAAATAAGTGGTGCCTCTCATTTTAGCATCGACAATTTCCTTTTTTATTTTAGAAAAGCTGCTAGCGGGAATTTCCCTTTTATCCCAGTTGATACAAAAGATACATTTATTGTTGCAGGTGTATCCAAGAACAATAACTGTTTTTTTGATTTTATTATTCATAATATTTCTACAGTTTAAATTCCTTGTTACCATACAAATCAATATAACTTCGCAAAACTCCGTCGCAATTTTTTTGATACTGACATTTTTCACAAAGAGGAATTCTAACTTTTTCCGGATTTTTTTCCAAACAAGGGAAAAAATATTTTTGCGCCTCTTCGGGTAAACTGCAGGGGAGAAATTCAACCAGTAAAAATTTAATGGAGCCGTCAAGATACAGCTTAATGATTTTGAAAACGTATCCTCCCAACTCTTTCATGCCCATGACGATTTCTCGACTGCGCGACCGTTTGCTTAGGGGGGCGATAAATAAGATGTTAATTTCTTTTACCCCTAAATTTTTCAACAGACCTATCATTTTATCCAACTCGAAATAATTCAATCTGGCCAAGGGAATATTAATAAGAAGACTCATTTCCGGTTTTTTAAATGCAATAATATTCATGATACCTTTTAATGTTTGCTCGAAACTACCAGGAACCTGAGTTATCTTATCGTGAGTTCGAGGAGTGGCTCCCGCTAGAGAAATACCAATTTGATTGATGCCTGTTTTAAGCACTCGCCGAGCGAACTTCTGATAGGCAAACATTCTGCCGTTCGTGGTCATGCCCACCTGCCCGAAGCCGAGGCCTGCGGTAAACTCCAGGATATCTATAAAATCGTCCCTCAGGGTAGGTTCTCGTCCCATAAAATTCACGATATCGTATTTTCCCCTGGCCTGAACGATTTCTTTCTTAATCTGATCCAACGTCTTGAGTTTAAGATTTTCCAAATACTCATCGGCTTCACTGCAAAAAACGCAGTTATTGTTGCAATTGTAGCCGATATAAATATAAGGGCTGATGTTCATAAGGTTGCTTTTGAATAGATAACCTTGTTTCGATGGACGACTGTCGCTAATAGTTTATTTGCATTAATGAAATTTATCACTTCTTCCGAGCGATTGTTTTTTACAATAATAAGGTTAAGCTTGTGCTTCTTAGTTTTTCTCGCAAGTTTGTCAATGCCGTCTTTGTCGCTTAATAATACCCTATTGCCCTTAAAATTATTCTCATTCACAGGATTAATGCCGTTGAAACCGAACAAATCTATGTATTTCTGCCAAAAACCCTGGCACAAATGGTTCAAAAGGCAACTCCGGCATCTTTTGTCTTTCGCTTTATATTGCTTCACCCATTCATCGGTAGCCATCTCAAACTCATGGAAAGCTTTTTCTCCCACTACTCCCGACACGTTTTCTTCGTTATCATTTAACGATTGAAGGACTTTTTCTTCAAAACCAGGTATGGCACACAGGGGAAACTGACCACAGGCAGCTATTTTAATTTTATACTTTTTTTCTGTTAAAAAGTTTAAAGTTTTGATTAGATAGGGCCTAAGAGAAGTTATTTTTGTATATATCCAATCGTTCAAAAGAGCTTCGCCCTGGGGAAAGGGATATGCAAAGGTAACTTCTTTTATTTCGGGGAAATTATTGTTTAAAAAGCGGACGAAGTTAAAAAGGTCATTATAATTTTTAGAAGTTATCACGTGGTATATACTGACAATTTTTCCACTCTTAACCGCTTTTTTGATTCCCAAAAATGTTTTCTTAAAGCTTCCTTTAGAGCCAGTAAGCAAGTCGGAAACCGCTTCCCGGTGGGAGTGCAATGAAAAACAAAATCCTAATTTCTTTCTTGTGTCCGCTTTTAAAATCTTCTCAAAATAATTTTCATCTGACAGCCTCGTCCCGTTAGTAATAATTGACACTGCCGAACCATCAAGGCCTTCCGTATATTCTATCAGTTCGGGAAGATCGTCTCTCAGGGTGGGCTCCCCTCCGGTAAAAACAATTGTTTTCCCTCCCCCCCCGATAAAATTCTTAATGATTTTCTTTGCTTCCTCGCGGCTCATCGATCCGAATTTATCCTTGTTAGCTCCCTTAACGATGCAAAACACACAATTTTGGTTACACTTTTCGTCAAGATTAATATAAAGAGTATCGGGTGATCTCGTCTTTTTGTGGTGGAAAACTTCCACCTCTTTGTCTTTGAATTCATCCAATAACCCATTTTGAGAATTTAACTTTTTTAAGACCAGGGATGGGTCGTCGGTACGTGGCACAAAATCGGCGGTACCATAAATATCTTTAAGCCGGGGATAAAATCCTGCGCAAATTTTATCGAAAGTGCATTTTTCGCATTGCGGAGCTTTTTGAGCATATCCAATGGAAGGATTATTGAAATCGAGAATTCTTTGCCCGGTATAGTAATCGTCCATTATCTTCATATTGGATAACTTAAAAAGCGTGGAAACGGCATGATTCTCAAAACCCTGCATTATGCAAAGAGGAACGATTTCCGAAACATCAAATTTAATTCCGTAATCGCGGCACTTCTTCATGGCTTCTTGCAAATAAGGCTTGATATCTCTTATTCTGGGAATAACCTCCTTGTTTTTCCAAGCCCAACCTTCCGGCACAACAATGCTTAAATTCAGATACAATTTGTCTAGTTTCATTTTATGGATGAAATCTATAAATTCCGGCAAATCATTAAAATTAAAAGCATTGATAACGTGGATTATATGAATTTCGAAACCGATTTTTCCTGCTATCCTAATGTTTTCTATTATTTTTTTATAACCAAAATTAACGCCTCTTAATTTATTACTAACTGTTTCTTTATGGCTATGAAGAGCGATGTTTAAAATATCCAGTCTAGCTTTCTTCAGTTCTTTTAATTTTTCCCCGTTCAAAATAGTCCCGTTGGTTTGGATTTCCGTCGTAAATCCATATGTTTTGGCGAACGAAATAAATTCTAAGAGGGCCGGGTATAAAGTCGGCTCGCCTCCGGTAAAGATAATCCTTTTGATTTTTCGGTTCTTGGATAGTTCGGCAATCTTCTTTTTAATGACGTCTATTTGTTGATCCTGGAATTTTACATTCTCGTCAACCGGCGGCCTATTACAAAATAGGCATTTTTGGTTACAGGTCGATCCGATTTGGAGGTAAGTGTGAATCTCTTCTTCTTTCGCTGAATCTATACATTTATTATTTTGAGCCAGACCCCTGAATTCTTCCTCTCCATATAAATCAAGATATTCTTTCCAAATACCCGCACAGGTATCTGAAAATTTACACCTTAGACAAAATTCGGTTCTCTTTTTGTGAATATCTTCGTAGGAACCCATTTTTAATTCTTTAAATCTTTCCGGATTGTATCCGACTTGCTTGGTAATTTCCATACGGCCTTTGGCAGTAATGAAAATATTTCGTGGATCTTCCATTATTTCCTGGGGAAAAAAGCATAAAGGAAAGTCAAAAAACATCACCGTCTTAAACCTGCTAGCTATGCTCTTTAAATCATTCAGGCTTTTAAAAAACTCGGGAGCTTCTACACACAAGATTTTGTAAAGCCCCTTGGCGTTCCCATCGGGAATTAAATCAAGGAGATGCCACACTTCTATGCCGAGTTTGTTGATAAACTCTCCTATTTCCTTTAAATATTGATAGTTCATCCTCAAAACTACCGTATTGACGGAAAGCTCTACTTGAGGATAATTTAAAGTGTTTTTTATCCCCGCGATGGCCTGGTCAAAAGCACCGGGAGTACGGGAAATGGCATCGGCCAATTCTTTATTGTGTCCGTTGAGAGTAAAGGTTATCCGGTTAACGCCACTTTCAATTATTTTTCTGCAAAAATTTTCATAACTCAGCATTCGAGCATTGGTATTGAAGCCGATTTTTTTATACCCCATACTTTTGGCAAATCGAACAAGATCAAGAATATCAGGCCTAATAGTCGGCTCGCCTCCAGTCAAATCGACCTCCTCGTAACCCAACTCCCTACCCCTTCTCAAATCACTAACAACTTCCTCCGTTGGTCGATCGGAATAAAACTTGGCTTTGGGACGGGTGCTGCACATAATGCAATTGTTATTGCAAGAAAAACCGGTCATCACCAGCCAAATCTGGGATTTTTTTATTTCATTTTTTTTCATTTTTTATTTTTAACTGGTTCGAATTCTTTCCAGCCGAAAAGCTCTGGATACTCTTTCCAGGGACCCTCGCAAACGCGGTCGTAACTGCACTGCTTGCAAAGCGGACCCTTGGCCTTTCCCTTATTACGCCTGTACTTTGAGAAGTCTTTGATTTGAAAATTGGCATCGTAAACAGACGTATCGGGAATTCTATTTTCCACTACATATTTCTCATAGCCCGACATAAAACAATAAGGGATGGCTTCGGTCGCAACGGGCACGCCGGCATCAATACCAATCTGTAGACCTTTTTTAACATAGGGCTCCACCGTAGAATGATGTGGAATAATTTCTTCAATTAACTTCTGGTCTGAGGCAATAATCTGATTAATATGAATAAAGGCAAATTGGAACTGACTGACCCCAAGACTGACCAACAATTTGGCTAATTTCGGCAAATCTCGATAATTTATCTTATTGATGACCGAATTAGTACCAACATACTGCTCCAAAGAAATAAGGTTTTCGATCCCCCGAATAGTCTGCTCGAAACTCCCGGTTGTGCGAGTTAGATGGTCGTGAATCTCGGCTGTGGACCCATGAAGAGCCGGAGAAAATCCGCTGGCCCCGGCCTTGATAAGCTTTTTACAGTAATCCTTGTATGCAAAAAGCCGCCCATTGGTTTGAATCCGAATGGAGACGTAACCCAAACCCTTGGCATATTCCACCCAGCCCGCCAATTCCTTCTGAATAGTCGGCTCTCCTCCAGTAAAAACTACGCCCTGGTTTGTTGGGGCGCTTTTTTCCAGAATATCCTTTACCTCTTTGTCGGTTTTATCGGAATAAATCTCGCGCTTGTTCCCCTGAACGCAAAAACGACAGAGGTTATTGCACTGAAATCCTATTTTTAAATCAATCCTTCTCATTGTTATGATAAAATTTAATGGGAATTTTTCTTTTTAGCATTACCGCTTTTTTTATTGCTTAAGGACTCGAGTGATTTTAGATAATGCTTGCTTAATTCAAAGACGGGAGGGGTGAAGTTCAACATTTGCTCCATTCTTGGAATTAGTTTTCTGAGGATTATAATTGTGTCTATTACGGTGAGATGATAATCAACGAATTTTTGAACGGTAGAAATGCTGTTTTTTAATGAACTTTGACCGCCAATTTTGTCATTCCAATAGTTGACAAGCGACATAAAGCTGTTTACTAATTTCTTAAAGTTAGGCGTAACGGGCCTGTTAATCGCCATTTTTAAAATCGTGCTGATAATCCCCTCTATCTGCTGACCTTCTTTGCCGACCGGCTCCTCGTTATTTCTTATACGCTTTTCCATTACCTCTACTATTTGTTTAATCTTTACACGCTCTGTCCTGGAAAGAATGCCATCATTCCAAAGCTGGTCTAGAGATTGATGAATATTTTTAATGTGGATTTTAAAGTTTTCCATTTTTTTAAAAAAATTTTATTACTTTTTATATTTAACCTAACCTTTAATTGTCTTATAATTTTCTTCGTAATCTTTTAATATTTCGACAAAGGCGCCGTTGCCAAAAAGCCTAATCAGGGAAACCGGCGTGAAATGAATTACTCCCGTATCCAACAAGCCCGCAACCAAGCAGCTAAACGTCATATTTATAAAAATAGAAAATAAAAAACAAAAATTATCATCTTTTAAGAATTTCCTATCTGCTTGTCCGCATAAGGCCAGCTCCTTAACCATGGCTATAATGTATGAATTTTTAAATCTACTAAAATCGTGAAAACCTCTCAAAACATAACTGAATCTTGCAAGATTTTTTTCATCCCTTGCGAAAACGAAATATTTTTCATTGATTAAATTTATATTTCCTTTCTCGAGCGGACGAGCATCCCAATTTTCAATATGCTTCTGAGAAAGAACGCTATTAATATATTCTTTTTCATTTAAAAAAAAGGTCCGGTGGCAAATATGCAAATAATTATTAGTGCTCAAACCCAACATATTATCACCTGCCGAACAAGTAAAATTGTATGTCTTTATGAATGTTCCTCCTTTAAAGTTAAATAACCTATGCATCCTAGTAGTATATGGATTCAAAGAACCTCGAGAGCCTTCCCACCAACCGTATTGTTTATTTTTTTTTGCCAACACCCTTAATTTTTTAAAAAATTCAGCTAATACCCTACCATCTTCCGATGTATAAGCACCAGGCGCAACCAACGTCGGCGTGAAGGAAGACCTCAAGCGTACTTTTTTATTTTTGTTTTCTTTTTGAAATCTTTGAAAAATTGTCTCGAAATAATCAAAATATTCTTTTATCCTTAACGTTTTTTTGTTAAACATTTTGATATTGCTTGAGTTGAGTGTCGGTTTAAATGAAAAAAATACATTTACATTTTTTAAATTTATCTTATTAAGTTTTTGGATTATATAAAAAAGGTTTTTGGGAGCCGTTTCGGCTGCCCCGCGAACACGATTAACATCAGTAACAAAAGGTGGTCCGTCTAAAGATACTTGACACATAAACGTTAATTTCCTTTTGCTCTTTATTAGATTTTCGATGAATTTCAAAATAATATCAGGGTCAGTTATCAAAGATGTAGAAAAAGAAATACGGTTAAGCTTGAGAAATCGATTCGTCAATCGAGGAATGTGTTTCCCGATTAAATCGAGGGTTAAAGTCGGCTCTGCTCCCCATAAGGATAAAGATGTTAAATTTTTACCGTAGATATTTTCTAACTCATCAACAAATGTCCCGTCTTTTAATTTCTTTACTATCTTTTGCTGTATTTTTTTCATCAAAATATTTTTAGGAATGTAGCAGTATTTACATTGGAGAGGACAAACAGCCGAAGAAAACAAAAATACCCCAGACATTCTTTGATTTTTGAATATTTTTCCATTCATTGGATATATTTAACAGTTATTTATTTTCAACCGCATTCTTATTAAAGATTAACCCTAAAAGCATCTGACGTCAATTTTATTTTAAGTCAGATTAAACATCTTATTCTCCGGATCCGAGAGGCTTGATTAAGAGTTGCTATCAGTCAAGCCAACAAATGTCAAAACAAAAATCGGCACATTGGGCGTGACTATCGTGGTGACAATCAGTCCCACAACAATTTGAGTGAGAACCGTGGGAACTGTGGGAACCGTGGGAACCGTGGGAACTGTGGGAACCGTGAGAACCGTGGGAACTGTGGGAACCGTGGGAACCGTGGGAAC
>SDBU01009591.1_pt1 | contig 10833 bp, 9 predicted proteins | sample 2277071 | NCBI WGS metagenome assembly SDBU01 (sample SAMN10397929, study PRJNA504765) | marine sediment metagenome | isolation source: marine sediment core GS08_GC12, 126 cmbsf | place: Arctic Ocean: Gakkel Ridge, Loki's castle | collected 2008
CTTTTATCACGAAAAAGAAGATCCACTGCCCATGTGGTAAGTACGGGTGTATTGAAGTTGTGGCATCAGGGAACGCCATCGAGCGTCAGGCGAATAAACTTATGGATACGGAAAATAACGAATGGATCTCGGTAAAAATGGCGGCTGAACGTGCAGAAAAGGGCGATACTGTTGCGAAAAAAATAATTTATGAAGCAGGCAGGTATCTTGGACGCGGGATCTCGATACTTGCTAATTTTATTACCCCTGAAAAGATCATCATAGGCGGTGGTGTCTCATCGGCCGGCGACCTGCTTTTAAAACCGATTTTAAGTGAGTTTAACAAGAATACGATGGAGGTTGTGAAGGCAAAAACACAGGTCTGCATCTCCTCTCTAGGGATGGAAGCCGGTGTATATGGGGCTATAGCCATGGCGTTGAACGACATGTTTTTTAATTATGGGCTGGTAAATCAACAGTTACTAAGTAATAGATTGGAGCTGCAACGTCCGTAATGTGGACAAACCACATTTTTGATTTTTAATATTTTTTCTTGCAAACTAAAGTTTGTGCCTAAAAAGCAAGAAAATTGGTATTAAGGTACTAAAAAGGAATGTCCACACGAATAGGTTAAAAGAACCGTTAATTAGTAATTTTAATGGATGCGATAAAACTGGTAATATAATTACAGCCAGGAGGTATTAAAATTGAAAAGATCTGTGGTCAATAAAATCATCGAAGATGCAAAGGAATTGCTTCATAAATACAATATAACCCTGCCGCCCTTCGGGTACTGGACCCCGGAGGATTGGAAAGGCAGGAGTGAGGAATGCCGTGAAATAAAGGACTGCATGCTCGGCTGGGACATAACCGATTTCGGATCAAAACAGTTCGACAAAACAGGGCTTTCGATTTTTACTCTGAGGAACGGGCATCAAAAACTCGTGAAGTACAGTGATAAGACCTATTGCGAGAAGCTGCTTATTGTACAGGAAGGGCAGGTCACACCGATGCATTTTCACTGGTATAAGGTGGAGGACATTATAAACCGGGCCGGAGGTAATCTGGTGATAGAGCTATATAACTCAACCGATGATGAAAAGCTTGCTGATAGTGATGTAGAAGTGTCTCTGGACGGCGTGCGGAAAAAATTGTCTTCAGGAGCACATATCGTGTTGAAAACGGGAGAATCTATTACTCTACCTTCCGGGCTCTATCATACATTCTGGGCTGAAAAGGGGAAAGGGCCTCTTATCGTCGGTGAGGTGTCAAAGGTAAATGATGATACTTCGGATAACTGCTTTCTGGAAAAAGTGGGACGCTTCCCAGAGCTAGAGGAAGACTGCCCGCCTATTCATTATCTGTGCAACGAGTACCCAATATGATTTTTCTTATCTATAATAAAAGTACCAGTGTGTTAGGTGCTCGTATAAAATTCAAACTACGTGAATCATAAACACGAATCGTCTGGCAGGAAACATATGAATCATGTGGGTTTAAAAGGAGGTGATGTAACGGAAAGATTAGTTTGGAACCTAGAAGTTTTAAGAGTTTAAAATTTGTAAACTAAAAATCTTATGAGTAAAGGAGAAGAAAATGAGATTCAAAAAATCAATAGTTTTTATTTCGATTCCGTTGATCGTCTTCGCCATTGCATTCTTTGCACTGGCCGGAAGTGGGAAAAAGGACGAAAAAGTGGAAGTGGAGGAAGCCAAGATAGTGTACAAAGGCTGGCTCAGAAGCTGGGAAGGCGTGGATCTTGTGCTGACATCGCATCAGGGTCCGTCAACGGATGCATACAAGGTACTGGCCAAAGAGTTCGAGGAGATAACCGGTGCAAATGTACAGGTTATCGATGAATCCTGGACCGACCTGTTGGGCCAGCACCTTGCCGCTGCCGCTGCCGGAACTGCCGTCTATGATATTTTTACTTTTCCATTCATCTGGTTCGGGCATTATGTCGAGGGCGAAATGGTGGGGGACCTTAACGACTGGTTCGCAAAAACAGAGCTCGTGGATCCCAATTATGGTATGGATGACTGGATCCCCGCGATTCTTGAGACCTATGGCCGTTACAAGACCGGTTTCTTTAAAGACCCGGATGCCCTATGGTCGGTACCATATAAGTTTGATATTTACCTCGCCCAGTACAGAACAGACATGTTTGAGGAAGCCGGCATAGTTGATTCCAGCGGGAAAGCCAAGCCGCCGGAAACATGGGAAGAACTGCTCGCGGATGCAAAGATCCTCGCAAAAAAATTCCCGGATATAAAACCGGTCGTGTTCCCGCTCTCTGTTGACGACCCCATGGTCGCAACCTTTCTACCGGTCCTTGCATCCTACGGTGGTGAAATACCAATGCCGTGGTATGATGAAAACCTTTATCCCAAGTTTCATGGTAAACCCGGAGTTGACGCCATCAATTATTTGAAAAAGCTGATGCCGTATATGCCTCCTGATGTGCTGAACTTCGACTATGATAAGGTAAACACCCAGATGGCACAGGGGCTGGCCGCGTATGCGCTTAACTGGAACGCCTACCTGCCGGTGCTCGTTGATCCTGATAAGTCAAAGATAACGAAAGTAGTTGCCTTTGACCTCAGCCCTGCAGGGCCCAATGGCAGACCTCAGGGCCTCGGAGGCTGGCAGATGAGTATTTCAAAAGACTCAAAGAACAAGGAAGCCGCATTCCAGCTGCTCCAGTTCCTTTCCGGAAAGGATAAGTCAGTTGAACTGGCTCTGGCCGGCGGTTCGGTCGCCCGATACTCGGTGGCAAAAAATCCTGAGGTTATCAAGAAGTATCCATTCTATCCACTCCTCATCGAAGCAATGTCAAATGTTGCAGCCCGTGGTATGGATAGAAGCTGGACGGATGTTCAGCGGATTATTGCGATCGGTCTCAACGATATTCTGCTGGGTGCTTCTGCGGAGGAAACGATAAAAGATACTGCAGGAAAGGTGTATGATGCAGGTAAGGCGGTAGGTTATACCCCCGAGAAATCAGGTCCCAGACCATAGTCCCAAACAATAAGGTTTATTATTAGGACTTTTTGCCTGGAGGCAGCTTCTGCCTCCAGGTGTTTTTAATTTGCTTTATATTACTTGTTTACGTATAATTAGTTCTTGGTGCTACGACATGTAGCACCCGGAGTTGTCGGCAGTTAATTACAAGATTAGCAAGTTTAAAAGATGCCGCTCACTCATTATCAGACTCAGTTTTAATACCTTAATAACAATTTTCTTGATTTTTTGGCTTAAACTTTAGTTTACAGGAAAAATATTAAAAATAAAGAATACGGTTTGTCCACTGTAGCTATACAGGCAGCGATTTTTAACACAAGGAAGGTATCGGCGATTATGAAAGTCATCTCGGGTAATAGAAGGCATTCTAACATAGGAAAGGTACGAAAAAGGTTCGGCTTTTTAATGATATCGCCCGCTTTTTTTATACTTTTTATCATGACAATCTATCCTTTTGTCTATGTTATTGTAGTCAGCCTTCACCGGTGGTCAATAGTACCTACGATACCCAGGGTCTTTGTCGGGTTAGGGCAGTACATTGCTATGTTCAAGGATACTTTTTTCCATAAATCGCTGTCGGTTACGTTTATTTTTGTGTTTGGCGTGGTCTTCATGGAAATGCTCTTGGGCTTTTCCCTGGCGCTCCTGATTTCAAAAAGTCGTGAGCGGTGGCTGCGGGTGGTCTTTTTGATGCCTGCCGTCATGGCGCCAGTAGTTGTCGGCCTCACATGGAAATTTTTACTCAGCTATGATCTTGGGACAATCAACTATTTTTTGAGCGCCCTGGGACTGAACCGGGTCAACTGGCTGGGAAAGCCCGGGACTGCACTTGTCAGTGTCATGATTGTAGACATCTGGCAGTGGACACCCTTCGCCATGCTCATCTTTTTGGCAGGTCTGGATAGCCTGCCCCTTGAACCTTACGAAGCCGCCCGCGTTGACGGGGCCTCGGCGTTTCAGATCCTCAGGTTCGTTACCCTTCCCCAGCTCATACCGATTGTCGCTATTGTTCTCATGTTCAGGACACTTGATGCGTTCAAGACTTTTGACATAATCTATATGATCACGAGGGGGGGGCCCAGCAACGCGACTGAGGTTTTTTCATACAGAATATATCAAAAGGCATTCTTTCATAACCAACTCGGATTTGCGGCTGCATTATCGGTTGTCGCAATAATACTGGCAACAATAATGATGAATGTTTTTTCACGGCTGCTTTCAAAAGCACAAGCCAGGACTTAATACTGAAGGAGAGTTTGTTCTATGACAGCTAGAAATTTTCGAACCCGGAAAATATCATGGACAGTAGTGAGGTACATTATCATCATAATTGCACTGGCCTTTTTTATGTACCCTATTTTCTGGCTCTTTACCACATCGATCAAACGGGACGTCGATATTTTTTCTATACCGCCAAAATTCTTTTTGTTTAAACCCATACTTACGAATTTCGTTCATGTTTTCAAAGAAACAGACATTCCAAGCCAGGGTATCAATTCCCTGATAGCAGCACTATCAAACACTGTACTTTCACTTTTCATCGGTACCATGGCTGCGTACGGTATATCCCGGTTCAAAGTCGGCGGAAAAAACCTGTTGTTCTGGTTTTTAAGTCTGCGTATGCTTCCGCCGATCGTGGTATCTTTTCCGTTGTTCATGATTGCCGCTAAGCTAAAATTAATCGATACGAGATTTGTTTTACCGGTCCTGTACCTCCTTTTAAATGTCCCTTTTGTTGTATGGATGATGAAGTCGTTCATTGATGAAATCCCTGAAGAATTGGAAGAGAGTGCTCACATCGATGGGTGTTCTTACTTCGGCGCGATCTGGCGAATCATATTACCGATAATTACTCCGGGGCTTGTCGCGACCGGGGTCCTCTGCTTTATTTTCGCCTGGAATGAATTTCTTCTCGCGATGATTTTTACACGCGCCACCGCGATGACTTTACCAGTAGGCATATCAGGTTTTATCTCCGTTGAACAGATCTTTTGGGGCTACATAACGGCATCTGCCACTGTTGCCGCATTACCCCCCATAATACTTGCCTTGATATTCCAGCGATATATGGTCCGGGGGCTCACGTTTGGTGCATTGAAGTCTTAATTAGTTCTTGGTGACAACTTCGGCTACGACTAAGTCGGGCAAGCCCGAAGTTGCACCAAATAACTAAATTGAGCCGCTTTATCGCGACTAATTAGTTCTATGATATTATTATGTAAGAGTGTTTCCGGGATTCTTTTTTTGAAGCGAGATGATCCCGGCTTGAATGATAAATTGAATAGTTTGTCGGGAAAATATTTTAGCCCGCAGGCTTTAATACCAGCTTTTGTTTCGAGTTCCTTTCAACATCCTTTCTATCCCATAAAGTCGGGTGGTACTCAACATTCAGCCACTGCTCAATGAAGTCGTCGTAGTGGCGGTGTGTGGGGTGCCCGCTCTGGCCAGTCGAATGTATCATCAGCGAATTGGAAAGATCACCAAGGTCTATGATCTGACGCATTGTGGTAATGAATGAAACTTCGAAGGGTTTGTCGTAATCCCAACTTGCCTGATTTACCTGAGTAATTCCGCCGGACATAGGAAACGGCCCACGATTGAAGATCGACTCAACAATTCCGATGCCGGATTCTCCAAAAGTCCTGTTTCGAAAGGTGATCGTGAAAACATCTCCCCATCGCCAGTCCTCCGGCCTGCCGCCAAGTTCTTTAATAGCTTTTGCGTAAGCCGTTTCAAAAGCCTTTGTTAGAATGTCATCACGGGTTTCAACGACATCAGGTGTTGTGACATCGTCCCACCAGGGGCTGTCAGGTTTCTTCAGTATCTCGTGTACGAGGCTCAACAGCGGCCCCCGGGGAGGCCAGAGCTTTTCAATAAGCTGATCTTTGAAAGTTTTTTCCACAAGTTTCTGCCAGAAATACCCGTACAGGGCGGCATTGGGACTGTTTTTGTCCATCCTTGCGTCCCATTCTAAAAGGTGCACCCTTGAGGCTTCAAGGGCCGGATCTTCAAAAGTGATATTATCAAGATAGGGCAGCAGCTCAAGCGGCGGAAGATTTAAAATATCAGCCTGCATATTTTGAATATCCTCGATAGATATGCCGTCAGTGTCTTTCTCGATCATGTCGACTATGCGCCTTGCGCGGTATGCCGCGCCGGACCACCTGGAAATCATGTATGGATAGTTTTCGGAGACTACGGGATTATTTGCGGTTACGATGTATCCTTTAGATGGATTGTACACAAAAGGCATTTCATCAAAGGGGATGAAGCCGGTCCATTCAAACTCGTCGGTCCAGCCGGGTACCGGCAAATGCCCCTCCCCTTTCGGGCGTATTGGAGTCAATCCCGGTGCCTGGTAGCCTATGTTGCCGTTTACATCGGCGTAGACAAAGTTCTGTGCCGGTGTGTCCCAGTAGCTCAATGCTTCCCGGAATTCATCGAAGTTTCGAGCCCGGTTTAACATGATGACTGCCTTTAAGGAATTATTGGGTAAAAACACGGTCCATCGCAGGGACAGGGCCGTAAATTCAAGATTGTCGGGGAAGGGTTTCCGGGGTGTAATTCCGAAATTGCCGTAATCAAGCATATATCCGTGATCGGTGACAATCGGACCGTGCCGTGTCAGACGAACGAGCATACCGTAGGGTTCATCTTCACCCTGTATATTTATATGCTCGTATTCAATCTCCATGTCCACCCACCTCCCGTTCACTTCGTACTGGTTCGGGTTTTCAGGGTTGAGACGCTCGACGTAGAGGTCTTGAACATCTGAGCTCAGCACGGTAGTACCCCAGGCAATGAACTCATTATGCCCTACGATCACACCCGGAAAGCCCGGAAAAGAAAACCCCCGCACGTTTAAATGACTGTCGTCACTTTGCCCGGTCTGGTCTTCATCCGTTTTAAGGTGCAGGCCGATTTCATACCAGACCGATGGCATGTCGACGGCAAGGTGCGCGTCATTCGCAAGGAAAGCGCTGCCTGTAGAAGTGAGCGCTCCCGAGATTACCCAGCTATTGGACCCTACACTCCTGTTTTTACCGAACACCAACCCTTTCCAATTATCGAACCCCCCGACCAGTCCAGTTCGGGAGATAAACAAGGCCTGCTCTTTACTAAAAGACGAACGTTCCGAAGCACTCTTTTCACCGCCTGCAATACCCATCTCCTCGTCTGATATTATGTAGGGCATCTCGTCATCCCGGTATGGTATGTCAAAATCAAGAGCCATACTTATCCCCATCGTTCGGATCCGGTCAAGATTGATAAGTTCACTCTCCATATTCGCTCCCAGGTCCTGAGACATGACCTTGATCCATGTAAGAGTATTTACCGGCGTCCACGGCTCTATTTCGAATTCAGCACCTATTAATTTCAGCAGTGAAAACTCAATGCCCAGTTTTGCCGGTTTTCGGTCGAGGATATATGCGTTTACACCCGCAGCGTAAGCATCGAGTATACGCCTGTATTCATCTTCATACATTGCATATTCCTGTTCAGCTAAACGTGCGAATCCCATAGTGCGAAGGTATATGTCCGTGCCCAGTACGCCCTCCCCGAACAACTCGGAGAGTCTTCCTGCGCCAATGCGTCTCCATAACTCCATCTGCCAGAAACGGTCCTGGGCGTGCACGAATCCCTGTGCGAAGAAAAGGTCCTCTTCAGTCCCGGCGTAGATATGGGGAACCCCGTGTTTGTCTCTGAATATCTCTACCGGCGCGGTTAGCCCATCCACTTTGATTGACCCTTTTACTCTCGGATGAGACTTTCGGGAATACCACACCCATGTCCCTGCCAAAATCGCGAATACCAGAAGGATACTTCCGATTGTGATTACTATTTTTTTAAAGACCTTTCGCATTTTTTACTCCTTTTTATCATAATATGCTGCGACGCCTGCGATATCGATTTAGCAGGAAACGGCTATGAATCGAGCCGCAATCCTATGACATCTGACAGAATAAAAGTTTATATGGATTGATAGAATTAATGAAAGCATTCTTTGAGTAATATGAAAAAATGTCTTATTTTACTGATTTTTGAAGTAGTTTATTAAATTCTGATTAGTATAAGAGGGCCATATCTCCTGTTACTAAAAAATTAAAAAACGCCCGTTTAAATTCCCGGCAGCATACATACGTTGCATCGTGATGTTTGACAAGTTTACTGTGAGAGTAAATATCCATTTACATAAAATTATTTATTGAAAGCCCGGATACAGCAATACCTGAAACAGATTAAGTCAACACAAGTAGATGATGACAGATTATTTGACTACGGGAACAGCATTCCTCTCACCGCTGCGGTGATTTCAGTCGCGTCACCCTTTGAACGAGCTGCGATATCTTTTCGTCCCCGAACTTGTCAATGACTTTTTCAAGGGCCTTCACGGTCTCAATAATCTCTGCAAGCGCCTTCTTCCCGTCTTCCCGGTACGGGTACTGGTCCATGGAATACCAGCCCTGATAGTTAAGTTTTCTCAGCCAGTAGAGAATCACGATATACTCCACATGGTGGATCAAGCCGACGATCATGTCGTCATCCCAGGATGGGTACTGGATATTTTTCCAAAGTATTGAAAATCATATATATTATAACCAGGCGGCGCTAATTTAAAAGTATTTTTTACCTGATGTCACCGGGAAATCAAAATGCGATGAGTATAAATTGTGGATTATTCACGATAGATGAAATTAAATAAGGGATACGGGGTATATGTCCACAGTTAATAATTTTAAGAATATTAAATTGAAATTAAAATTATAAATTAGCAGCATAAACAAGTAGTCGTCACAAAGAAATAATTATCATTTTACTTGTTAAAGGATCATGAAAAATGGAAAAATTAAAAAAAGCGGCTGAACGTTTTAAAGAGTCAGAGGAGCGGCATCATTTTTCTGTTGATGATATGCACCAATTTACTTTAGAAGTACTTAATAAAGGAGGTTATCCGGAAGAGTCCGCACAGGCGACGGCCTTTGCACTTCTGGAGGCAGATAAGCGGGGGATCTTTTCACATGGTATTGCGGGGGGGACCGGTTTAGAAGAATCCGTTAAACGTTCAGGAGTTACCGCGACCATCGACCCCATGGCAAAACCGGAAGTTTTGGACCAGAAGTATCCTGCAATCGCTGTGATAAACGCGAATGGTGCTCCGGGCCACATAACATCGGTAATGGCAGTAAATCTGGTTAAAAAACTTGCCGGAAAGTACGGGTTTGCAAAGGTTTTTGTACACGATGCCAATCATTTTGGAGCAGCGGGAGTGTGGAGTGTAAAGATAGCCGAAGACGGGGACCTTAAAGGTGAGGTTAGCTGCACAACGGTGGCCTTTGCGAAACCGATGGGTGATGATCCTGAGGGAAAGGACTATACAAAAGGGGCGTCAGGCAGGGTCAGGGTCGGAACAAACCCGATCGCAATTTCCGTTCCTCACAGGGAGGGTATTTTAACTCTGGATACTGCTCTTACCAGAATGGCGGTCAGTTACTGCTTGAAACAGTTTAAAGCCGGTAAGATGTTAAAGATCCCGGAATACATAGCTGATCGTAATTACAAATCCACTTTAGATCCAAAAGATTTTGTAGAATCCGGGAGTGTGTTTCCCCTTGGCTCAACACTGGCAGGGTATAAAGGCGACGCCCTGTTAAGAATGATCGAGGTGGATCAATCAATCGGCGGGGGCCCAATTAAATTAGTACCCTGGAAAGGAAATGACCCTAAAAGAAGGATCTCCCACACTTTTATAGCCCAGGTCGTAGACTTCCTGTACACAAAAGAGGAGGCAAAAAGCCGGGTCAGAGAGCTTATGGAAGATTATGAGAGCCTCTACTTTGGGCCCGCCACGAGATGGCCGGGCGACAGGTCGGACAAGGCCGAAGAATATGCCATAAAAGAAGGTATCCCTTACAGTGAAGGACAGATAAACACTTTGAGACGGAGCGCGGAGCATGTCGGTTTAGACTTTGACAGATTATTAAAATCCAAAGGTAAAAAATCCTATCCAGTTGAAATATTCAACAAGTAACAGTCAGCATGGGTGAAAAACTGTTGTTTGCCCTGCGTAAATAATTTTGTGCTTTTTGTTTTAAAAGTTTATTATCTGACGGTCTATTAAATCAAAGGTTTTTGTGTTGTAAGAGCCCTGTAAAATAAAGAAAGCTTTTGTTCCATATAGTTTCGTATGATGCTATTATACATGTATATAGAAAAACAGGAGGTGTTGGAATGTCCAAGAATTCCAGGTTGGTGGTCGTCTGGACAAGCGGTGACAGAGAAGTGGCCTTAAAGATGGTGTTCATGTATACCTTTAATGCGAAAAAGCGCGGTTGGTGGGACGATATAATTTTTGTCGTGTGGGGACCATCTGAAAAGCTCCTTGCCGAAGACAAAGAGCTGCAAAGCTACCTGAAAAAGATGTTTGATGTCGGTGTGCAGGTTGAAGCATGCAAAGCATGCTCTGATATGTACGGGGTTTCTGAAAGTCTTGAAAACCTGGGGGTCGATGTTAAATATATGGGTGTCCCCTTAACAGACTACATAAAAGAAGATCTGAAAGTTATAACCTTCTGATCTGATAATTACAAAATCTGAATCGGCAGTTTGCAGCAAAGTTTGTTTGCCGATCCGCATTTGTTCCCCGGATATCTTCGCGTTGTGGACATTAATGCGATTATATGATATGTTATGCAAAATGGTGATTCTATCTGCCTGAGGGGTTAAATATGGACCAGGTGCTGGAAAAGATCTACCGCACCAACTTTGAGAGATTGTATGGAGCCGTTCCCGCCCCGTTGGACCGGGAGAAGGCTGTCGCCGAATTGGAGCGTA
>SDBU01009592.1_pt1 | contig 10832 bp, 10 predicted proteins | sample 2277071 | NCBI WGS metagenome assembly SDBU01 (sample SAMN10397929, study PRJNA504765) | marine sediment metagenome | isolation source: marine sediment core GS08_GC12, 126 cmbsf | place: Arctic Ocean: Gakkel Ridge, Loki's castle | collected 2008
CCCGCATGGCGGGATCTACGCAATGCTCCGACAAGCTGGGGGGAATAAAACCCTGCAGATTCCGTATCGCCCTTCAAGTGATTAGAGTAATCTGTGTAACCTGCCCGCTTGTGCCTCGCAGTGGCAGGCGGGTCTGCGAAATCTGTGGATTTAAAATGTGAACTTTATACTTGACAGCGGTAATATAGGATGTTCCCTATGATGGTTAATCATCAATGCTGCCCACCGATTTCTTGATCTGGTAACTCTCTAAATTTAAAATGAATTTTGATTAATTAAAAAAAATAGTTTTTTTGCTTGACAAGTATATTAGTATACTAATATATTATTTATAAACCGATCCAATTGGGGAATCTTAAACTCTATATTTTTCTTTAAAAATGAAATTCAACTCTCTTATCTCAACTCATCAGCTCTTACGTACCCAGGTCTATGAATACCTGCGCCAGGAGCTCAAAGCGGAAAGCCTTAAACCCGGCATGTTCGTCAGCATGAAGCAGATAATGGAAACACTGGATATTAGCCGGACCCCGCTTCGAGATGCTCTTTTGCAGCTTCAAAACGAAGGTTTCTTCACCTTCCTGCCTCAGCGCGGCATCCGCATCAACGAACTGACCCAGCAGGACATCGAAGATAATTACGAGATGTTGGGGGCGCTCGATTCGCGCATCCTGCTTTCGGTTTTTGATCGAATCGGCCCTCAGAAAATTGAAACCATGAAACGCCTTAATCAGGAATTGGGCGCCAATCTGGCAGGCAAAAAGTTTGGTCGCTATTGGGATCTGAATACGGCCTTTCATCATGTCTATCTAGATTTGTCGTCAAACGCGCCCATTTTGAAACAGCTCAATATCATCCGCCAGCGGTTATTCGAGTTCGGAAAGAAAGACTGGAGTTTGAATATGAAAAAAATGAATTATTCAGAGCACCTGACTGTTATTGAGCTTATTGAAAAGGGGCGTGCGGTTGAGGCGGCCAATTTTATGCGCGATGTGCATTGTGCCATCAATTTTTAATCTCTAGCGTGGGATTGACTTTCCTTATGTCAAAAAGTGAAAGGAGGTGGTTTCGGAACGATATTAAGCAGGTGCAACTTATCGGAGCCTCGGAGAAAAATCATTGTTCAATCAAAATTAAAATTAAGGAGGGAATAAGAATGGTTATTCAAAAAAAGAGGGTATTAGGGATTGTTTTGGCTTTTGTGCTTTTATTGTCATTTGGCGGATATGCCGCCGCCCAGCAAGTCTCCATCATCAAAATCGTGATGGGTGCCGGAATAAACAACTGGGATCCTGCGATCGCATACTCCAATGAAAGTCAGTTACTTGACAATATTTATGAACGTCTTCTCTTTTTGGATCTTAGCGATGGCGAAAAGCTTATCCCGCAATTGGCGACGTCTTACGAAAAATCGGCCGATGGGAAAGTTTGGACCTTCAAACTTCGCCAAGGAGTAAAATTCCATAATGGGGAACCGTTTAATGCCGCTGCGGCCAAATTTTCCATCGATCGTATCAAAAAGATCGGTAAAGGGCCGGCCTGGATCTGGGGTGCTGTCAAAGAGGTCAAAATTATCGACGAATATACGGTACAGGTTATTTGTAGTAAGCCTTCACCCATCGACCTGATTGCCGCTTCCCAATACGGTTCATATATGGTTCCGCCCAAGCTTTTAAAAGATAAAAAGACGGAGTGGTTTCAAACCGGCAAAGCCGTCGGTACCGGGCCTTATAAACTGGTCTCATGGGAAAAGGGCGTTCAGACAATCACCGAAAAATTTGATGGCTACTGGGGCGGGTGGAAGAAAAACCAGTACGACAAAGCCCTTTTCAAAATTGTAACCGAAGTTTCCACCCGGATTCAGCTGATCAAACAGGGCGGCGTTGATACCGTCTTTGGAATTCCTTCGGATATGCTGCCCGGCTTGAGAAAACATCCGGACATTGAGGTTCTGCTGGGCCCCAGTCTTTATAATACCATGTATCATCTTCATACTCAGAAACCCCCCACGGACGACATCAATGTCAGAAGGGCCTTCTACCATGCCATCAACTTTGATGAACTGGCGGCTGCCCTTTATACAGACACGGGCTCAAAAGCGATCGGTCCGCTGCCGGCAGGAATATGGAGCCATGATCCCAACCTGAAACTTTACGAATATAACCTTGATAAGGCCAAAGAGTTGCTGAAAAAGTCGAAATATGCGGATCAGCTGAGCAAAGGACCGATGAAGATCTCCATGGTCAATTATTATCGACCGGCGGATTCGATGGCGCTTTACATACAGGCATCTTTGAAAAAGATCGGTTTTGAGGCCGAAATCGACAAAACCCCCTGGCCGGCGGTATGGGCGCGCTACAAAAATAAGGACAAATCTCCCAATATCGGCCTGATGAACTGGTGGCCCACCTATGTGACCCCCGGCGATTGGTTCAAAAGCATGTGGACCACGGAAAAGAAGCCTCTGTGGAATTTTTCCTACTGGTCTAATGCGGAGTTCGACAAATTGGTCGATGAGGCCATTGACAGTGAAGCTTCAAACCGCGAGAGAGCCATTGAAATTTACAAGAAATTGCAACAATGGCTGGTGGACGAAGCGGTGTCACTCTTTGCGGTTGACCAGAAAAGCCAGATGATAAAAAGAAAAGCGGTTAAGGGATTCAAAAGCTACCCCGCCTACCCGGGTGTTGTTTTTGTCCACAAGCTTCACTATTAAAGTTAATTCAGCCTAATCGGTTCGCTTTCGAGCTGTCCTTCGGAAAGGGTTTGACACGATGATAAATTACATCTTCAAAAGGCTGGCCATGATGACGGTCGTGTTGTTGATCGTCATCACGATCACCTTTTTGCTGACCACCATCGCCCCTTCCGATCCGGCGGCCCAATGGGCAGGGACCCGCCCGACGCCGGAACAGCTCGAAACCGCCCGAAAAGAACTGGGATTGGATCAGCCGGTTTATGTAAGATATCTGCTTTACATCAAAAATATAGCCAAAGGTGAGTTCGGGACTTCTATCCGCACCCGGCAGCCGGTGATCCGTGACCTGTTGGGATATTTCCCGGCCACCTTTGAGCTCGTCACCCTGTCGATTACTATCAGCCTTCTAATCGGTATCCCGCTCGGAATCCTATCTGCCGTACGCCGGGAATCAACCCTGGACCATTTGGGGAGACTGTTCTCATTATCCGGGATTGGGGTGCCAAGTTTCTGGCTGGGAATGATGCTGCAATTATTGGCTTATGCCACTTTAAAGACGTTTCCCATACAGGGCCGGATTGCGAGCGAGATATCATTTTCGCACCCTTTTGTTACCCGAACCGGTCTGTTTTTTTTTGATACCTTAATCCAGGGGAACTGGGCCGCCTTTAAGAGCGCCTTGATTCATATCATACTTCCGGCAACAACACTTTCATTTGCGTGTATTGCTTTTGTTACCCGAATGGCCCGTTCATCCATGATCGAAGTATTGCGGGAAGACTATATTCGCACCGCAAAAGCATTCGGTGTGAATGAGTATCTGATCCGCTACAAGTATGCCCTGAAAAATGCGTTGGTCCCCACCGTGACCGTTGTTGGGCTGTCCTATGGAGCCATGTTGGGCGGGTCTGTTTTAGTTGAAAGTATTTTCGATTGGCCCGGGATCGGCAGGTATGTGTGGCTTTCAATTCTTTACAATGATTTCCCGGCCATTATGGGTGTAACGACGGCTTTTGCGGTTACCTATCTTTTAATCAATTTGATGGTGGACTTAATTTACGCCCTTATTGACCCCAGGGTCAGATTTACGAAGGAAACGTAAGGTTTGAGAGGAAAAGCGTTAGTCGCATATTATTTTTACCTGATTCGCCGTAACAGACTCTTAATGGTAGGCAGTGCAATCGTTACGCTGCTGATCCTGGCCGCCGTGTTTGCGCCCTGGGTCACACCATTCCCGGGTGATGCGACAGGAGATATAAATGTTCTGGTCAAACTGAAGCCCCCCGGGTCAAAATACTATTTTGGCACAGATGGCCTTGGTCGAGACATATTCAGCCGGGTTGTTTTCGGCACCCGCAAATCCCTGCTTATCGGATTCGGAATCGTCATCATCGCCCTTCTCATTGGTGTTCCGTTAGGTTTGATCGCCGGGTATTTCGGTGGCAAAATCGATGAGTTGATCATGCGGGTTTCAGATGCTTTCCTGGCCTTTCCGCCCCTGTTGTTGCCCATTGCCATTAGCGGCGCTCTGGGCACCAGCATGAAGATTAACATGATCGCCATCGCACTTGCCTGGTGGCCCTGGTATGTACGGCTGATAAGGGCCCAAGTATTAATCGTGCGGGAGCAGTTGTACATCGCCGCCGCCAAGTCAATCGGCGTCAAAGACATCACCATCATTACCCGCCATGTCATCGCCAACAGCATCAGCCCGGTCATTGTACAAGCCTCTTTAGATTTAGGCTATGCACTCCTTACGTCTGCGGCATTAAGCTTTATCGGCATCGGCGCAAAACCACCCATGGCGGAATGGGGATTGATGATTAACGAAGCGCGCGCATTTTTTCTTGATTTTTGGTGGACCACGACCTTCCCGGGTCTGGCCATATTTGTGGCCGTAGTCGGCTTTAATCTGTTGGGAGACGGGCTGAGAGATATCCTGGACCCCAAGGTTCGGTGAGCGTTTATATGGAAACCAACCACAATCTCCTTACGATTCAGAATCTCGCGGTTCAATTCTATACCTATAAAAGTGTCGTTCATGCCATCGGGGGATTGAACCTGCAGATCCAAAAGGGGGAGACCTTCGGCTTGGTGGGGGAATCGGGCTGTGGGAAATCGGTGACGGCCATGTCCATATTAAGATTGATTCCCATCCCGCCCGGTAAAATAAGTTCGGGTGAGATCTGGTTCGAGGGCGAAGATCTTCTTACCAAGAGCGAAGATGAGATGCGCCGCATACGCGGAAAGACGATTTCAATGATTTTCCAGGATCCCATGACATCATTGAATCCGGTTTTTTCCGTGGGCGACCAGATTGTGACTGTTATTCGAATTCATCAGAATGTCAGGCGTGCCGAGGCCGTTGCCCGGGCCGTTGAAATGCTCACCACGGTGGGGCTGTCTGATCCGGCCACGCTTCTGAAAAAATACCCCCATGAACTGAGCGGGGGCATGGCACAGAGAGTCATGATTGCCATGGCGCTGGCTTGCCGGCCGAGTCTGCTAATCGCCGACGAACCGACCACCGCTTTGGATGTAACGATTCAGGCCCAGATATTGTCATTGATGAAGAGGTTGAAAGAGGATGTAAACACCTCCATTCTTTTAATCACCCATGATTTGGGCGTCGTGGCCAAAATGTGCCAGAAAGTGGCCGTGATGTACGCCGGTAATGTCGTTGAACATGGACACCTTCGGCACATCTATAAAAACCCGAAACACCCATACACCCAAGGGCTCCTGGCGGCAACACCCAAGATCGGCCAAACAAAGAACCGGCTGGAAACCATCGAAGGTAATGTTCCCGATCTCTCCGATCCGCCCGCGGGGTGTCTGTTCCATCCCCGATGTCCCGTTAGTAAAAAAGATTGCAGCTTGGAGGTAAACCAAAATATTGAAATCGAAAAAGGGCATTTTGTGTCCTGCAATTTATATTAGCCCAAACGACCGATAAATAATAAAAAATCATGGATGCGCTTGTTCGAGTCGAAAATTTAAGAAAACACTTTCCAATTTCGTATGGATTATTCGGCAAAAAAAAATCATTTGTGCGTGCCGTGGATGATATCTCCTTTGATATTGAAAAACGTGAAACCGTTGGCCTGGTCGGTGAATCGGGGTGCGGGAAGTCAACCGTGGGCATGGCAACTTTGCGCTTGATCGAACCAACGGATGGTAAGGTATTTTTCGATTCAAAAGATATTCTTCAGCTTGATCGTGAAGGGCTTAGAGCCATCAGAAAAGAAATGGCGATCATATTTCAGGACCCCTATTCGTCGATTAATCCACGCATGCAGCTTTTGGATATTGTTGCCGAACCATTAAGAACCCACACCTCCCTAAAAAGGAATGCCCTGCACGAGCGGGTATTGGAACTGCTTGCGCAGGTGGGGTTGGGGGAAGCACATCTGAACCGGTATCCGCACGAATTTTCAGGCGGGCAGAGACAACGGATATCCATTGCCCGGGCCCTGGCGCTGAATCCCTCGTTTTTGATTCTAGATGAGCCGACCTCGGCCCTGGATGTTTCGGTCCAGGCCCAAGTCCTTAATCTCATATCCGATCTGCAGCAGGAACTTGACCTGACATACCTCTTCATCTCCCATAATCTTGCTGTGGTTGAGCATATCTCCCATCGCGTTATCATCATGTACTTAGGCAAAATCGTGGAAATGGGACATACGCAAAATATTTTTTCGAATCCCTTGCATCCCTATTCGGAAGCCTTGCTTTCGGCCATTCCGAATCCAGATATTAATCAGCAAAACGAACAAATCCTGCTTAAAGGAGATGTTCCAAGCCCCGTTAACCTGCCAAGTGGTTGTAATTTTCATACAAGATGCCCGTACGCCTACGAAGATTGTAGAATCAACGAACCACAGCTGGCCGAAGTTGAAAAAAAGCATTTTGTAGCTTGCCACCTAAGAGGTTAATTTCTTTTGGAGAAGAAAAAAGTATTTTTGCAAGATGGAGTAGCGCGTTATGAATATTTTTGAATATACACAATATGACGGATTGGGTCTGGCCGAATTGGTTCGCAACAGGGAAGTCACGCCCAGAGAACTTGCGGAGTTCGTCATTCAGGGTGTGGAAAAGGTAAATCCGCAAATCAATTCTGTGATTGAGATTTACGATGATGCTTTGGATATCGCTGGCCGGGCAACCAACCATCAGGGGCCTTTCGCCGGTGTTCCTTTTCTACGTAAGGATCTTGGCGCAACGGAAGCGGGCCGATTACAGGAACTGGGCAGCCGCCTTTTTAAAGGGCATGTGCCGGATCAAGACTCTTACCTGACGACGCGGTTTAAAGAAGCCGGATTGATCACATTAGGCCGTTCAACGGTACCCGAATTGGGTATTTCAGGGCAGACGGAGACCATTTTACAGGGGATTACCTGTAATCCCTGGAACCTGGATCGTATGGCCGGCGGGTCCAGCGGGGGGGCAGCCGCCAGTGTTGCCGCCGGTATTGTACCCGTTGCCCATGCCAGTGACGGCGGGGGGTCTATCCGTATTCCGGCCTCCTGTTGCGGTGTGGTCGGGCTCAATCCGTCCCGAGGACGTATCAGCGGTGGTCCGGACCGGCAGGATTCCATGTTCGGCTTGGCCAGAGAGTTTATCGTCAGCCGCAGCGTCAGGGACTCGGCTGCAATGCTGGATGCGGTTCATGGCGCCGGTGTAGGAGATCCCTTTATCATTTTCAACCCGGAGCGCCCCTACATGGAAGAGTTGCAGGCCCCAGCCGGGAAATTGCGCATCGCCTTCACCACAGAGCCATGGGGGCCTTATCCGGTGGATCCGGAAATTGTGAAAGAAATCGAGAATGTGGCCTCGGTTTGTAAAGATATGGGACACGTCGTTGAGCAAGCTTCACCCTCACTCGATTATCTGAAAGTAAATAAGGCAGTGGCGAATATATTCGGGATGGCCGATATCCGGCTCGCTGACTTTGCCGAAGCCATGGGACGAGAGATAAGTCTTGATTATCTCGAACCCGCTACTTTGAAAATGATAGAACATGCCAAAGACCTTACTCTAACGGAAATAATGACTTCTTTCGAAGTTATGAGACAGGCCCGATTAACGCTGGGACAATTTTTTGAGAACCACGATTTGTTATTGACTCCCAGCCTATCCTTATTGCCACAGCCGCACGGATTGTTCAGCACGAAAAGGGATGATTTGGACCCAGAGGACTTTTGGGAAAACGATTTTAGATTTTTCCAGCACATGGGGCTTTTTAATGTAACGGGTACGCCGTCGATTTCTTTGCCGTTATGTCAAAGCAAATCCGGTTTGCCCATCGGCGTACAGTTTGCCGCCCGATTTGGTGATGAGGCTGCACTGATCCGTATTGCCGCTGCATTTGAAGAAGCCATGCCCTGGAATGGCCGCAAACCGCCTATCCATGTAAGCGCAAACAGATAGTAGTCCGATACTTGCGCCGCGTTTTAGGCATCGATTGGAGAAGTTTATGACTGCAAAGCCAGCAAAGCTCAGAGCAAGAGATCTGGGACTGCCATTTGAAGGTACACCGGGAAAGTTCAATGCGATAACCGATGTGAGTGGTGTTGAGGTTGGCTTCACCACCATTAATGAAGGTGAAGGTCCACTAACGGTTGGCAAAGGGCCAATTCGAACGGGCGTTACCGCAATTTTGCCGCGAGGAAAACAAAGTAAACCTAGCCCTGTTTGGTGCGGTCAGTTTAATTTTAATGGCAACGGCGAGATGACCGGCACGCATTGGATTAATGAGGCCGGGTATTTTATCAGCCCTATTTGCATCACCAATACCCATTCTGTCGGCATTACCCACCATGCCGTTGTGGGTTGGATGATCGATCAATACAAAAGCTTTTTCCAGGATGACCATGCTTGGGCGATGCCGGTAATTGCAGAGACATATGATGGTTTGACCAATGATATCTGCGGCCGGCACATTAAAGAAAAACACGTATTGGCAGCGCTAAGCTCAGCTCAGTCCGGTCCTGTACAGGAAGGTAATGTCGGGGGCGGCACGGGGATGATAACCTATGAATTCAAAGGTGGAACCGGCACTTCCTCTCGAATTGTAAAGATCGGCTTCGAGGAATATAACGTCGGTGTCCTTGTGCAGTCTAACTTCGGTTCCCGCAAAGATCTCAAAATTCTGGGAGTCCCCGTCGGCATACACATGCAGGAGAATGCCGTCTTCAGCGAGATAAAAATGCATGAGACAGGTTCCATTATTGTAATCATAGGGACAGATCTTCCCCTGCTGCCGATACAGCTCCATCGCATTGCCAAACGGGGTGCCATCGGAATCGGCCGGACGGGTACATCTGGCGGTAATTACTCCGGGGATATTTTCCTGGCGTTTTCCATTGCCAACGATATTGGACTACAAAGTATGCTTGTTGAGCAACCAGCGAACTATACGTTAAACTTTATTAATGATCATTATTTCGATGATATCTATAACGCCGTGGTTCAGGCCATCGAAGAAGCCATTATCAATTCTATGATTGCTGCGGAATCCATGACCACTGTAAAACCTGCAGGTTTTACAGTGGCAGCGATTGATCACAACCGGCTCAAACAAATTATGAAGCAATACAACTGTGATACTTAATGGATCAGAAAAAATATGGTGCTTTCCCAACCGGGCTTTCTTGCCAAAACAGATAAGTTTTGTGGAAATAGGGGACGTAATTAATAGGAGATGTCGTTCACTAATTACACTTATGATATACCAAAGATCATCTACACCGGGCTTCTTGAACAATAGATAGAGTACGACCTCATCAGGATCGTTCTCTATCCTTAAAGGTTAGGCCATTTTTTTCCTCAATATGCCTTGATCTAATTCAAGAGTATAGGACAAGATAGTATCAATATCGATTTTTTTGGATGCTTTGAGTATTTCAATTCCGGTAAGTTTCCCATCAGTTGTGGTATCAATATTTACACCTTCTGCGATTTGAATAACCCCATCTGGTTTTTGATCGCCAAGCTTGAGGTACAGGGCATCTACTTCTTCATCATAATATACTTTCATTGACTTCTTCCTTTCTTCAGCTGTTTGAAAACTAGGCCGACCGTGTAAAACTCGCGCATAAGCCCCGATATGGCGGGACTAATATGCTCAGACATTTACACGATTAAAAATTTAACACCCTTTGAAGCTTGCTAGTTCTAATTGTTTTCAGAAGGCTAAAATATTACGCTTAATGTATTTTTCGAAGATATTCTTGACATTAAGATGAATATTTACTTATTTTACTTTTAATAATCCAGCAAATGCTATTTTTTATATTATATCCTATCAGGCGAAATAGAGGAGAGATATTAATTACTCAAGTTTTGCACTCCTAAAACTGTGCGGGTTAACTGCCAAATACGATTTATAGGTATAATTTAAAGTGAATTTTAGCTTAAATTCCCGGAAATGTGAGAAATGTTCTTGACAAAAACGAAAGAAAAGCGAAGACAGCTGAGAGTCAAACCTGACAAGAAAGAGCCAATAAGGATTGATATTAATGGAGAAAACTTTATTGAAATTTTACATGGTTACGACATCAGTTCAGGTGGAGCTTGTATTATTGCACCTCATATGTTTGAAAACTGTAAAATTAATAAAAATGTATCGGTAGTGCTGACTCTGCCTGAGCCGGTGAAAGAAAGCATTCTGGTCTCGGGAAAAATTAAGCATATTACTCAGTACAGATTCGGGATTTCCTTTTTTGATCTAAGCAGGAAAAATAAAAAGAAAATTAGGGGCTACATATCTTCCAGATTAGAAGGCTATCCCTTTTTTACGAAATTAATGTACAATTTAAGGATAATTTAATCATTTTTTTCCTGCTCAACCATTTCCCACTCAACTATTTGACGATATCTCGGCGGGACTATCCGCCCTCGAATCGCAGACACTTCCTTTCGCCGGCTGCCAGTCATAGGCGCACGGACGTAGTTTACTATTACACTTATATTTTTCTATCCGGTAAAAAACTTTACTATAGGAGACACTCCTATATAGCGCCTTGTTTTATCTAGTAAAAGCCCCCATTTTTCAAAGAGTTTATTACAAGTTGAGATCTAAAAACAAAAATTTTCTTACACCAACTTTTCATATATTTTTAACATAGAAAAC
>SDBU01009593.1_pt1 | contig 10831 bp, 9 predicted proteins | sample 2277071 | NCBI WGS metagenome assembly SDBU01 (sample SAMN10397929, study PRJNA504765) | marine sediment metagenome | isolation source: marine sediment core GS08_GC12, 126 cmbsf | place: Arctic Ocean: Gakkel Ridge, Loki's castle | collected 2008
GGCTTATTCCTCAATCCGCGTCACACTTCGTATCCAGCGCTTGCCCTCGGCCTGCCGCCACTGTACTTTTACGTTGGCTCCAACGTCGAGCGATGCGACGCGGGCGGATAAATCCGCGTTTGGTGCGCTTGTACCATCGCCCCTTCTGCGAGGCGGCACGTAGAGGGTAACTGTCTCTCCCGAATCTCTGGTCTTTATTGTGAGCGAGTTCCTTCCTGATTCCAGCACTTTCCCGAAGAATAGTTCCTCGCGTCCTGCTCCCTCTCGCGGACCGCGACGCCGGGGTGGCTGGTCACGAGCAGCGCGCCTTCTGGGCACATCCAGGTTCTTTATGATCGCTGAAGCGGTTTCCAGATCGTTCGGTGTGGCCTTGATGACCAGAATGTTGGTTTCTGGATCACCCACGACGGTCCCCTGAGGCGACAGGAACTCCTGAATGATCTTGCCCAGGTTCTGCGCTTTAGCGTGTTTCAGCGGGATGAACGTCAGTTTGGTTCGCGGACTTTGCCTTTTCTGCCTCGCGCCGGCCCTTCTTTTCTCCAGGAGCTTGTTAAACTCTACCAGTTTCCTTTCCTCCGCGCCGATCTTCTTCTGTAGTTCCGCCAGTCGATCAGGATTGCCCCCTTCCGCCTTCAGGCCTTTTACTGCCTGCCTTAATTCCGCCAGGTTTCCCTTAGAGCGTCGTATCCCCGTCTGTATTTCAGAGAATTCCCCTCTGGATTTTCCGGATCTGCGGGATTCTCCTGCGAGACGCTCAGACTTTTTCCTGAGTTCCTGTGAGTCCTTTTTCAGCTTCCTTGCTTTTTCTTCATCATTGTCGCGATCAGTTGCTATGATTATTACTTTTTCAAGTTCCTTAACCTGCCCCCCGAGTTCTTTCACTTGAGCTTCCTTGCTCTTCTGCGCTTTCTCCTCTGCTATCGCGCCTGTTGACCACGACATTACCACAACACTTACTATAAGAATCATCACTGCCAATTTTCTGGACATTTTCTGCCTCCCGCTATGATCGATGGATTTTGCCTTGAGGTTTGAGCTATCAGCAATAGTATACATCCGTTCCACACTCAGATCAACAAAATACAGCATCTGGCTCAGAACTGTTCAGTTTCCCGAAGTTTTTGCTCAAGCTTTTCCCAAAAGCTTGATTCTGTTCCCTTTTGCTCAAGATTTTTCCAAAAGCTTGATTCTGTTCCCTTTTGCTCAAGATTTTTCCAAAAGCTTGATTCACATTTTTCCTACCTCAACTCGATATGTATTATGTATACAGATCTCCATAGACCCATAATCTCATAAGCCTATAAGCCCATGAACCTATTTATTGACAAAATGACAATTGAACACAAAATTACACCATTTCTACACTGTTTCTACACCGAAATAGTAAAAAAGCTACATTTAGCGCCTGTTTTTCGAGCTTTCAATATTTGTTTATTCTTGCTAAAACCGCATGAACACTATATATTCAGGCATTCAACTCGTCCCATCAGGCTGTCAAGACATTCGTTTTCCTGGTACCAAAATGGTACCAAAATGTGCAAAAACGGTATTCATTCGGCGCGGAATATAGTAGCAAAAGATGGAAAGCCAATTCTCACCAGGCGTTATAGAGTTCTCAGAAAAAACTTGAGCTTTTGAGAAACTGAAATAAGTATAACGGAGGTTTCGCTTTAGCGAAAATTCTCGACTGCTATTTGCTATCGCGCTCCTCTATGGATTCTCGCGCCGCTTCCCATAGCTGCTCGTAGACCTCCAGCGGTATATCCCTCCGGCTGCGCCAGCTTTCCTTCATGAAGACGGAATCGTCGAACTCGGCGGATATGAGAGCCTCCTTGAATAGCGGAGCGGCAGCAATGGGAACTCCCAATGGCGAGAAGATGGTGCTGTCGCCGTAGCCCAAAGATTTCTCATTCCCACCGACCACGTTCGCCCGCACCACAACCATTTGCAGCAATACGGACAGTCCCACGTGGTTGTTTCGCACGAGGATGCGATGCTCGTCCATACGGTCGTAGGAAATGTTATTGTAATGTGGGCTGAACAGAAGCCGCGCCCCCTTCCATCGCATGGTCAGCGCCGGCTCCATAAAGGATGAATCATGGCAGATGATCACGCCAAAAGGGATACCTTTAGCCTCAAATATAGGCAGGGAATACTCGAAGGCAAAGCTTGCCTTATCGCCCCCGGTCAGCATCGTCTTTCTGTATTTCCCCAGCAGTTTCCCCTGATACATGACCAGCGCGGTATTGAGGAACTCATCCCCTTCTTTCTCAGAGATTCCCACGATCACCACCATGTCATACTGATTGGTGAATTCAATTAGCTCCACCACCCTGGGGTCGTCCAGCGGAACGGCTAGATCCTTATTATTCACTGGATTCACGGCGTAATTCGACAGATAGCCCTCAGGAAAGCACAGGAAATCGCTCCCATCCTTCCCTGCTCTGTGGATGATCTCATAAACCTTCTTCAGATTTTCGTCGAAGTCATTGCTACATCTGCCCTGATATGCCGATATTTTGATCATTTTCTACCTCCGTATTTTTCTGGTAAACAGGCTGCCAGAATGCTCTACTGGACGATGTCGCTCATACGAGTTTTTCAGATACGAGGAAGCTTTTTCAGTAGAACATGCCGCTGGCTTGTTCCTGGCGTTTCGCCAGCGATCTGAACCAGTGAGCCGCACGTTCTACTGCATCTAACTGAAAAACTTGTATCACTCAATGTTGATCTCATATAATCCCCATTTCTCCTTCTGCCATACACTGTTGACATTCTTCGAGTGAATATCCCACTCGTCTATGAGTTCCCATCGAAAAGCTTCACCCAATTGATTCTGTTCCGCTTTCACAGCGTGCTGAGGCAATATATATACCGTCTGGCGTTCTCTGGATAAGAAGCTCTGGATCAGATCTCGCTTCTTCTTCTGGAGATCAGCGTCCGTGAGACCTTTGTAGAACTCACGAAATCGAGTGTTCCGTACCGGATGTCGTCGCGGCGTAGCGCCTTCCTTGAACGCCGATGCGCCGTAAGACGCTGTGAATTTATTCAGGTCGTAAAGATAAAAATCCCTCCGCGTGCCCATATAACAGAAAATGGGCCGGCGGGAGAATATGGCGGCATCCTCATTCAGTATTTCCGAGACCCTGCGCGCCGAAAAAGCCAGGCTGCGGGACGGCAGATCAGCTAATGTCCTGTTAAGTGAAGTCTTTGTATTTCCATAGGTCACGAAGATGATGAAGCTCGAAAGGAGGACAAACGCCACAACTTTTCGACGCCACGATGAGTCAAGCTTATCCATAAGAGCAAACGCGGAGCCAACAATGACAGGAAAAGTGACGATAAGGAATCGGAAGTAGGCCATCCCATTGGGTGCCCAGTAGTAGGACGAGTAGAGGAGATATAGCGGTACGAACCAGAGGAACCGCATCAGACTCTCGCCCTTCGGTCCAGCCAGGAATATACCAGCTAAACCCAACGGAAAGAGCAGAAATAGTCCTGTGGAGTTCAGCCCTGAAGCCAGTAATCGCGCATTCTTTGATATGTTCCCCCACGTAAAAGCCAACTGTTCGCCGCTGAGGCCATATCCTGTGGTGAAAGGGGAATCGAAGACAGCCCAATTGTATATCATCAGGAGCAGCGGAAAGAAACTGTATGACACCAGCAGGAGCAAAGTATCTCTATGTGGGCGTTTGACACCTTCGGACGAGCGAAAATATTCGATCCATCTGATACCAATGGCAGCAACCAGAACCGTCGCCAGCAGCATTGAAGTATGCCGCATTGTCATCGCTGCCCCCAGCAGGCCTGCCCCTATCCCGGAGAAACGCCCGATCCCGCGCACCCATCTCCATAAAAAGAACATCCCCCAGATAGCGAAGCACGTATTGGCGGCATGTGTGAGAAGATAGCCAGAATAGACGAGCACCATGCCATTGGTAGCGAGGCAGAACGCCGCCGCTAACGCCGCTAACCGGGACATCCACAGCCGGAACAGAAAGAATGCCCCCACAAGCCCTATCGCCCCCATAAGCGGACTCACCAGGAACATAGCGCCGTCGCCGCCCAAAAGATAGGCCACAGCCATAAGGGCAGGATAGCCCGGCGCAAATTTCGGCGCTACTTCACCAGCCTTATTCTCCACCCAGACGTGGGACTGGTACATAAAGGGGTCGTCAGCCTTTACAGCCAGCGGCCCACCGCGCGCTATACGTTTAGCGAGGACCAGATACCCGTCAGGATCTACCTCCTGATAGGCAGAGGTGAAGTGTATGATTTCCACATACCCATAGATGCCCACGATGATAGCCAGGGCGATATACGCCGCTATATCGGGATCTATCCGACGAGCTACTGCAAATGTCCGTTTCTGGAGTAATCTGAACATGATAAGCAAGTTTAAGAAAAGGTCTTCAACTATTGAGATTGCTTCGCTTCGCTCGCAATGACAGGTTGTGGGTATTGTTTGTCATTGCGAGCGAAGCGAAGCAATCTCTCCTAAAGCGGTGGCAAAAATTGAGAAACATTATTGAAACTTGCTTATCATTCTCGCCACTTTTTCAGAGTCTTCGTCACTTCGCTTTTGATGACGGCATCCTCAACCACACCTATAATAACGTCGTATGTCCCCAATAGCTCTTCCATTAGCCCTACTGCCCGATCTTTCTGACCTCGCTCATAAAGCGCTTCAGCCAGAAATTGTTTTGTAAACAGGTTTCGGGGTTCTATCTCATAAGCCTTCTCAAGTAGCTCCACAGCTTTCTTCTTTGAAGGCCATCTCAGAAAAAGAGGAATTCTGGGCGCCTTAAAATGAGTCCTGCCCAGGATATAGTAGCCACCGGCTCCACCAAAGGTTTCGTCCAATTCTATAGCTTTTTTACAATGTGTCTTTATCTTTCCGGCAACGCCCTTTCTTGCTGCCTTTAGAACTCCATGCTCCTCCGCCCAGACGCCCCAGATAACGGCTATCCAGGTATGGATAGCCGCTGATTCAGGAAACTCCTTTATTCCTTCAGCGCCTACTTCCTTTGCCCTGTCGTAAATGGCTTTTCTGGTGTTCTTATCAGACACGGTATACTTACCTTTAAAGTAGTATGCCCGCATTAATTTCCATATAGCCTCTTCCTTGCCAGGGCCAGAAGTATTCTTGATTGCCGCTCTGTAAAGCTCAATTGCTTTATCTATGTTCGTGGCGCTGGCAAGCAATGTCGCTTCATTGAAGCCTGTCGCCCTCAGATCATAGAACCCGTCTGCTTCCACCACCAGATCGCCTGCGGATGAAATCTTTACCAGAGCCAATATCAAAGTGAGAATCGGAATAATATTTCTCATAATCCACTCCACAACGATACCGGAAGTTGATAAAACAACAAGACCTCAGCGATCCTTTATGTGGAGGAAAACTGAGGTCTTGTGGTGAAACTTATTGTGCTATCTACCTATTTCGTCACAGAAGCTTTATCCACGATTGTGACTTTCTTCATTACGTCGCCCTGCACTATACCATCCACCACCTCCATGCCCTCTATTACCTGACCGAAGACTGTATAATCGCCATCCAGATGCGGCTGAGGGCCAAGGCATATAAAGAATTGACTGCCGGCAGTATCAGGGCCTGTCGGCTTTCTTGCCATAGAAACTGTGCCGTTGAGGTGCTTTTGGGAGTTAAATTCTGCCTTGATGGTGTACCCTGGCCCACCAGTACCAGTACCTGTAGGATCTCCGGTCTGCGCCATAAAATCTGCGATAACGCGATGGAACTTCACCCCATTGTAGAACCCCTTGTTCGCCAGCTTGATGAAATTATCCACCGTGTTTGGCGCGTCTTTAGGATAGAACTCGAAGACAATCCGTCCACCCTTCGCTAGTTCTATGATAGCTGCGGCGTTATCCGGCGCTATCTCTTCCGCAGGTTGGTCAGTGGTGGTTTCTTCGGCTGGCTTTTCTTCAACTTCCACAGGTTTCTCCGCCGATTTCTTTTCCTCTTCGGCTACTGGCTTTTCTGCTGATTCGGGGGCCGCTGATAGCGCCGTTTCTTTAGGCGCTTTATCTTCTTTTGCTTCCTGCGTCTTCTTCTGGCAGACCGCGAAGGAAAAAACCAGCACAATGACTAAGCCCCACAGAGCAATCTGTTTCCATCCTTTCATATCTGTCTCCTTCGATTCTAGATTTGTGATTGTAGTCGCGAACTGAATCCAGTCCAGTTTTGGCAAGCAAATTCTAACACAATGGCATTAGGCTGTCAAGTTCGATTTCCGGGAGTCCGCTCTCCCAGAATGCTATAGCTGATTTTCTTCGGGAACCAGCACCTTTATGGCGTTGGGCAGCAATGTGAACTCCAATCTGGAACGACTATCTATCGCTTCTCCATCAACGTGCACAGGAATCGGCTCTGGAGCGGTAATAGTAATGTTCTTACCTTTATACATAGTCACATCTGGCAGCTTTACGTGCTTGCCGGTAAAGAGCTTGGGAAGATGCCACAGAAGTCGAGCAGCGCCCATCTCCCGAATAATACAGACGTCAAACAGCCCATCATCCGGTCTTGCATCGGGAGCGATCAGTGCCATCCCACCATATCTAGCGGTATTTGCGACAGCTATCAGGAGCGGGGCAATCTCAACCGTCTCAGAGTCTATCTCCACACTTGTCAACTGAGGCGTATATTTATAAAACATAAAGGCGCCAGCGACAAAATAGAGCCACATCCCCCGGAGCGGTCCAAGTTTTCCGCCTGCGAACTTGGAGATCAGAGCGTCAAATCCTACGCCGGCTGTTCCCAGAAAATATCTGTCGTTGACAACCCCCACGTCCATGCTTTTTACATTTCCTTCCGCCAACACCCGACAGGCTTCTGCTGGATCCATCGGCAGGTCAAGTTCCCTGGCAAACCCATTACCTGTTCCCGCTGGTATGATCCCGAATACCGTTTTCGTTCCTACCAGCCCGTTGAAAACCTCATTGACAGTACCGTCTCCCCCTACCGCCACCACTACATCATGAGTTTCGGCAGCAGCCTTCGCCACAGCAGTAGCCTCACCTTTGTATTCAAGCACCTTAATGTCATATTGTAAGCCGAAGTCCGACAGGGTCTCACGAATTGCATGGATGATCTGTTCGTATTTACCCTTTCCCGCGGATGGGTTTATAACGAATTGAAAATTTGGGGAGGAATTGCCTTTGTTCTCATGCGCGAATGCCATGGAATTCTTTCAGCACGAACGCTACTCTCTGGAAAACGGTTATATGCGATAATATCACCAGTATCCATAGGGCTATAACCAGGAGGCTTACATTAACAATGGATCGATCCCAGAACAGTACCCCTATCGAGATCAAAACGATCCGTTCAGGACGCTGCATAAGCCCGACCTTGCATTCGACTTTTAGCCCTTCGGCTCTAGCCCGTACATAGCTTACAAGAAAAGCGCTGATCAACCCGAGACAGGTAAGAGCCAGATAAGTGATCTTCTTCTCTGTAGGAGCAGGGAACCGGGTGGTGAAATAGATCGCCAATCCAACAAAGACAGCTCCTTCAGAATACCTGTCCACAACAGAATCCAGAAGAGCGCCAAAGGGATTAGTTATTTTACTGACCCTGGCTACAGCGCCATCCATAAGGTCGAAAGTTCCGCCCACCAGAATCAAGGCTCCGGCAAGTTTCAATCTCCCCAGAGCAATGCAAACACCTGCCCCGATGCCAAAAAACAGGCCTACAATGGTCAACATATTGGCAGTTATGCCCATAGCGGCAATTACTTTAGCAACAGGTTTTGTAACGTAATCTAGCCACTTTCTCAATGTAGAATGAAACATTTTATAACATCCAAGCCCTTGTGTGGTATTACCTACCCACCAGAAGGAAGTTTAGCGACCCCAAAGTTCAGGAACTGACACTGAAGCCTTTGCAGCCTTTCTTGCACCAGAACCTCTGGGTGAATCTGGTTTAATTGATGAAGTTCCTCTGATATAGCTTCTCTCAGTTTATCTGCCGCTGACTGCAAATCAGCCGCGGACGACTCTTTCACTACTCTATTGACTACATCCAGATCATGTAGTTCCTGCGCTTTCAGACGTAGATCACTATCAGCCACGTCTTCTGCGGCATTATCGAATGATGGAATACAGAAACTGGCGCTCTCTAACATAAGAACACGGTCCACCGCACACATATCTATCCCGGCGGCTCCGGCGGATTCACCTGTTATTATACCAATAACAGGCGTCATCAGACAGGACATCTCTTCTATATTGCGCGCTATGGCTTCATTCATCTGTTGCTCGGACGCTGACAGGGATACGGACTTAGGAATGTCAATTAGTAAGATAATGGGCTTGTTAAAAGCCTCTGCCAAACGCATTAAGCGCGAACACTTACGGTATCCTCTTGCATCAGGCGTTCTTGGTCTTTCGACAGCCCTGTCTTTCTGATAGCCGACGACCAAAACTTTATATTCGTCCAAACGCGCTAGTCCACCTATAACAGTCTCATCATCACCCGATTTTCGGTCACCATGCAGTTCCAAAAAGGTGTCGAAGACCAGATCGATATAGTCGGCTATCTGAGAATCATGTGTTCGATGCTCTGTCTTGATTTCCATGCTTGATTAAGGCCTATTTTCTTTCCACAAAGACAATCTTCCCAGCGTCGCCATATATAATAGCATAAATAAGTCTGAATTGCAACGGATTTCACAAGCCTCCCCAAGCATAAAGTTTTGATACGCGGTGCCGCCATTGGGTTGAGTTGGCATGTCTAATGCTAAAATCGCTGGGAAAAGCCCCCCAGCCTATACATAAAGGGCTGGGGGGCTTTTCAACACAAATAACCATACTCTACAATCACTATATCTGTGAACTATCCTCAAAATGGGTAAGTTATTTGATCACGAGTCTAACTTAACTGACGCCAAAGTAAGACGGATAGGTTCGTTTTTTGGTCTTTTTGCGCTTATAGTTGCGCGCTAGTTCTATAAATATGCCCACATCTCTGTCGAGGTCTGACTGCGTTCCGTCGAAGTAGAAGGTACGAATAGGCATGTTCTCATGATCTCTGGATACGTGCGGAAAAACTGCTTCGGAGGCGATACCGTTCATGCAGGTGAAGGGGTTAATATCCACGATGCCATCAGCGCCCTTTTCGTAAAGATATATGGCTCCGCCCACGCTCAACACCATCTCACCCAGGCATCCGGTGTGAGGTAGATAAGGGCCGCTGTTTTCCAGGATATCTGCAATATTGTCCACCTCTTCATAGCCCTCGAAATCTTCTTTGAACACATTCATCAGCGTGTGTTCGTCGGCTCGCTGGAACTGGTTCTTTATCCTGGCTACTATCGTTTGTCGCCCAAATCGCCCTTCAGTTTTGCGCAGCGTTTCCATCTGATCATGGTTAGTATACCATATCCATTCCGCTACGCCCGCCAGCCACGTTTCCCCGCCGTGTCTTTCTATAACTTTAGCCAGATTTTCATTACTGAAGTTGTTCAGCCGGCAGAATATCTCACCCACAAGCCCTATCAGCGGAAATTCCGGGTCGTATTTGGCCGGGATGTTTCTGAATCGCTCCCTGATCTTAACAAACTCATCTACAAGTTCCTCTCGCCTTTCTTTGTCCGAGATATCTCTTTTCTCCAGAACGGCGCAGACCTGATCCAGTCCCTTTTCATATTCCGCCTCTGTGTCACCTTCGTTTATCTCGTAGGGACGGGTTTTCAGAAGCAGTTTTCTCATTATATCCGCTGAGACTACCGCCCTCCATGCTGTCCTCATGAGTTTTCCTGCGTTCGCTCCTACCTCGTCATAGCTGTTGGTGCTGGTAGGGGAAAGCACGAGTACATCTTCATAGCCCAGATCGCGCATCACTTTTTCAGCAAACCCGGCATACTGCCCGAATCGGCAGGGGCCGCCAGCCGACGGCATGAAGAACGCAACTTTGCCGGGATCGAAGTCAGGTTCCTCCGTCAGTTTGAGGAGATTTCCAAGAGTAACCTGCTCCGGGTAACATTCATCGCCAGAGGTGTACTTCGCCCCCAGTTCCACAGTTCGCTCGTCCGAAAATGGCGATATTCTAGAGTCTATGCCCACAGATCTCATAGCCGCGGCTATAGTCATAGCGCCATCATAAGTCATCTGAGGCACGTATAGGGTCCTGCCTTCAAGAGTTTTTTTCTTTACACCAGCGCTGCTGCTTCCTGTCGTTTCCACCATCTTAAGAATCCCTTACTGTCAAGATATGCTTCGCATCTCGTCATGAAACCCGCGTCATTGCTGTGACCGTCGAACTGAAGCGTCAGGAATGGCTTACCGTCTGACGCCTCGCGGACGAAGTGCTTTATATAGGAATCGGGTCCACATTTGAAGTTAGTTATATAAATGATATGAAGGTTGGGATGTTGAGCTATAACCTTCGCGGCCTGAAGTATCTTCTTACCATAGTCCCAGTACATGTTTGTGTTCACATCGGATATATCCACGCCCTTCAACGGCAGGAAATCCATAGGAATGACGTTGACGCCATAGTAGGCTCTCAGCTTCTGTGGTATGCCCAGATTAACACCTGAATCGTACATGTTATAGGATCTGCCGACTATTACGATGCCCAATTCGTCCGCTTCCTCCAGCGATTTTATGGCCTGTTGCCCTGCCTCCAGGAGTTTACCGTTAAACTCAGCCTGGACTTCGTAAGCTTTGTTTACGGCGTCCGCTGCCTGGTTTTTTCCGATCTTAAACTTGATGGCAAATTCCGGAAGCTCTTCAGTTACCGCCTCTTGCCCATGTCTGGAAGGCAAAGTAAGCTGAAGCAGCTTATCCGCGTGCCCCTCCATTGTAG
>SDBU01009594.1_pt1 | contig 10830 bp, 6 predicted proteins | sample 2277071 | NCBI WGS metagenome assembly SDBU01 (sample SAMN10397929, study PRJNA504765) | marine sediment metagenome | isolation source: marine sediment core GS08_GC12, 126 cmbsf | place: Arctic Ocean: Gakkel Ridge, Loki's castle | collected 2008
CCCAGCAGGGGATTGCGGGAGAGGATAGTCAGGTCGGCGTCGTAGCCCGGCGCGATTTTGCCCCGCCGGCTTTCCTCGAAGGCGGCGTAGGCGGCCCAGGTAGTCAACGATTTGGCCGCCTCCAGGCCCCCCAGCCGCTGGTCTGCAAACCAACCGCCTTCCGGCCAGCCGGTGCTATCCTGGCGAGTACGGGCGGCAAAGATCTGCAGCAAGGGGTCTTCCTTTTCCACCGGGCAATCAGACCCGCCGCAGATCCGGGCTCCCGCCTCCAGGAAACGCCGCCAGGCATATGCCCCCTTGATGCGCTGGGGGCCGACCCGCTCCTGGGCCCAGTACATATCGCTGGTAGCGTGTGTGGGCTGCATGGCCGCAATGACGCCCAGCCGGGCGAAGCGCGGAATATCGGTCAGAGAAACCACCTGGGCATGCTCGATCCGGGGCCGCAGGTCGTATCCCGGCCATTGCTGCAGGAGGGCCTCGTAGACGTCCAACGTGATGCGGTTGGCCCGGTCCCCGATGGCGTGCACCGCCGGTTGGAAGCCGGCCTGGAGGGTGGCCGCGATCAGCCTGTTTAGCTCATCCGGCGGAGTGACCACCAGACCGCGGTTGCCGGGATCATCGCTATAGTCCGACAGCAGGGCCGCCCCCCGGCTGCCCAAGGCGCCATCGGCGTAGAATTTTACTGTCCGCACCGTCATCCGGCCGCCGTAATCAAAGGTCGGTCCGGCCAGGAAATGCCGTTCGAGCAGCTGAGAATCGCTGCCGTCCAGCATACCGTAGTAGCGCATGGGGAAGCGCCCTTCGTCCACCAGTTCCTTGATGACATTGAGGGTGCGGTCGTCCACGCCGGCGTCGTGCACCTCGGTCAGTCCAACCTGGTTGCAGCGCTCGACGGCTGCCAGCAACCAGCGCCGGATATCTTCCCGGGAAGGCTCGGCCAGAACCCGGCTGACCAGTTCCATCGCGTTGTCTAAGAAGATGCCGGTGGGATGACCGGCGGTGTCCCGGAAAATGACGCCACCGTCGGGCGTGACGGTTTCATCGTTGACCCCCGCCAGCAGCAGGACCTTGGTATTAACCCACACCGCGTGGCCGTCCACCCGCCGCAGGAAAACCGGGTGGTCAGGCGCCACCTTGTCCAACATACCCCGGTTGGGAAACTGTTTCACCGGCCAGTCGTTCTGGTCCCAGCCCCGACCGGTGATCCAGGCGCCCGGCGGCAATTCCCGCGTCTTGGCAGCCACCATCCGGGCTACTTCTTCAATTGAGCCGGTGCCGGCCAACTGCAGTTCACTGAGCGAACGCCCGAAACTGAGCAGATGGAAGTGACTGTCGGTCAGTCCCGGCAGCACTATCGCTCCTTTCAGATCGATACGCTTGGTGCCCAGACCAGCCAATGCCCGAACCTCTTCCTCACGGCCGACAGTCAGGATGCGGCCATCCACGATAGCCAGGGCCTGCGCGGGGGGTAAATACGGGTCCAGGGTGAGAATCGTGCCACCGGTCAGGATCATATCAACGGTAGAGCGGGGCACGCAGAACAGGATCAATATTAGACCCGGCAACAGCAGCCGGGACGCCCGGCTTTTCAATTGTGAAACGGTCATGCAAAAACTCCAAAATTGACTCAAGCCAAAATGCAAGCTACCAGGTTTCAGCGTTAGGGGCAATGCCTGGGGGAGCCGGGTTTCTGCTATTGATGGGAATTTCAGGCCCGAACCGGTCCCGTTACGCTGGGGAACAGGCGCGGCAGCACCTGGGCGGCCGGCGCACGGTAAGCCTGGTTGTAAAGGCGGGATAGCTCGTTGGCCTCGGGATTGATCTCCAGGCTATAAGCCCCATTCTGGCGGGCTACCTGTGGGAATCCGGCCGCCGGCCAGACGGTCCCTGAGGTGCCCACCGACACCAACAGGTCACAATCGGCTAGAGATTCCATGGCCCGGGTGATTACATTGTGATCCAAATTGTCACCGAACCAAACGATATCCGGCCGTAGCCAGGCGCCGCATTCGCAGTGGTCGGGGTAGTTGCTGCCGGGTTTTATTTCGAGATGCCGTCCATCACGCGGGCACCGCAGCCGCCAGAGGGAACCGTGCAGCTCGATGACCAGGAGCGAACCGGCCCGATGGTGCAGCCCGTCGATGTTCTGGGTCACCACACTCACCCGGGGGTGCTGCTGCTCCAGGGCGGCGATTACCTGGTGGCCGACGTTGGGCTTACAGGCGGCTACCCCCAGCCGGCGCTCACGATGAAAGGCGAGCACCTTTTCGGGATCGCGCCTGAAGGCCTGCTCACAGGCCACCTCCTCCCAACGGTATTTTGTCCAGATGCCCCCCGGGCCCCGGTAGGTGGGTATGCCGCTTTCGGCAGACATGCCGGCACCGGTGAAGAACACGATGCCCTGATAATTGGCAGGCTGTAGCGGAACGATATCCATGCTGGTGGGTTACTGGTGGTCAATTGCCCGCAAATAAAGAGCACCCCCGCAATTGACAGGGACGGAGTGAACCTCCCCGGCGATAGGGACAGGAAGGAGTCAGCGCTTATCGATCGGCTTCAAAGCCCGCTTGGTCTCACCAGTGTAGATCTGGCGCGGCCGATAAATCCGGCCGTGGGGGTCTTCGCTCATCTCCTTCCACTGGGCGATCCAGCCGGGCAGGCGGCCCAGGGCGAACATGACGGTGAACATGTTCGTGGGCAGGCCCATGGCCCGATATATTATGCCGCTGTAGAAATCAACGTTGGGGTATAGTTTTCTTTCGATAAAGAAATCGTCCTCCAGGGCCACCTGCTCCAGGTTTTTGGCGATGTCCAGCAAGGGATCCACGACCCCCAGCTGTTCCAGCACTTTATCGGAGGATTCCTTAAGGATCCGGGCCCGGGGGTCGAAGTTTTTATAGACCCGGTGCCCGAAGCCCATCAGCCGGAAGTCGGAGGATTTGTCCTTGGCCAAATTGATGTACTTCTTATAATCCTCTTTGTCATCATAGATCATTTGCAGCATCTGGATGACCTTCTGGTTGGCCCCGCCGTGAAGGGCTCCCCACAAGGCGTTAACTCCGCCTGCTATAGAGGCAAAGAGGTTGGCCTGGCTGCTGCCCACCATCCGCACGGTGGAGGTGCTGCAGTTCTGCTCGTGATCGGCGTGCAGTATCAGCAGCAGGTTCAGGGCTTCCTCCAGCACCGGCGGTACCTCGTACGACTCGGCCGGCACGGCGAACATCATGTGGATAAAATCACCGGGATAACTCAGGTCGTTCCGGGGGTAGATGTAAGGCTGCCCGATCGATTTCTTGTATGAAAAGGCGGCGATGGTTTTGGCTTTGGCCAACAGGCGGATGATATTCAGACCAACATCTTCGCCGTTGCCGGTATCGGGGTAATAGGCCGACATGGAGGAGATCATAGAGGACAGCACCGCCATGGGATGCACCGTCGGCGGGTACCCCTCGAATAACTTCTTCATGTCCTCGTGAATCATACTGTGGTGAATCAGCTGGTCCCGGAATTTGGTGAGCTCCTCTTCATCAGGGAGGTGGCCGTATACCAGCAGGTGACACACTTCGACGAACCGGGCGCCTTTGGCCAGGTCCTCTATCGGGTAGCCGCGGTATTGCAGGATGCCTCTCTCACCGTTGATAAAGGTGATGCTGCTGACACACGAGCCGGTGTTCCCGTAGCCCGGGTCCAGCGTGATGGCGCCGGATTGGGCCCGCAGCTTGGTTATATCGATCCCGATTTCCCCTTCCGAGCCGACGATCACCGGCAGTTCGTATTCTTTACCCTGCAATATGAGTTTGGCGCTTTCCATGGTGAACCTCCCACACACTAGCAATTACATTATATAGGCCGGTTATCTGAATTGATCAAGAAACGATTAGAAACTTGTTCAAATGCAGCACTTGAAATTACGATAAAACGGTCCTAAATAGCCACGGTTTCCTGAACCTGAGGCAATGGAAAATCACGGTTTTAGCTATCCCGGGATTTCTGCTCCTTTAAAGCCTGCCGGGCAAAGGGGGACAGTTTATCAAAGGAGCTCTCGCCGCTGCGGAAACGGGCCAGTTCCTCATCGAGTTCCTCTAAGAAACCCGCATGCCGGTGGCGCCACAGCCGCCCGGACATGCGCCCCGAGAAAAACATAACGTTGTTCAAGGGATATTCGTCGGGGTGGTAAACGGTGAAGAAGATGTGCCAGACAAAGATTGCCAGGGTGGCCAGCCAAGCCTCCCAATAGTGTACCGCCTCGGAAACTTTTATCAGCCAGACCGGTGTGGCAGCGCCCAAAAAGGTGGGGAACCACAGGACCAGGCCGGTCATGATCATCACCACCGTGCCCCACATCAGTGCCCAATATTCTATCTTCTCGGTGTAGTCGAAGAGCGGGAACTTGACCTTCGGTTCCCGGCCGGCAAGCTGCGCCCGCATTTGACCGGAGAAATCGCGCATGTCGCTGATGTGCGGCAGCATCTGCCGCAGATGGTGCCGTCCCCACCGGCTGGCAATTATGTAGAACAGGTGCCACAGCGAAACCACGATCATCACCACGGCGGCGATCCGATGAATCAAACCGCGGGCGGTTTCCGTGAGCCCGGCGCCGGCCAGCACTCTGACCCAGCCGGCTTCGGGAAACTTCAGGGCGAAACCGGTGATCACCAGCGTGAAGAACGACACCATCATCAGAATATGTTGCCACACTTCCATCCGCGAGAACCGTTGCAGGGAATCTGCGCTCTCGAGGGCCTCGGTCCGCCGCTGCCGCCGAACGTACCCGACAATGATGATGGCATTGTGAATAATCATGAAACCGATGGTCACTCCAATGAGGCCCAGGTAAATGTACTTGACGATATCCTCTATGGGGGTTTCCCGGATCAACAGGGAGGTGTGCGTGTAGGCCTGAGCGAATTGGGTGGTGGCGCCTTCGTGGCACCGGCCACAGGTCTCCCGCAGGTTGGCGGGATGAATCGAGGAGGCTTTATGCTCGGACCCCAGGATGGCGTGCACGCCATGGCAGTCGTAACAGGTGGAGGCATCCTCGTCACCCTGGAGTACCGCCAGGCCGTGGTAGCTATCCTGGTATGTGGCGACCACATCCTCCGGCAGGTCGTGCTTGCGGGCCAATTCCTGGTCGGAGTGGCACTTCAGGCAGGTGCGGTCGGCCGACTCCTTCTTTTTCAACTCATCGTAGTGCCCGGTAGGATCCAGGATGGCGTGCTCGCCGTGGCAGGAAATACAAGCCGGCGCGTCCCGGACCCCGCGCTGCAGTGCCAGCCAATGATCACTGCGGCGGAACTCGTCATATTCGGCTGTATGGCACCGGCCGCAAGTTTCGGCCACGTTCCAGTAATTAATGGTGGAGCGGGAGTGTTTCAGGTTCTGGATGTCGTGGGTGCCGTGGCAGTCGCTGCAGGTGGCCGACTTGTAGCCCGAGGATTCCAGTACCCGGAAGTGGACGCTCAGCCGGTAGCGGGTGATGGGATCGCGGACGGCGATATCGTGCCGTTCCACCAGTTCGGGATTGGAGTGGCAGCGGCCACAGGTAGTCACCAGGTTGGCCGGATGCACCAGGGAGCTGCGGTCCGCGGCGGGCAGGATGTTGTGACTGCCGTGGCAGTCCACACAGGTGGCTTCGTCCGGATAGGTGGAATTGAGATTCAGGCCGTGCACACTCTGCTCGTGCTGGTCCCATTCATCCTCGTGGCAATCGCCGCAGGCGTCCGCTAGGGAGAACGCTGGAATCAATCCTTCTTCCGAGTGTTCCTCCAGATCCATATCCAGGTGGCACGATTGGCAATCGAGGTCCTCGTGGATTGAGGCCTCCGTAGAGACCTCGTGACAGTCGAGGCAGGCCTCTTCCTGAGCCCAGAGGGGCAGAACCAGTATAACAATAGAGATCAGTTTTTTCATCAATCAACCTCGGAAGAAAGTTCCAATCAGTATAAATATCAGAAGGAGGAAGCCTATTGACAGGAGCAGGAAGGCGAAGACCAGGAGGAAGTACTTGGTCCAGCGGGGCAGCGGCCTAACTTTCAGTTTGTCAAGACTTTCGTCGGCGATCAGCCGCTCCTTCTCCAGGGGGCGTTCTTCATCGAACCGTTCTTCGGTGACGTAGCCGGTGAAGATGACTTCATCCATGGGGAAGGCGCCGGGGCGCAGATGGGTATTGAAAAAGTGTACTGTGAAGATGAACGCCGTTGCAAGTAAAGCCTCCTCGGAATGGATGATATGGGCGGCGTTGATGGCCCACCCGGGGAGAAGCTTGGTAAAGACCTCGGGAAACCAGAGCGTGGCCCCACTGAAACCGATAATAATCATTCCCCAGAATACGGCGTAGTAGTCGAACTTTTCCCAATAAGTCCAGCGGTCAAACCGGGGTGGATTTTTCCGTGCGCCGATGAAATAGCTGAGGTGTTGGAAGAAATCCTTGAAATCTTTCGGACGGATCACCAACGATTTAGGCCCATAAAAGATGCCCTTCTCTTTCTGCACCAACCAGCGGTAGAGTATGACGATGACGTGAACGACAAAAACGCCGATCAGAACTGAAGCGGCAATCCGGTGGAGAAGCGCCGCAGCTCGCAGGCTGAGGATATGGGTTACGAACCAGGTAGCCAGGGCGGTATGACTGTATTTCAACGGCAACCCGGTCGTGGCCAGGGTAAGGAAGGCGAAGACCAATCCCAGGTGGAGTATCCGTGGGAGCAGGCCGAAACGCTTGATGCGATATGCGGTTTTCACCGCCCACGGTTTTTTTCCATCCATGATCCGCTTGATCAGCAGCCGGAGGAGCCACAGCAGGGTATGGCCACCGAATATGATCAGGACCCCTCCCAGCAGCCAACGCATGAAGGTATCAATCCATACCAGAATGGGATTTTCCTCGTGTTCCATGGGGCTATAGTGCTGGAGGTAGGACACGAAGTTGATATTCACGTCTTCGTGGCACTGGCCACAGGTCTTGATCATGTTCTGCTGGTTGATGGTGGAGCGGGGATCGGAGGCCGGTAACACGCTGTGATTGTCATGGCAGTTGGCGCAGGTGGCGAAATCGGTACCCTGATACCCCAGCTGATAAACCTGGCCGTGATAGGTATCCTGATAGCCCTCCACCACCTCCGGGTTGAGCTGAAACTTGAGGATGATTTCCCGGTTGCTGTGGCAGGAACTACACAATTCGACGATACTCTGCCCCGCCAGGGCCTCCTCGGTTTTGGGAATGAAGCGCTCACCGTGGCAGGTGGTGCAGGTGGGGGCTTCGGGGTGCCCCTTGGCCGAGCTGGTGCCGTGCACCGACAGTTCCCAGGCGGCCTGCTGCTGGGGGTGGCACTCGGAACAGGCCCGCTTTATGCCGCTGAAGGCTGGGTGTTCAGGGGCACGGAAATGGTATTGGTGGCACTGGCCGCAATCGACGGTTTCCCCGGCACGAGCCGCGGCGATCTTTTCATCATGGATGGCCATGTGGGCTTCGGCGGCGTTGGCGATCAAGTCCTCCTGGTGGCAATTCAGGCAGACATTGGCAACGCCGGTTTCAAAGATAGATGAATGTGCGGTGGACATGTCGGTGGAATGGCCGCTGTGGCAGGCCACGCAGGTCTCCAACCGGGGATCGTCGCCCACCTCCGGCCGGTGAATGGAGATCTCGTAGCCCACGTGGCAGCGGGTACAGGTGAGGTCCAGGCGGGCCACCGAGACCAGGCTGCTCGGGTCCCGGGGCGAGAGCACCCGGTGTTTAGCGTGACAGTCCGAGCAGGTGGGGGCTTTCAGGTTACCGGCCTCGATCTCCGCGTAGTGGCGCGACTCGGTATAGTTGGTTACCTCTTGTTCATGGCAGGCCTGGCATGATTCCACCAACCGCATCTTCCACTCGCGGGGAGTGTGCCGGGCCCGCTCCATCTTGAAGTGGGGATCATGGCAGGAGACGCAAGTGACCTGGTCGCCGTCCGACTCGGCGCTCCAATGCCGGGAGGCCAGCAAGTCGCTTAATATATCCTGATGGCAGACGCCGCACACTTCACGCGGATGACCCTTCCAGGAAACTTTATGCCGGCCGTGGCAATCGGGGCAACCGGGGATGGAAGTGTAGCCTTTAGCCCGCAAGGGACCGAAGAACCCCTCCACGAAGGTAGCTTGTTCTTCCTCGTGGCACAGGCCGCAATCGGGTAGGGCCAGCCGGGGCGCGTGGGGCCAATCGTCCACACCCTCCAGGTCGGAGTGGCAGTCGACACAGGCGAAGTCTTCGTGCGGGGTGTCGATCAGGTGCTCGCTGACGACATGGAAGGAAATCTCCATGCCATAGCGCAGGCCGCTCAGGTCGGGGTCGTCGTGGCAGGCCTCACAGGTTTCGTTATCCTGCCCGGATGCTATAACCGGTGGCAATCCGGCCAGCAGCAGGATAAGAACAATCGCTTTACAGGTGATGATATACTTATAGGTTGGTTTGCCCACCTTCCAGGCCTTTTATGTCTATGGGGGAATCTTGTCTGCTGATTATACCCTAAGCTACGTCAGCAACTGTAGCAACTTTTAACCACTAAACTGCTCGAACAGTAGCATCCGACGGTTATACCCCGGTCAAATTCAATTCTTGTCACCGCTGATATGCCGGTCAAGCCCGATGATCGTATTGTTGTCACCTGGGGCCACCACTGCGGGATGACAGGTGCTGCAGAAAGTGCTGATATCGCTGATATCGATGTGGCCCGACGGTGGCAGATCGTGGCAAGCGCCGCAGAGGTAGCCCGGGGCCGGTTCGGTCCACCTCCAGGTGGAGTCGTTGCCAGCAATGGAGCCATATGTGAAACTGCCGTGGCAATAGATATCGGAGCAGGTGCCGGTGGTTCGGTCCCAGCTGCTCTCGGTGCCCACCGCCACTACATCCCCCAGGGGTCCGAAATTCACTTCGGCGTGCGCGCTGGTGTCGATGTGGCCCACTGCCAGTACCGAGTCAGGTACTATGTGACAGGAGGCGCAAGTCACGTTACTGGTCAGATTGTTGGCGGCGGTGTAATGGCTGGTGTGCACACCGACGGTAAGGGTGTCGGTGGATGTTTCTCCGGCCAGGTTCTCGAACGGCTCAGTCGTCAGGTAGCCGTGGCAGTTGTCGCAGGCCAGGGGCCCCTCGGCGGCGGTATGGCAGTATTCACGCTGGCAGCCCTCGGCCAGCTCGGTTCCGGCCAGGTCCTGGCCGTGGCAGACCCGGCAAGCGTCGAAATCATAATTAGAGGTGCGCATTCGCACCTGGTGGGTCGCCCACCATTGGTCGTCGTCGTGGTGGCAGGTTCCGCTGCTGCAACCGTCGGCTATCTCGGCTCCCGCCAGGTCGGCTCCGTGGCATTCTTGGCAGGAAGTGAGATCATAATCCTCTGCGCGCAGGCGGGCCTGATGGGTTTGCTCCCAATCGGCGGGATGGGGACTGGTATCCTCAGCCAGCTCGGAGCAGCCGATGCCTGCGATCAGCAAGGCGGCCGACAACCCCAGCAGACGGTGGCTATCCACCATGACACCTCTGGCAAGTAACATCGATGTTTGGCGCATGGCAAACCTGGCAGAATTCGGGATTGTCCAGGGCTTCCTGGGCGTGGAAACCGCCGTCGCCTGAGAACACATCCAGCCAGGTTACGCTGCCGTGGCTCATGGGCATAACCGCCTTGGCCTTATGACAGCTCATACACTCCCGGGGCTGCTGGTGGCAGGTGCTGCATTCTTTCTCGAAACTAAGGTAATCCCCGGCATGCAAAAACTCGTAATTAGCCGGGTGGACCTGCTTTTCCAGCTGGGCCTGGGCGTGGCAGGATTCGCAATCGGTTTCCTGGTGGCAGATGCTGCAGTCATTATAGCCGGCGCCACCGGCCCATAGTCCGTGGACTTCGGGCCAGTCGGGAGCGTGATCGGCGGGGCGCTTGCCCTCGAGGGAGGCATGGCAGATGAGGCAGCCGGAATCCGTTATGGGAGTATCGTGGCAGTCCATGCACAGGCCCATCGCGGGGGGTATCCGGGGCGCCAGGGCCTCAGCCGCCGCTTTACCGGAATGGCACTTTTCGCAGTCCACACCCTGGGCCAGGTGAGTACTGTGGGGGAACCGCAGGCCGGCGGTGGGCGCCCAGCCGTAGGTTTCGGCGTCATCCGGCTGGGTATGGCACAGTTCGCATTCCTCCGGGGCGGTATCACCATCGTGGCAGTCCAGGCAGAAATCCATGTCCGGGAGGATATTGTGGGACAGAGCGGTGCTGGTGGTTACGGCGGCATGGCAATCGGTGCATTCCACCCCCATATCCTCGACGTGGAAGCTGTGGGGGAAGATAATCCGGTCGGTGGTTTCCTGGGCTGCGGCAAAGTTGGATACTATGCCGACCACCAACAATAGTGTTAACCGGGCAATCCTAGAGGGCATAAGTCACCTGCAGGCCCAGCCGCCCATCTTTTTCGAAGAAACGATTCGTGGTGTATTGGGTAAATAGTCGGTAGGTCAAACTGCGGAAGCTACCCTGGAGCCAGGCGGTACCGGCCAGGGTCGATTCCTCGGTGTCTGACCGAGTGATTTGGTTGTTTTGAGCCGCCATGTCGGTCACGGCTGGAGAATCGTCATCGAAACGGGAATAGGTCCCGGCCCCCAGGCTGCCGCCAAGTTGCAGTTTTTTCCCCAGTGTCGTCCGGGCGCTGAGCTGCGTATAGTTGCCCTGGTATAGTGATTGAGTGTTCATTCGCCAGGACAGGGCCAGTCCTCCCCACGATATGTTTGCCAGCAGGTACTGAGCCTCACTGGAGCCCAGGCGTTGGCTGAGACCGATACCGACCTGTAAGCGGCCGGCCAAGGTCACCCGGCCTTTC
>SDBU01009595.1_pt1 | contig 10829 bp, 7 predicted proteins | sample 2277071 | NCBI WGS metagenome assembly SDBU01 (sample SAMN10397929, study PRJNA504765) | marine sediment metagenome | isolation source: marine sediment core GS08_GC12, 126 cmbsf | place: Arctic Ocean: Gakkel Ridge, Loki's castle | collected 2008
ATAATCCGTAACAATACCCGGTATATCAAAGATTATCGATCAATACATCCTATGTATTTAAAAAGTGCTTGACAAAGTCATAGTGTTCGCAATGACAGAAATAGACTTCACTCATAGGGGAAAGTTAGGGTAAGAGGCCTTGAAAAGACCTTAACAGTCTAAAAATAAATTATGAAAGAAAATCGTTTTGTAGTTTATAGATTGCAAAAATTAGCAATTTTGCTCAGGATTTTAGGCTTTGATGTCCTGTATTTTCAAAGTGAGGATTATATATCAGTTATTAATCTGACTAAAAGAGAGTTTAGAATTTTATTGTCCAGGGTAAAGTTTTTAAAAAAATTGCCCTGGATTTTTTATCTTAACAAAGACGACCTTGATGGGCAATTAGAACAGATTATAAAAGAGTTGAAATTGAAAGTAAATAAAGAACGTCTGTTTAGTAGATGTTCAAATTGTAATAATCTCTTACAAGAAGTTCAAGAAGAGGAAGTTAAGGGAGAAATTCCCTTAGATGTCTGCAGGAGAGGTTATTGGTTTAAAAGATGTCTTAATTGCGGAAAGATTTTTTGGAACGGGAATCATATGCTAACTTTAAAGGAAAAACTTAGAAAAATTGGAGTTGTAGAAGAAAAAAATGAAGATATTAGATAATTTAAATTCAAGACAGCAAAAAGCAGTAAAAGTTGACGAAGCTCCCATATTAGTAATTGCCGGTGCAGGTAGTGGAAAAACAAAAGTTCTAACCCACAGAATTGCTTATTTAATTTTTAAAAAGAAGATAAACCCGAGCAATATATTAGCTGTTACCTTTACTAATAAAGCTGCTCAAGAGATGAAAGATAGAATTGAATTTATAAGTAAAGATATTCCTAATAGAAAGATAATGAAAAACTTATGGATAGGTACTTTTCATTCTATCTGTGCACGGATTTTACGCCAGGGGATAGATATTCTAGGGTACGATAAAAATTTTGTTATATATGATAAAGGCGATCAGCTAAGTATGATAAGAGGATGTATTAGGACCCTTGATTTAGATAACAAAAAATATAGCCCTAATATAATTTCATCTATAATAGATAAAGCCAAGAATAATTTGGAAGATGTAGAAATATTTGAATATAATGCCCTGAATTATTTTAGAAAAATTGTAGCCAAAGTGTACAAACAATATCAAGGGGAATTGTTTGGAAATAACGCTCTGGATTTTAGTGATTTGATTTTATTAACTGTGAAACTCTTTAAAGAAGGACCTGAAATTTTAGAAAATTATCAGAACAAATTTAAATATATTTTAGTAGATGAATATCAGGATATAAATTTTGCTCAATATCAGTTAGTAAAATTACTTTCGGGAAAATATAATAATTTATTCGTAGTAGGTGATCCTGACCAGAGTATTTATAAATTTAGAGGAGCTGATTTAAGCAATATTTTAAGATTTGAACAGGATTTTCCTCACAGTAGAGTAATTAAATTAGAACAGAATTATCGGTCTACTAAATTGATATTAGAAGGAGCTACGAATCTGATAAAACATAACAGAAATCGTAAGGAAAAGGAACTATGGACTAATAAAAGGGGTGGGGAAAAGATAAGGTGTTATGAAGCAACTAGTGCCCTCGATGAAGCAGTATTTGTAAGTCAGGAGATTATAAAATTAAATAAGAAAGAAGATAAAGCTTTTAAAAATTTTGCCATTCTGTACAGGACTAATGCGCAATCGAGAGCTTTTGAAGAGGTTTTTAATAAACAGGGTATTCCTTTTCGGGTAGTAGGGGGATTAAGATTTTACGAAAGAAAGGAAGTAAAAGATATTCTGGCTTATCTGCGTTTTATTCATGATCAAAAAGATAGAGTAAGTTTTTTAAGGATTGTTAATAATGCCAAGTTAGGTATCGGCAAGATCACTATAAGCAAAATAGTAGAATTAGCCAGAAAAAATAATTTAAATTTTTACCAGGCTTTAAAGCAGGGCTTAAAAGTAATAAAAATATCCGCAGATAGGAAAGAAACAATTAAGAAATTTACTTCTCTGATTGACGAGCTTAATGAAAAGAAAAAAGAAATTAAAGGGAGCGAACTGCTCGTAAAGTTAATAAAAAAAATCAATTATTTTGAAGAGCTAAAAAAAGAAGGGGAATTCAAAGCTCAAAGCAAAATCGAAAATATAAAGGAATTAATTCTGGCTGTTCAAGAATTTGAAGAAAACAACGAAGATAAATCCTTAACAGCTTTTTTAGAGTATGTTGCTTTAATTACGGATATCGACCTTTACAAAGGAGAAGAGGATGTAGTTACAGTTATGACCCTGCATAGCGCCAAGGGCTTAGAGTTTCCGGTGGTTTTTATTACTGGATTTGAAGAAGGCATATTTCCTCATTCTCGTTCTCTGAATAGTAGTGAGGAATTAGAAGAAGAGAGAAGGTTATGTTATGTGGGAATGACCAGGGCTAAAGAAAGGCTATATTTGACTTATGCCTGGAGAAGAAATTTAAATGGTAATACCTTGTTCAACAGTGTTTCTCGATTTCTTTCTGAGATTCCAAAACATCTTAAAGAAAAAGTAGGTATAGAAAAAGGAGAAGAAATTCCTTCACTTGATAACAGAAGGAAAAAAATTGAAGTTATCGTGGGAGATAAGATAAAGCATGCGGATTGGGGAATAGGGGTTATATTGAATAAAACAGATACTGAAAGTGATATTTTTATAACTGTTGATTTTGAAAGAGTGGGACTAAAAAAATTATCAATTAATTATGCACCGTTGGAGAAAGTATAATAAATAGCGTAAAGAAGTACAGTGATAAGTAATTTGTAATGAGTAATGTGTGGGAGCTCGATTTATTGAATCCCCACACATCTTACGAAATACGCGATACGCGTACTATTTTAGTAGTTCTTCATTTATTTCGATTTCTGCTTTACCCTTTAGTTCTTCTAAGAGATTTTCAAAAGCTTCTCTATGTTTAGTAGGCAGTAAGATTTCAATGATGTCCTCTTTAACCTCTTCAAGGGTTTTAACGGTTTCTGGTTTTTTATCAGTAATTTTTAAAATATGAAAACCGAAATCAGTTTTAATTATTTCGCTTAATTTTTCCAATTCTAAGGCGAAGACTACATCTTCAATCTCTGGAATTATTGTACCCTTAGATAAATATTCCAAATCTCCACCCTGAACAGCACTGGGACCGGTAGATTTTTCTATGGCAATTTCACTAAAGTCTTTTCCCGCCTTCAATCGTTCCAAAACATCTTGAGCCTCCTCCTCGGTCTCTAATAAAATATTATATAAATGGACTTGCTCTTTTTCAGTGAAGCTATCCTTATTTTGTTCATAGTATTCTAAAACTTCTTCATCATTTATCTTTACCTTATTTAATATTTCTATTTCTATTAAAGATTGAACTAATATTTGTTCAGTTATTTTTTTAATCTGTTCTAATACATCTCTATCTTCTTCTAAACCTATATTTTTTGCTTCTCGAATTAGCAGTTTTTCTGATATTATCTGGTCGAGTACCATACTTTTATCAAGCTGTAGTTTATAATCTTCCGGAAACTCTTCCCATATTTGAATAAATTCACCCAGTGTAATAGTTTGTTCCCCAAAAGAAGCTAATATCGTCTCCGGAGGTAAAATAGTTTCAACATCTTCTGGGTTTGTTTCGGTAGCGGATGTCCCTTCATCGGCTAAAATAGAAGAGGTATTAAAAATCAAAAAGACTAAAAGAAATAAAGTTAAAATAGCTGTGGTTTTAAAAATGTTCATAGATTTATTCATTAAAAAACTCCTTCCAAAATAAATATTTGAATTGTAACATTTAAGTTAAAGTTTATCATTTTTTAAAACCAAAGTAAAGATTATATTTAAGCTTGTTAGTGTAAATTTTAAACGGGTACTTTAAGAAAAAAGTTAATATTTTTTTAACTATTGCTTTTATTTCTTTACGTGATATGCGATATGCGATATGCGATACGCAATATGAATGATACATTTGAAAAAACTTTTTTAAAATGATAAACTTTATAAGTTAAATAGTAAAAATATAAAAAAATAGATTGTATAGATTGAACTAATGAAAAGGAAAAATAATGTTAAAAAAATTTATATCTTATTATAAACCATACTGGAAGCTATTTGCATTGGATATGAGTTGTGCTTTTCTAATAGCAGCCATTGATTTAGCTTTCCCCTTGATTACCAGGCAATTTATTAATGATATTATACCCAATGGTAAATTAAGAATATTTTATATGTTTATTATAGCCCTGTTGATACTCGCTGTGGTTAGGGCGATTTTAAATTATATTATAGATTACTGGGGACATATTGTAGGAACCAGAATGGAACGAGACATGAGAAGAGACCTCTTTGAGCATTTACAAACTCTATCTTTTGATTATTTTGATAATACAAAAACCGGGCATATAATGTCTCGAATAGTGAATGACCTTAGGGAGATATCTGAATTGGCCCACCATGGACCGGAAGATTTATTTATATCTTTGGTAATGCTTATAGGTTCATTTATTATTCTTACTACCATAGAATGGAGACTTACTTTAATTATATATAGTTTTTTACCCTTATTAATCTGGTATGCAATTTTAAAAAGGAAGAAAATGACTAGTGCCTTTAGATCAGTCAGAAAAAGAATAGCCAATGTTAATGCACAATTAGAAAACAGTATATCTGGTATACGGGTCGCAAAATCATTTACTAACGAAGAATATGAAATTGAAAAATTTAACGAGGGCAATAGAGAATTTAATAGTTCGAGGGAGTTTGCTTATAAAGCAATGGCAGAGTTTTTTGCTGGGATATTCTTTTTATCAAATATCTTAAACATTGTCACCCTAAGCGTTGGTGGATTTTTTGTATATCGGGGATATATAAATACAGGGGATTTAGTTGCCTATCTTTTGTATATAAATTTCTTTCTCCAACCGATTAGAAAACTCACCAACTTTACTCAGCAATTCCAAAATGGTATGACTGGTTTTGAGCGATTTGTGGAAATTATGAAAGTGAAGCCATCTATAGTAGATAAGGAAGACGCTGTTGCTTTAAAAAAAGTAAAGGGAAAGATTGAGTTTAAAAATGTTGCTTTTAAGTATAGCGCAGAAAAATTTGTTTTATCTAATATAAATCTTACTATAATGCCGGGAGAAACAATGGCATTAGTAGGTCCATCTGGTGGTGGAAAAACAACTCTTTGCCAGTTGATTCCCAGATTTTATGAGGTAAATAAGGGTAAAATATTAATTGATGGCAGTAATATAAAAGATATAAATATAAAATCCCTAAGGGAGAATATTGGACTGGTTCAGCAGGATATATTCTTATTTACCGGCACAATAAAGGAAAATATATTATACGGAAAACCTAATGCAGAAGACACGGAAGTAATAAAAGCTGCCAGAAATGCCAATATTCATGATTTTATTATGAGTTTACCCGAGAGATATGATAGTTATATAGGAGAAAAAGGGATAAAACTTTCAGGAGGTCAAAAACAGAGAATATCTCTTGCCAGAGCGTTTTTGAAGAATCCTGCAATTCTCATACTTGATGAAGCTACTTCAGCTTTAGATAGTGAAGCAGAAATCATAATACAACAGGCCTTGGAAAAGTTAACCGTGGGCAGAACAGTGCTGGTAATTGCCCACAGGCTCTCTACTATTAAAAATGCTAATGAGATAGTGGTTTTAACTGATCAAGGAATTAAGGAAAAAGGCAATCATGATAAGCTCATAGCCAAGGATGGGTTATATACCAAGCTTTACAATGCTCAATTTAAAGGTTTTATACCGGATAAAATAGAATGAAATATAAAAGTATAGATTATTATTCATTAAAAAATCTATAACTTTACATTAGTGGGGTAATAAGATAAAGAAAAGAATAGTAATCGCTCTTGTTTTTTCTATCTTATTTTGTTTCTGAATCTTTTCTTTATCTTTACGTAATACGCAATACTCGATTCGTAATACGAAAAAAATATGGTTGTGTTTTAATGAGCTTTTATTATATACTTAATTGTAATAAAATATTAAACAAGGCAATTTTTTATAATGAAAATCTTGATAAACTTAATAGAGGAAAAAGATGGTCCATAATTCTAATAATCATGATAATATTTTAAAGAAGATAGAAGAATTAAGAGAAAAGATCAGATATCATAATTATCGCTATTATGTTTTAGATGATCCAACTATTACAGATGCTGAATACGACCAATTAATGAAAGAATTGGCAGAATGGGAAACGAAATATCCTCAGCATATTAACTCTTCTTCCCCCACCCAGAGAGTAGGGGTAGAGCCAGTTTCTGGATTTAGCACAGTAAAACACATTGCTCCTATGTTCAGTCTGGCGAATGCTTTTTCGACCGAAGAATTACGAGCTTTTGACCAGAGGGTAAAAAAAATAATTCCTCAACAGAGATTAAAATATGTGGCAGAGTTAAAGATTGATGGGCTGGCCGTTGCTTTAGTATATGAAAACGGTATCTTTGTAAGAGGAGCAACCCGAGGGGGCGGGACAACCGGAGAAGAAATTACTTCTAATCTTAGAACTGTAAAAACTATTCCCTTAAAATTGTTCGGTAAAGATAAGCCTTCTCGCGTTGAGGTATACGGGGAAGTTTATATGAAGAAGAGCGATTTTAAGAGCTTAAACGAAGAGAGAATGAAAAATGGAGAGAACCTATTTGCTAATCCGCGAAATGCAGCAGCCGGTTCAGTAAGGCAGTTAGACCCTCGAATCACTGCTCAAAGACATTTAGATACTTTTATTTATAGAGCAACTTTTCCCGAGGGAAATAAGTTCAATACCCATATAGAAGTTTTGAATTATTTAAAAAAGATCGGATTTAAAGTAAATCCTCATATCAAACTCTTTCGAGATATAGAGTTAGCTATAAATTATTGTCAGGAGTGGATAGAGAAGAAGGAAGAATTGGATTATGAAATTGACGGAATGGTAATCAAGATTAATTCCCTGAGGATGAGGGAAGAATTGGGGTCGACGACCCGAAGTCCCCGTTGGGCCATTGCATATAAATTTCCTGCCCAACAGGTGAAGACTATAATTACGGATATTATTGTGCAAGTAGGGAGTACGGGAGCTGCAACTCCGGTAGCTGAATTAAAACCGGTTCCAATATCTGGTTCAGAAGTGAAAAGAGCAACTCTGCATAATGAAGAAGAAATTAGGAGAAAAGATATTCGAATTGGAGATATTGTCTTAGTTCAAAAAGCCGGAGAAGTTATTCCGGAAGTAGTTAGAGTAATAACAAAGGAGAGGACTGACGGGGTAATGAAATTTGTTATGCCCACTCAATGCCCAGTATGTGGGGCAAAGTTATTCAGGCCGGAAGGCGAAGTGGTCTTTCGATGTCCTAATCCTATCTGTCCAGCCCAGGTAAAAGGAAGAATCATACATTTTGCTTCTCGAGATGCCATGGATATAGAAGGGCTGGGAACAGCCACAATTGAGCAATTAGTAGAAAAAGGTTTAATTAAAGATATTTCGGATTTATATTTTTTAAAAAGAGATGATTTAATATCTCTTGAACGGATGGCGGAGAAATCTGCGGATAATTTAATAGTTGCTATTGAAAAGAGCAAGAAAAAATCTTTAGCCAATTTAATCTATGGTTTGGAGGTACGTTATGTGGGAGTTCATACCTCAGAAGTTATTACCAGATACTACCCTACTTTAGATAAATTTAAAAAAGCCAGCTTAGAAGAATTAATTGAGATTAATGAAATTGGTCCCAAGATTGCAGAAAGTATAATTTCTTTTTTTGACAAAAATGGAAATTTAGCTATTATTGAAAGATTAAGAAGGGCTGGTTTGAATTTTGGCCAGGAAGAAGAGATAAGAAGAAAAGAGAAAGGGACTCAAATTTTAACGGGAAAACAATTTGTTTTAACCGGTACTTTAAAGGACTTTACGCGTACTCAGGCTAAAGAAATAATCAATGAATTGGGAGGCCGAGTTACTGGCAGTGTAAGTAAAAAAACAGATTATGTTGTTGCCGGCGAAGATCCGGGCTCTAAATACCAAAAAGCCCAAAAATTAGGTGTACCTATAATTAATGAAGGGGAATTTAAAAAAATAGTAGGTATAGCGTAGAGCGTACAGCGTTTAGCGTAGAGGATAAATCAATAAACTAAAAACGCAAAGCGAAAAATTAGAAACCATAATTATTATTTAAGAATTTAGGCGTCAGTAGTCAGAAGTCAGAAGAATATAAAATAACCCAACAAACAATATTATCTTATAATTTAAAATAATTCTGAATGCTGGATTCTGTCTTCTGGATCCTATTTTATTTACGAGATACGATTCACGAGATACGAGATACGAATAAAACATGGAGGAAATATTATGACTGAAAAAATAATTACTAAAAAAGAAGTAGAGTATGTTGCTAAATTAGCCAAATTAGAATTCAATAAAGGAGAAAAAGAAGAATTTACTTCTCAGTTAAATTCAATTTTAGATTTTTTTAAAAAATTAAATGAACTTAATACTGAAAAAGTTGAGCCTACTGCTTATGTTATTTCCATGCCTAATTTACTGAACGAAGATAAGGTTGAACCTTCTTTGCCCCAGGAAGAAGTCCTTTCCAAATTTAAATATGTCAAAAAGGGCTATTTCAAAGTTCCCAAAATAATGTAATAGATGAATATTGTAGAGCGAAAAGCGCAAAGATCAAAACGAAAAACCATAATTCAAAACTCAAAATTAAGGAGTGCGGGGAACAATTGGGGGCAAGATTAACGGATAAGAAATACAAAAGATATAAATGGATCATATTCAAATACAAAAAATAAAATAAAAAACAGGAATATAAAATAAAGATGGATTCCTATTTTCATGGGAATGACAGAGAAAAGAGTGGAAATAACAAAATACAAAAACATAAAGATTAAGTAAAGAACGAGAGTGAATTCTAAGTTTAGTTAAAGTAAGAGGAGGAGAGATAATTGACTTTAAACCAATTAACTGCTCACGAAGCCATCAATTTGATTAGAAAAAAGAAAATTACTACTTATGAAGTTATAAAGGATATTTTTAATCAGATAAATAAAGTAGATAATTTTGTTAAAGCATTTCTGATTCTTAATAAGGAAGAAGCATTAAAGCAGGCCAAAGAAATAGATAAAAAAGTGAAAAATGGAGAAAATATTCCTCCTTTAGCGGGAGTAGCGGTTGCCGTGAAAGATCTAATAGCTACTCGAGGAACGGAGACTACCTGTGGCTCCAAAATATTAAAAGGTTTTATCCCTCCCTACAATGCTACGGTAATTAATAGATTAAAAGAAGCAGGTGCTATTATAATAGGAAAAACCAATATGGATGAATTTGCCATGGGTTCATCTACTGAAAATTCTGCTTTTGGTCCTACTCATAATCCCTGGGACTTAGAAAGAGTACCCGGTGGTTCCAGTGGCGGTTCAACTGCCGCAGTAGCAGCAGATGAGACCTTTGTTGCTTTGGGCACAGATACGGGAGGCTCTGTACGTCAGCCTGCATCTTTCTGTGGAATGGTAGGATTGAAACCAACTTACGGAAGGGTCTCCAGATATGGTTTGGTTGCCTATGCCTCGTCTTTAGATCAGATAGGTCCTATAACTAAAGATGTGACCGATTGTGCTTTACTAATGAAAGTTATAAGCGGACATGATAATATGGATTCCACTTCCGTAAATTTGGAAGTTCCTGATTATTTACAATCTTGCCAAGAAGGAATAAAGGATTTAAAAATAGGTGTTCCTAAGGAATATTTTATCGAAGGAATAGACCCGGAAGTTAAGGATGCATTGGATAAAGCCTTAAAAGTATTTGAAAAATTAGGAGCAAAGATTGAAGAAGCATCATTGCCCCACACAGAATATTCTCTGCCCGCTTATTACTTAATTGCTACCGCAGAAGCAAGTTCAAACTTAGCTCGATATGATGGCGTGCAATATGGTTATAGGGTAGAGGATTACGAAGATCTATCCTCTATGTATCAGAGGACTAGAAGTGAAGGTTTTGGAAGTGAGGTAAAAAGAAGGATTATGTTGGGGACTTATGCCTTAAGTTCAGGATATTATGATGCTTATTACTTGAAAGCCCAGAAGGTTCGTACTTTAATAAAAGAAGATTTTGATAAAGCATTTAGTAAATACGATATCCTTATCACTCCTACTTCACCTACCTCCGCCTTTAAGCTGAAGGAGAAGGTATCAGATCCTTTAACTATGTATCTCTCTGATATTTATACCGTCCCTATTAATTTAGCTGGTATACCTGCAATATCTCTTAATTGCGGATACAGCAAAAGTAATCTGCCTATAGGTTTACAAATTATCGGTAAGCATTTTAGTGAAGAGGCCATACTACGAACAGCTTATAATTTTGAAAAACACAGTGATGTAGAAAAGAAAAAACCAGAGATATGCTCAGCAAAATATAAGGAGGCGACAGAATGAAAGAAGAAGTAGTAATCGGTTTAGAAATTCATATCCAATTAATGACTAAAGCAAAAATATTTTGTCATTGCAGCACTGATTATATCGGTAAAGAGCCCAATACCAATACCTGTCCCGTATGTTTAGGTTTACCCGGTTCACTTCCTGTACTTAATAAAAAAGTATTAGAATTTGCCATAAGAACTGCGGTGGCTTTAAATTGTAGAATTAATCAGGTAAGCAGATTTCACCGTAAAAATTATTTTTATCCCGATTTACCTAAAGCTTATCAGATATCTCAATATGATACTCCTTTAGGGATAAATGGATATATGGAGATTTCTCTCCCTGAAAGC